>Ga0265297_10010889_pt1 | contig 11290 bp, 5 predicted proteins | sample Munlanlwell13791_FD_192502 | JGI IMG/M metagenome (GOLD analysis project Ga0265297, IMG submission 192502) | Leachate microbial communities from a municipal landfill in Southern Ontario, Canada - Leachate well 137-91 | ecosystem: Engineered > Solid waste > Landfill > Unclassified | place...
GCAGGGAATAGACCGATCCCAGGCAGACGCCGGCGCCCGCCAGCAGGACGGTGGCGCCGGCGTGACGGATCAGCAGCAGGTAGGCGACCAGCAGGGGCAGGCCGAGCAGCAGCATGCAGCGGATGCCGGTGCGGGTGTCGTGGCGGTGGGCGAGCACGCCCAGAACCAGGGCGCCGGCCGCGGAGCCGGCGCCGAACAGCATCGAGCTGAAGCCGCCAAACCCCAGGGAAAAGCCGAGTTCATGGAGCCGGGTCGGCAACAGGCTGACCAGCAGGGCGGCGCCCGCGGTGGCGGGCAAGGCCAGGATGAACAGTCGCCAGAACGGCACCACCGGCGCGGCGCCGGCTCGGGCCGGCGCATCCGCCGTGACACTCTCGTCAATGTCCGTGCCCGGCGCGGGTTCCACGGCCAGGCGGATGGAGCCGGTCAGGAGCAGCAGCGCCATGAGCGCCACGGGTGGCAGCAACGCCAGCAGGCCCGGCAGCCCCCAACGGCCCACCAGCAGCGAACAGATCCAGGCGCCGACGGCAAAACCGAAAAAGCCGCCGGTCATGAACACCGGGGTGCTGATGCGGGCGGGGATCGCCTCCAGCGCATGCACGGCCCGCAGGGCCTCCGGGTGCGCCACGGCCACGCCCATGCCGGTGACCAGGACGACCAACAGCAGCAAGGTGAAGGCGCCGGCGCCCGCGGGCAGAAGGGCCAGGCTGCAGATGCCGCCGCCCAAGATCAGCCCGACGGGCAGGAACAGCGGGCGGCTGGCGTGCGGCCGCAGATGCCCGGTCAGCACCTGGAAGACGTTGCTGGCCAGGTTGATGACGGTGAGCATGACCACGGCCTGGCCCAGGCTGAGGCCGAAGCGCTGGCGCACCACCGGCAGAATGACGGGCAACAGACCGCCGAGACTGTCCACCAGGGCATGGGTCACGGTCAGGGTCAGCAGTTTGCCCCAGGCACTGGACAGCGAGAATGGCGGGGTCCGCATAAAAACTTTCAGGTGAAAAAAGTAACGACTAATAGGAATTTTGATTTCAGGGATTGGGTCGGGCGGGGGGAATAATTCCCATTTTTCTGGAAAAGTTCAGATAATTTCTTTTATATGACCATTTCCTGCAATCATCTTGCCGCGGGAAGATGAGCCAAGAAGTATGTTATTCTGCATGAAAAGTTGTCCAACTTGCCCTTCATTTACCAAGAAATCCATAGCAGCCTCAAGACGATTGCGACAGCCGGAGTCGCGGATGGAAAGCCATTCCACTTCAGAATTTTCCGATATGTAAATTGTGGGAATGGCAACCGTGTGTTCTTCCCGTTGCAAATTGCTGATAATGAGTTTCCCTACGCGAGTCTGCGGCTCAAGAAAAATCATCGGATATTCCGGTGTGAAGCTAGTATTGAAGTCATCCGGATGTGGATGGGCCTTACCGACAAAAAAGTTTTCCAAACGAATGTCATCGAAAACTCCCTTTTCCTTCACTTGCTCGCTCCAATGGGTGATCCCGACGGTATACCGATAAAACGTGCCATAGACGTTTCTGATGTTAATCCGTTTGATAGCGGCACCGAAGGAGAGCATTCTGACCGCGCTATGGCAATTTTCAGAGAATATTCCATCGATATCGATATCGGAAATCGGCCCCTGAAACGGCGAATCGATCAAGCCGTCATTGGCATTCAACGCTACCAGATCGTCATAACAGGTTCCTTTAAGATTTGCAATCCGACCAAACCGACAACCGCCATCAAAATGTACTCCGTCCATGTTGTTGGGAGCCGGGTTCCAGGTTTTGTAGTCGAACGTGATATCTTCGACGGTAAAATATTGCAGTTTTGCAAATTGTGCACCATAAGTCACCGGGTTGCGCAAGGTCAATCCTTGCATAGTAAAGTGAGTCACGTTTACAAACAAAAAGGCGACTCCACGATAAAAGCCATCACAGTATTCCTGGTTATAATTGCACTGCGATGGATTTTCGCCCGGAAGCGCTGGTTTTAGACGATGTGCCAACTGATAATTCGGCGATTGTTCGAGATTGTTGTAATCCCAAATGCCTCCAGTAACCGCAATATTGACATTGCCGTTTTCATGGTCATCGTTCGTCAGCATATAGCAGTTGCTCTGCGGCGCCAGGCGAATTACGGTAAACCGATCAAGCGCCAACTCCTGGTTGGAATGAAGCATGAGAGGTCTGCTGATACGATAATGGACCTTGGCCGGCGGCAATTTCACATAACCGACGCCGTTGTTCAGAAGTGCCTGAATTGCCTCGGTATCATCATGAATACCATCGCCATAGAGCTTGATTTTGTTTTGCATGGATGCACTTAACGCATTGATTCAATAAGCCGTAATGTCTTCAATTCAAACGGGGTAAAATTAACCGTAATTAGGCCGGTTACATCGGGAATCACTTCTGTTCCCGGTTGCCATTCCAGTAAATCACAGACAAAAATTCGGACTCCGGGTTGCAGCCGAAGTTGCAAGTTAAAGTGTTGCCCGCGTGTTTCGACCAGCCTTAAAATGTGGTCGAAGCTTTTTTCTGCCCGTTTGAATGCTTCTACCGATACGCCATCATTTTCCAAGATGAAAGGAAAGGCTGGAATTTTGCGATCTCCGGTCAACTCTAGCGGTTCTCGATTCAGGGCAGCCGCTTCCGCCATGACGTCAGAGGTGACGAGAATGCCGGCATGGGGCATCAGACTATAGGTAAAGTCGTGATGCCCGGAATCCGCTTCCGGATCAATCTGAACCGGCGAACGCAACAAGTTTAGTTCCAATTCCCCTTCCTGCACTCGATACCCATACTTACAGTCATTGAGTAAAGCAATACCGCCGATATCATCAGAAAGATCGACATAACGCTGCGCGGAAAATTCAAAACAGGCCAACTCCCACGAAGTATTCCGGTGCGTCGGTCGTTGCCGGAATCCATGCTGAATATCGCAATTTGCTTCTTTCGTTTTCACCGTCGTATCAAAAGCCACCCGTAACATCCGCCGCTGTTCCGCAAAGTCAACGGCCGTTACAAAATCGATCCGCGATGATTGATTTTCCAGCACAACGGTTTGAATAATTTTAGAGTGACCAATCGCCAGATTGAACCTAATCCAACTGCGTAACGGACCGATTCCGATTTCTGGTTCTGCGATGGCATAAGCCGGTTCTGCCGGAATATCACGGTAGGTGATTTCGACTTCCCAAGTTTCGAAAATTCGGGCGCGATCAACGTATAGTTGCAAGCGGTTACCACCGCATGATGTCAACATCTCCCGGCTCATCGTTTTATCATAGAACCGAATTAGTTCGCCATTACTCTTGAATTCACACCGAATCTGTTTATTTTCAAGAATCAACTGCTTGCCGGGAACGGCAACCGGGTTCCGGCATGATACTCCGCAATAAAGCGTCACGGCGGACAAAGGCGGAAGCGTCTGGGCGATCCATAGGCCATTCGGATCCTCTTGGCACGGGACGACCTCTCCTGATGCTGTACAAACTTCGTGTCCACGCCAGGCGTCCGGCATTCGGAGTAACCGCCGATAAGGCGTTGCTAGCGATTGAAAAAATGTAATACTTGGGGTATCGGAAGCCGTATGATCCGCAATTGCTTCCCTAACCAGTCGAGTAAGTCGTTCAAATAGTTTGGGATAATTTTCCAGTACTTCGGCATGAACTTCATGAATTGAGGTGCCCGGCAAAATATCATGAAACTGGTACATCAACAGCTCTTTCCAGATTTTGTCCAACTCCGTTCGAGGCCAGACTTTTTCCGGCAGCAGCGCTAATAACATTTCGACTGCGGTCAAGTATTGTTCCAATTTCCGGTTCCAGCGTTTAATTCGGCCCTGATTGGTAAAGGTTCCTCGATGCAATTCAAAATAAAGTTCCCCATCCCAAACCGGTAATTGCGCATAGTTCGATTTCATCCTGGTAAAGAAATCGGCGGCACGGCCGAATTTGAGATGAGGGACATCTTCAAGGTTGGCTTCGCGGCGGCCGGTTTCAATATGTTCCATTTTCGGCCCCCCACCGCCGTCTCCGGCACCAAATAAAGTTAAAAACTCGCTAAGCTGATGATTTTCCTGGAAATTGTTTTCAGCAAAATGTAAACTCGCCGGATCCAGATATGAATTATAATTGTCCTCCGGCAAAAAATGGACCATCACTTCCGCGTTGCCGATACCACGCCAGCGAAAACTATGGTACGGGAAACAATTGAATTCATTCCATGACAGTTTTTGGGCAAGAAAGAATTCACATCCGGCCTGTTGCATGATCTGAGGCAGCGCGGCAGAATAACCGAACACATCCGGTAGCCATAAGTTTTTGACGTCTACTCCGAATTCGTCCTTATAGAAATTTTTTCCATGAAGAAATTGTCGAACCATTGACTCGCCACTGATCAAGTTACAGTCGGCCTCCACCCACATCCCCCCCTGTAATTCCCAACTGCCCTGCTTGACCGCCTCTTTAATTTGTTCATAAAGCTGCGGCATACGTTCCTTGACAAAAGCGTACAATTGTGGCTGCGAAGCACCAAAAACATAACCTGGATATCGATGAATATTGTAAAGTTGCCCGGCAAACGTCCGACAAGCCTTACGTTTTGTTTCGGCAATTTTCCACAAATAGCCGATATCAAGATGCGCATGCCCAACTGCAGTTGTTGTCAGTTTTTCCTGTTGTGCCGGGGTTTCCAGCGCCGGACGCAACACATTCCTGGACAAAATTGCATGGTTCGGATTATCGGCATAGGCATCGATTGCCGCGTTGAGAATACGGCAGAGCCAGGCAGCACGATGGTCGGCCGGGCCTTGTACCGCAGTGCGATCCCAATGATAAATGCCGGGACAGACCCAGGGTGGCTTTTGATGGATTTCCAACAAAGACAGGACTGCGCGAAAATCATTGAGCAGGTCCCAAACGTCTTTACGGAAAAGACCGTATTTTAGATGTCGACAGATCCCGATTTCACAATCCGCTGTTTCAGCAAAACCGTTGGCCGCCACTTCCGCTCGCAAAGTAAATTTCTCTCCTCCCGTTGTCTGGTCAAAGAGTGGAAACAAAGTTTTTTTAAAATTTTTAACTTGCGTACACGTATTCGTGAGACTGCCTAGCGGCCGACAATTTGAATCAAACAACAAAACCTCTCCTCCCATCTCCAACTGTAACCAGATTGCTCCATTTGCCCACTCTTTCGGAATCTCGCCATGTAAGCGAAAGTACCCGCTGTCCCATAGTTTCCCCCAAGATTCCATTTCCTGTATCCTCTGGTATTGCCCGAGGGGAAACGTCTTAATCGGCAATGGAACAGAAGAAACTAGTACTTCTGCCTGAAGCAATCTGGTTTCAGCAAATAGTGCCTGTTCTAATTGGTCGGCAAAGCCGGATGCCCGACAGAGATAAATCTGGAAAAGACTTGAATTCATATTTTATACCTTAATAGTCAAGTAATGCATTTTTTCATGAACGCCACGGTTTATTTCTGGCTGTGCTGGCTACCCGGACGCAATTCGTTCGCCAGCATATACCCGCTCGTTCCCAGATTAGCAGCGTCAACGGCAGTAAACACGGCTTCATTTTGCCCCAGACCGTTAAACCGCTTCCGCAGACACTCTTCCGACGGCACTTTCGACAACTCCAGCGACCACCGGAACAACACATCTTCGCGACGCGTTTCAATGTCGGTAAAGTCAGTCTTGCCGAGACAAAGCAAGCCGGCGGCGCTCCGCAGAATTGCTCTGCTGTATTTTAATCTCTAACCAGTTGGGTTACCGGTAATTTTAGACCTCGATAACTTTTAACGGAATCAGGATGTTGATCCTTTTCTTCCCTTTTACGAATCAATTTCGAAAAATTCAAATTTCAATATTCGATCAATAGCATATCCAACGGCGGAATTGCCAATTCCAACGTGTCCCCAGCGAACGCGTTTTCTGTTTTTGCTGAAACAATGCGTCCGGTTTGACGCGTGGGGAAAGTTACACTGCATGATTTTTTCGTCGCATGGTAATTGACCAGCACCAGCGCGCGATCCTTGCCGCAACGCCAGGCACTTGAGACGACTTCCGACGCCGTACAGGCGGCATTGCCTAGCTCCTCGGACAGACGGAAAATGCCGGTGCCAGACTCGATCTTCGGTGTTTTTTCCATGCGGCCAGACACCAGATATTTCCCGGCCTTGCCGCGCCGCCACGCATTGAGGTTGCCGATCAAATCGACCAACACGGATTGTTCAGGTTCCGGGTTTTCCCATAAATGCACCCAACTCCAATGGATTTTCCCCCCGTCTTTCAATACGACGGAGAGAATGTCCCCCGCGCAGAACCCCAACGCGATGACATAACGCAAAAACCAGGGAGATTCCTGCATTCTGACCCAAAGCGCCAAACAGACGCCGTTGCCGGTGAATCCGGCCGAATACTCGTGGAACAGATACGACCAGACCGGCACCGGTGTGCCGCCGGCCGCCCACGCCAGATGGCTGCGGCGGTCGTTCAGGCGGCAAACGCCCAGATACGGTTCCGCCGCAGCGTTCTCACAGCCGAGCAGAGTTTTGCCCGCAATCTGCTGCGCCGAGTCCAGAAGTTTGCACATCGCCGCCGTGTGCCACGCGCCGGGAATATTGGGATGGCCGTGTTCGTGCGAATAGCACAACGGAGCGGCGCATCCTTGATTCTGATCGAAATACTGAAGGTAGTCGATGCCCATTTCCGCAGCCTGCGCGACTTCGGAGCAAACGATTTTGCGGGTAAACTCCCGTTCCGGGCAAAGATCGTACCCCAGGCGCTGGGAAAGAAAATAGTTGCAGACATTCGAGTATTTTTCTCCGCGCGGTCCGATGCAGATTTCCTTCTCGATCTTTTTTTCAGCGAACTCTTTTTCCCGCGAATACGTGCGGTCAATGCAGCTGCGCTGAGTCCAGCCGATGCCGGAGCAATAGAGCCCGATCAGATTGCCGTTCCGATGAAGTTTTTCCGTAAACTCTTCAAGCAATTCATTGCCGCCGTAAGCCGGCCACACGTAAGGCGGAGCCCACGGGGCAGTTCCTTCCCAATGCATCAGCAGCGCCATAATCCGCGAATTCCAGGCGTTCTGATATTTTTCGACCGTCGGCAGCGCGGCGGGGTACGGAAAATATTCGTTGGGCGCGAGAGAGCCGTTATCCACCCCTGTTCCCCGGACCGGATAGATCAGGATGACCGGCGACTCCCGGAACCATTGCGGAACTTTGGGGTCGTCGGCAAGTTTGACCGGCAAGCTCTCCGGCCCGGATTCTATCCAGTTCCGGTAAAGCTCGGCGGCATCCTGCCAGTCCCCATGGAAGCCCGCCAAAACGATGTCGTAATCCATTTTCGTGGAGTCGCCGGAAAAATGGCGGAACACCGGCTGAAAAACCGTCTTGCCAACCGTATGCGCGTCGATCATCTTCGGAGCGAACGACCGGTCATGGCATCCCATATACAGTCCGTTCTGCCCGTTGTAATACGCCTGAAACTGCATCGCGCAGGGACCGGGATAAAATCCGCCCGCGCCGGTCATCGGATACTCGATCTCCGAGTAACGGAACTTCATTTTCTCGCGCAGTTCCATGTCGTTGAGCAAAATTCCCTCCGCGGCGGGCCAGAGAAATTGTTCGTTCTTCTTCCGAGCCAGCGGCAAACGCGGAAATTCGCACCATTCCACCCGCAGCACGTTCATCAGATTATCCACGCGCAGACGCCAATGCGCGCCATCATCTTGAAGGCTGACTTCGACAAAGACGTCAACAGGATCGACCAGCGTCGATTGGGAAAAATGAAGCTTAGCGCCATTTTCCCGGCGAACGATTTCCACCTTCCGGAAGCTTTCCGCTTTCAGTTCAATCGGGTTGCCGATGATGTCGCGCAGTTGAATCAAAAACAGCCCGACGCCAGTGTGCCTGGCGCAGAACTCGCTCCCTTCATAGCAGAACGAAACGACTTCGCCATCCGCAGAAAAGTCGATTTTATAGGGGCCTTTGGAAATGGTGGTCATTTTCAACTTTCTCTTTGCTTTAGCCTACTGCCGGCAATTAATGTTTTCGCAGGTCGTAAATTCATAAGGCTTGCCTACTCGCTGAAACGTATTACCGGAGAAAAGGCTGTCCCCGGTATTTTTCACATCGACCGCGATAACGGAAATGTCGAAGAAGGTGTTGCTGATGCCTTCCACCGCTCGAATCGGAGCGCACTTGACCGTAACCCATCCGTTCTTTTCCGCATTGAGCATTCTGAGCCAGCAGGTCAATCCGACATCCAGACGTTGAAAGTCACACTTGTTCACCAAGACATTGTAGGGCGGAGGCCCTTCCTGGAAGTCGCCGAGCGCCCCGATCCGCACGCCTTCGTGGAGATTGAAGTAGCGATTGTTCTCCAGAATGACATTCGAGGTTTGAATGACGTTGCCCGCGAGACGGCCGTTCCGGAAAACGCAATTGCTGATGACGGTGCCGATTCCCGACTGGCGCGGGCTGTAGAAGAAGGCCCCGATGCATTCGGGCGGAACTGGCTTGGTGAAGCGGGTAATCCGTTTCCATCCGTCAGGGAAATATATGGTCGCGTCCGTTTGTACGAGTGTCCGGTTGGCGAGATACTGCGCGGTCTGCTGATCCGCAAAAACGGCGAGATCCCCGCCGAGGCTGGTTCCGCGGTCGGTGTGTGCCACTTCGAATTCAGAAGAATATTTTTCGGCGACTGTCGCGTACCGGAGGGTATTGAGTCCGTCGTCGCCCATCGTGTCAAAACTGCATTGGTAGAGGAACGCCCCCGGATCGGCCATGCATCCGTCGGCGTTGGTCGCCAGCGTGAATCCGTCGCGCGGCAAAACCCGGCAGCGATAGAACGAGGGCATGATCGAACGGTGCGCCCAGAAGCCGCTCGACCGGCTGTTGCGCACCCAGATATCCTCGAAGGTGCAGTACGAGCTGTAACGCATGCTCACCCCGCCGTAGTAGTTGCACCGGTTGGGCAGAACCAGCGTGCCCTTGACGGGGATATTTTTGACAAATTCGTCGTATGCGCCTGGATTCTCCGCCCGGTTGAAAAAGATACGCCATTTTCCGTCGGAAAGTTTTTCACATTTCCGTTCCGAGTTCCAGGGCAGTAGCCGGGCTCTGGGATCCAGGAGTCCGTCTTTGCTGAATCCGAAGCCGAAACACTCGGTACCGAATTTTTCGCTGCCCTCCGGCGTCCACCGGGGATCGTCCGGGGTGAGCGAGCCGGGTTTCAGCCGGACATCGCACGCACCGGTGACGGGATCGAACGCCTCCACGGTTCCCTCGAGAAACGGCGTATCTTCCAAAGAGATGTCCAGCCGTTTCATCGACACATTGCGGCAATTGAGCAGTTCCACCTGCGATGCGTTGTAAACGCCGCAACGGATAAAGGTGTTGGCAGGGCTCTCCCCTTCGATGCTGCAGTTCTCCAGGTTTTCAAAAATGCATTGCCCCCGCATCAAGTCCTTGTTGAACGCGCATTCGCCGCGGGTGTCGCTGAAAAGCTCCGGGCTGTAGCTTTTACCCATGCGGTAAGTCCCCGCGGGAATACGCAGGATGCTCGGCCTTCCGCCCAGCGCGCGAACCGCATCGCAGGCACGCAGAAAGGCGGGCGAATCGTCGCCGGCGCCGTCCCCGCGGGCGCCGAAATCCTTTACATTCAAAATGACAGGATTGTTTTCCTTGCGCGGCGCGTTGGCCCAGCACTCCAGTTCATTGGCGAAGATTTTTTCGAAGACCGCCGCGTCCGCGATCCCCTGTTCGGCGAATCCCAGCCCGGTGGCGTCGCCCCGCGACAGGTTGCGTTCAATGAATTGGAACAGGCGGTGGCGCACGAGTTGCCGTTTGGAGACGCGGATTTTCTGAAACGTATCGTCCGGCAGCACGCCGAAAACTTGAGCGAGTCTTTGATCCGTCCAGGCGGCACGGGTGCGGGCGCCGGCCAACTGTTGTTCCAACCGGGCCTTCACGGCCGCCCGTTCGGCGACGGGAAACGCATTCTCCGCGTATGCACTCCCGATTGCGGTGTTTTGGGGGGCGGCACACATGCAGGACGCGCAGATTGCAGCCGAAAAAAGTACTGAAATCAATTTTACTAAATCCATCGTCTGATTTTCCTTTTGCGGTTGAAGATGTTTTGCCTTAGTTTCGGATTCTGTTTTTTCACGAATAAGCACAATCAGCTCTTCCTTGATCATTTAGGGATAAGTTCTAAATTTTTTCCCCGGCGCGATCAGCCCACCTGCGGAAGTTTTCCTTGAAATTCGGATCGTCCTGCGCTTTGAGCCGGAAGGGATTTTGAAACCCCTTGGTAGTCTCGCTGAAATGAATCGAATTGGTTTCCAGACGGCGGATCAGAGCGTGAATGGCTTCTTCGTCATATTGTCCGAAGCCGGCAAGTTTCAAGGTGATTTCCGTTTCGCCCTGATCGGTATAGGGGTATCCGTTCCGCGGAATGATTTTGTGATCTTCATCCCACGCATAAAGCGGCGAACGCAGCAGCGTCAGCCGGATGGTTCCGTTGGGCCGGACACAAACGCTGTTGAGCTCCTTGGAAGCGACGACCAGGGTTTCGCCGTTTTCACCGGTCACGGATGTGAAATCCTGAATCGGAAATTCCTGTTTGCTCAACGGACGGGAAATCGCGGAACCGGGAATCCCGTCGCGGCGGGAAACCGCCTTGAATCCGGGCTTCACGGAAAGTCGGAGCAGTTCCGCTTCGGCAAACCAGTGAATCCGCAGAAAAATTTCCGCCTCCGGCTCTCCGTCTTTGAGCGTAACCGAGCAGCGAACGGTTCCTTCCGGCGCGGCGAACGTGGCGCTGAGCCGGGTCATGAGGTTCCCCTGAAGCTCCGTGAACCAGCCGCTCGGGTCGAGTTCAAAACGGTGGAGCACCGCTTCGTCCAGCTTGTTCACTCCGTGCCCCCAGGTGTCGGTGGAGTCCCGAACCGCCTCGAACTTGAGCGCAGCGCCGAGAAATTCTTTCCCGCGGCATGAGAGGGAGACCAACCCGCGCCTAGTTGTCCGAATTGTCGTGATCTGATTGGAAATCGCGTTTTTCCCTCTCATTCCGACGGCGCCGGGCGTCGCTTCCGATTTGCGGAAAGGAAAAGCGAGAACCATCCTGCCGTTCACGGGAATTTCCAGCGGGAAAGCGATCCGCAAAACATCCACCATCGCACATTCGGACGGGAGGCGCTGAAGAGGAATTTCTTTCCCTTCGAGGGTGGTCAGCGCAACCTGATACTCTTTATTCCAGCGCTCCCAACCGACCC
>Ga0265297_10010890_pt1 | contig 11289 bp, 15 predicted proteins | sample Munlanlwell13791_FD_192502 | JGI IMG/M metagenome (GOLD analysis project Ga0265297, IMG submission 192502) | Leachate microbial communities from a municipal landfill in Southern Ontario, Canada - Leachate well 137-91 | ecosystem: Engineered > Solid waste > Landfill > Unclassified | place...
CAAGTGATCAGATTGATCACTTACCACTTCGATCTCATATTGATTCTTAGGGTTGATCAACTGGTCAACTTGACTAGTAGACCGTTCTACAGACTGGTCAACTTGACTAGTCTCTAACACAGTATAACGATTTTCCAGCATTGACAAGAGGTTGTGGTTCATGTTCCACATGCTCTTGTTCATTCATTAATGCACGTATTTGTACATTGTCGGATTCTTTAGGATGATTCTCGCCAAATTGTTCTCCAGCTAATCGCTTACAATCTGCATCACGCGCGCAACTTGGGACCAACGTTTTGCGACACGTTAAAACTACCTATGCAGAAAATTTCAGAAGATAGTTTGCTGGTTTTAGTTGAAAGATCTACCAGTTCCGCGTTACGTATATCGATTTTCATATCCGAAGTTGTAACATTATCTTTGGAAAAACTCAAAACTGTATCTCCATTTTGCAGATATAGACTTGTGGCATTCTGAAGAACTGCTTTTCCTGTGGCTTGTTCCATAAACACGGATTCAAGACTACAATTTGGTAAATAAACAGATTGAAGCTTTGCACCATGTAGAGAAATATGGTTAGATCCGTCGTGATAATAGATCTGATCACAAGAGCCACTTAGAACCACCAAAAAGATGATTAGGAGTGCTTTAATATACTTGAATGCACCCATTTTATCACCAAGACCGCACAAATGGAGTAACAAACAGTTAAGAACTGCATCTTAATCACTCCAAAACTCTGCATACTCTATAGCTTGAAGATTACGGTCTATTCTTAACTGTCGGTGGTGATAAGCCACGTGTCTTTTCATCTGCTCTTTTCTACGTTGTCTTTGTCTACTATGTTTGTTGTTTGGCATATCCCTGTCACATCCTAGGAGCTATAACGGAACTCCTCAGGTAGTAATATGAAGGCATACTATTTAAGTTTCGCGCCTATCATAGGAATTGCCAAGAAATACTTTATATACGTCCAAGTGAAAATAGGAGCTATGCGCGAAGACAATAACCCGCCGATAGTTGCAAAACTGGACGGCCAAATGAGATTTCAGATACCACAAATATACCGGGAATTATATAATTTGTCTCCTGGGGGTGTGATCGAGATCAACCAGATAAGAATCTTGAAGAAGTCCGAGATTAAATAATATTGTTTTTATAGGGTTTTTCTTGGAGAAGTCCAAATCGCATCAATCTTTCTTAAATAGTGGCCCCAAGATACGCGCAATTGCATCAAGTTTAGCATCGCATACTTCATCATAAACCGGTTTCAACTTCTCCATCGCTTCCGGTTCTAACTCATCTCGTTCTTTAGTAAATTTGATATAATGTATTTGGCGACCTCTATATTTATCCAAATCTTTTCTTCCAGTATTCAGAAGATCACCTTCCGGTACATCTCATTGCCATCTAAATCAGATCGTGGTTTTATCTTTAACGGCGTATGTTCTACATCGTTATACTTCACCGTGTCATCTGTCGTTATTTCTTCTTTACAAATCATAACAGCATCCGACAATGTTGCCGCTCCCAAATCCGACCAGTAAAATACCTCTACATCGTCCCATCTGCACGGGAATTCATCCCATGATGCAGCTCCAGTTAATAAAGTTCCGCCGGATTGGCAGTATTCACATTTTATATGTGTATTAGTAAATCCCGATGTTGTTATCGAGACTAGAGGAACTCCAGAATCAAACCCATACCCGGTAATTTTGTATCTAGCAGACGTATACGTCAAATCCTCAGTTATAACACCGCCGCTACTTGAATCACCCGTTATGCTCACCGTTCCAGAACAATCGGTCCCTGAAACTGTCACTTTAACATAATAAACGCTAGATGGTGGACTAGCCAACGGAGTTAATGAACCGTCGCCGGTAACGTCACCCTCCCAAATTGTAGCTGATCCGGGAACTTCCTTATAGGCCGTGTGAGGGAGATAATCATCGATAATATCGGTCATCTAATCGCCACCGGACCGCCGATCCAACCTTTAACGAGATTGTAGGCATCCCAACTAATTAATCCGGTATCTTTTATTGATCCCGTAGAATTATATTTCTCTTTGAGTTCGCTTGATAGCCAGAATTCAGATACTCCAGCGTTCTGCATCCGTCGCCGTTGACTGTTTCCAGTTCTGAGAATCTCTAATGCTTCTTCGCAAACTGCATCAGTTATGAATTGTGGAACGATAGCGGCTTCGGCGGTATCATCATAAATTGCGATCTTCCAAACATTCTTAACTTTTACATAACGTGGCCATTGCAGGTCTTGATTTTTATAGTATTTTCGCCCTTTCCATCGGATAGATTCGATCTTCTGTTGCGCCATATTGAGAGCGGCGGCTTTATCGTTGGCACTTGCATCAGTCCACGCCGTAGCATAAAGATGAAGAGTTGCGCCAAAATACGTTGTTGCATCACCGACACTAATATAATCTGTCATATATATTTCACCTCCAATAAATTAAATAGTAGGTGTAAAAAACCACCTACGAGAAGTTAATTGTAATGGTTAATACTTTCAAAATAATAGCTAATCCAACCATGAAAGCAATTATCACTCTCCAGTCGACACCCATTTTTATGCGCCCCCATTTCAGGGTACGGAATAAGCGTCAATAGTTCCAGCGATAGAAGTACCGGCAATATCGATGTGAATAGTCCCATCGGCTTGCAAGTATCTTGCGGTTTCAATCGGACCGATACACACCCTCTCAGCTCCACCAGTAGCAGAAAATTTTAAATCGCCAAGTCCAGCTCTAAAAGCCGGGTGTCCGGTTCCCGCTACAATTGTTATAGTGTCGCTGGCTGTTGCTGCGGAAAGCTCAAAAGAAATAATCATCCTTTCGAAGTTAGACGCGGCGGCTATAAAGTGATCGTTGGATGTATCGATGGTATCAGCAGTTGCATGGTTTGCAAAAGCACCATTTAATTCATTTACAGTAATTTCAGAACGTCCCATATTAATATCCTCCTAATATTATAATATTATATCTAAGATGTTTGTCTTGCAGTCAGTACAGCGAGAGATGACGGTCTTACTACCTTTGCGCCGTATACGTGACGACCACGTACAGCATCAGCAAAGAATTTGTCCGGTCTGTAGCCCTCTACTTCATTAACAGAATCGGCGAAGGTGATGGCTCCAGGGTAACCGGCCATGATCTTATAGTTAGTCTTCGGTCCGGTTCCAACTTTAGTCTGCACGTTGTTGGATAGAAGAACATCGAAGCCGTAAAGACGACCACACCATCCATTTCTGAGACCTTCAGTTGTACCGCTGAGAGAAGCGCCGCTGATTGCCTCCATCTTGATTAGCCCGTTGAGATACCAGGGCGGGATGACTACCCAACGTCCTTCTAGGGGCGTGTTGGATTCGTCAAGCTTCTGTTTTAGATCAGCGATATAATCAAGATATGTAGAACCGGCACTGGAGTTGTCGGGAACTTTTGCGGAAGCGTCAGTTCCAATAGCGTTGCCGGTGTCTGCTTGATCGTAGAGTGCGGCAATAATCTGATCGGCGGCATTAGCGAGTTGATAACCAGCATCCGAGGTTGCGGCTTTCATAAGTTCAACGTTGGCTTGCGCTTTGTCCGCGTCGTCAACCATAAAGTTGAAATATTTATCGTTGGACATAACAAGCGTGGTTGATGCGTCGTCGAGAGTTTCGGGATCAGATAACCCGGTTGCCGCATTATAGTTTTCAACGGTGATGGGGCTAAATGCAGTGATTCTTACAGTATCTCCCTTTCCCTTAATTTCTCCCTCATAATTTCGGTTGATTACTCCATTCTGTCCGAACACAAGATTTTTCCTAAGTGATTCGAGTACTTTCGCACTCCAAACTTCACCAATAAAATTGTTTAATGCCATATATAATATCCTCCTTATTTCAAAGTTCCATCTTTCAGTTGTTTTTCTATCTGTACCATATTCGCTATGCGTTGCTCCGGAGTCATCGCTTTAACTTCAGCGACAGTAAATAGAACCGCTCCAGTATCGGCGGGATTAGTATTTCTGCCAACTGATTTTTTAGCGTTGACTATTGATGCTAATTTTTCAGCATCAGCCGCAAGCTCTTCTTCGGTTTTTCCGTTCAATCTAGCCGCCAACTCTTCAGGCAATTCTTTTGATGCAAGAATTTTCTTTTTCAAGCTTTCAAATTCAGCGTCCTGAATCTTCGCTTGTAAATCATCATATTGCTGTTGAAGATCGGCGTATTTTGTCTTTTCACGTTCTAAACGTGCTGATATTTTGGCGTTTAGTTCATCTTGTGTGAAAAGTTTTTCATCTTTACCGGCTGTATTGGTGGCTTCGCCACTATCCTGGGTGCCGTCCCCAGCATCATTATTATTATTATTTTTAGTCATAGATATACCTACGTTTTACTCCCAGTTCGGAGAGCTATTTTTACCACGATTTGGCCAAGTGATCAATTTGATCAATCGACCGTGAGAAGTCCAAGTTATTGCAGTATCTTTCGAAAACGAAATAATTTCGTTCTCGAAAATTAATATCAGAAACGACCCCGCCTAACGGAAACAATTTCCTTTGGCCAAATATTATTTACTAGTAAGAATTATTTACTGTGAACGAAATAATTTCGTTCTCAGTCTTATATTTGATCACTTGATTCTATAACATAAAAGAAACCACCGAAATGATTTCGTTGGTTTTATTGTTCTAAGTTCATAAATCCAAATTCTCTGGATTGCTCGCCGTCTATTGCTTTTAGTTCGGCTTCAATATCAGCTTCACTTGCGCCCTCGTTCAACCGTTTTAGGGAACTATGTTTTGAAGTGAGCCGATAGTTTACCCGCTGAGTCTCAATATCGACCAGCTCTTTCATGTCAACAGGAAGAGATGACCGCCAATCTATCGAAATATTTTCAAGTTTTGTAGCACCGGATAACTTTGATGCAACTTCAATATCGGCGGCGGTTCTCAATACATCTTTTAATGGAGATTCTATTATAATTTTCAGCCGATTAACTTTAGCCAATGTTGGCATAAGTAGTCGTTTAAGTGCTGATCCACTTTCCGCGAATCCGGCTTTGAGATCCGAAAAGCAAGCGGCACTGGTTTCAGACATTATATATAATTGCGATAATATAAACTCAATCTGTTTAAATGAAGCTTCTAGTTTTGCATCCCAAACAAGATAATATGGTGCGGTTCCATCTTCACCGACCGGGATGAAGCGACCACCACCAATTTCTATATCGCTTTCACCTGTGTCAGGATCGATATTGATGGAAGCTTCAGAACCCACAATATTTGGATCACTAAACTTATCGAGAGTCCGAGACGTTCTTATAAGACGGTTCTCTAGTTCTTTGATAAGTCCGTTTATATCTGTGAAATCGTCGGTTCCAACAACGCTTTCGGCTCCGATATTAGTTAATGGAATTACTAGGAAGTCATCTATGCCCGTCTTCTGAGAGTCGGGAACATCTTTATAACGTTCGATGGTGGATAGCTCAACGGCATTCGATATTTTGCCGTCTTTCATTACATATAGGCGGTTCTCGATTGATCCCTTGCGGTGAATTTCGGCGGTTAAATAGTCGGTTCCATTTTCGGTAAATGTCCATGCTATAACGTGAGATTCAACCTCAGCTTTGTTATCTGGCGAGACAATCGGGAACCAAAGAGAGGGATTGATAAGATCGATTTTGGCGCGTTCGTCGTATCGAATTTTGAGAACTGCATTTCCGTATTTCAGAATATGAATAACTGCATTATATAAAAGTATGTCCATTTTATTGTTGCTGGTTATTCTGTCCATTGTAGGTTGATTATCGGCGGTGAAATCTGGAGGAGAACCGACCACCAAATCAGCGAAGAGAGTACATAGCCGTTTATGCCAATTCGTGACGATATCTTTTTTACGGGTTTCATCTGATGGATTATGATTAAAGACTAAATCGTGTTTCCCCTCGAAAAGTCGCTGATTAGTTGTGTAGGTAGTCAGTCGGGATAGTTCCGATTCTGGCGGCCATTGATTGCCGATTTTAAATAAATTGTTAATGTTTGTTAATGTCATATATTCACCTCAAAATATTTCATTGCCGATATATCGCAAACAGTCCAAAAGATCATCATTTTCTTTGACGGGTTTTTCATCACCACGTTCTGAGGCTTTAGAATCCCAGACGTAACCGCCAATCTCTTCTATCAATTGTGGACATCGAGGTTGAACGATAACAAGTTTGCCGGTTTCGAAAGCGTTAGCTATTTTGGCGAGTCCATCATTTACGGTATTGTTGGCGTTCTTAACGCGCTTGAAGTCGTCGGCAATTAGCTGATTCTTGAATGATTTTGCAGAGGGATCAACTAGGATTGACCGGGGATGTTTACCGCCAATAAAAGCTTTGAGATCGCTTGAGAGCGTCGTATTTAGCTTATCTGACTCTTTGTATTCATCCGTGATGTAATAGGTGTCACCGATCTTTACCGCTTTTAAAAACGCTGTGGGGTGAGTCTGGCCGTAGTCACAACCGATATAGAGGGATTGCCATTTACCGTCCGGTATCTTATCGATGCAATGAATACTTTTATTGAAGTTGGAATATATAGTTCCATCGGCTAAAACCCATTTACCCTCAATATATCGTTCGTACCATAAACCGGTATATTCTTTTTTGATATCAATAACGTATTGTTCCGATAAGTACGGGTTATCTTCTAGGGTGAAATGCCAGCTCTTCATATTAAGATCGGATTCACGATCTAAGTATTGTTTCTTGAACCAGTGCGATGGAGGGCCGGGATTCATGGTTAAATATGCTCTGGCATCATCCTCGGATAGTCTTGACATCATCATTTTAAAGAATGATTCGGGCCATGTCGTTATTTCTTCTCCGAGTGCTCTAACTAGGGTTTCTCCCTGTATCTTCTGATAGCTGGCATCGTCGTTCGCCCCTTCTAGCCAGACAGTTCGCCCGTAAATTTCAGCTTCTTTTTGAATCATTCTGAGTTTGAAATTCTCACGACCAACCCACATTGCTATATCGTTAAGTACATTTCTTTTCAAACTGTTGAGCGTTTTGCCAACGAATAGAATATTGCCGGGTGGAGCGGTTATAATTTCATGAATCATTTTGATGGTTGCGCCAACAGATTTACCGGATCGGATCGCACCGTGAGCGGCATTAATACGATAATTAGAATTTAAAATAAAATCACGTTGTTTATCTTTCGGAAGTTGCAGAACCATTTTCTTCCTCCATTGCTTTCATTAATGCCATGAATTCGCCGCCCTTCTCGTTTCCATCGCCAGAATCTTCTAATCTTCGCTTATCCATCAGTATTGCCAAAGATACCGACCAATCACGCATATCTTTTGCTTTAGTTATCTCTGGGAGCATTGCCACTAATTTATCTATTCCATCGGCAATTACTTTGATTCTTTCCGGTCTATTGTAAAGCGATTTACATTTAGCTGCTTTTCTGGTTCTTTCGGTGGATATATCGTATCCTCTCGCATTGGCTACATTCGAGACGGTACCGCTACTAACTCCGACTTTTTCCGCAACTTCTCTTGTGGTTAAGCCGTCTTTCAAATACCCGATAATCAAATCGTTACGTTCTTCTTTACTTTGATCCATTGTAGTACAAATGAGATCACCTCCTAAAAAATATAATTATTTGTTGCGATTTATATAATTCGTTTCTAGTATTATATTAGAGTTTTTAATTTAATCGCTAAGATTTAATTGTAGCAAACTCGATCAGACTATAGTCTATAAGAATAATGGTATCTCGTCGCCCTCAATAGAACTTATCGAGTTTAGAACACTTTCATAATGATAGCTGAATAACTGAATCGATAACAGGAAGACCATTTAATCGATGAATAGACGGATAACGGTTTTGTTTGCCGCCATTGACCACCAATATTTATTTAATTGTTTGCATGGAATTGTAAACTTGTTAAAAATTATGATGGATTGGCGACATTGCCAACCCGATTATTCTTTTTGTTTTATTTATATGTGTCGATGCTATTTTCGACAATTGTTATATTTCGACGATTGTATGTCATAGAGAAATCAAGTTGTCATCATGACAACTTGAAAATTGACGTAGTTTAAGTATTCGGCTCACCAAGCATCCCCTCTATTTTATCCAGCAATAAAAGCATGTTCTCATTTATCTCCAACATCAATTGGCGGTCTTCGCATTCTGAACTCATTCGGCGATCCACTCCATAAACTCGGCATGAATCCGCTCTTTATTCTCAGCATACCATTTCTCGGCATCTTCATAAGTATAAAATATCTCATATTCAATGCCGTCGATAGTTTCATATCCAACTAAATGGCAATCGTTATAATTCATCTCGTCTATTTCATCTCTCAATCCATTATTATAATATCCACGTCTAATTTTTATTACTCCCATTAGCATATCCTCCAATATTTATTATTTATTTTTTATGAGAAGTCTCGTTATTGCAGTGCGGGAAAATTCCCCGATATTGCAGTGCGGGAAAAGTTTGTACCGCTTTTTTGGCGCTGTACCGCTTCGAAGTGGTACAAAACGGCTAAGTGGTACAAGAAAATCGATAGCAGTACCACTAGTACCACTTGTACCACTAAAAATGGCAAAAAACTTTTTGTATAGAACCTATAAGATTCTCTATAATATTTTATTTAATTTAAGTGGTACTAGTGGTACAAGTGGTACTGTTAGCGGTTTCTTTGTACCATCAAAAAAATTTAAGTGGTACAACCGGTACTGCTATCGATTCCGTCTTGCACTGTATTTAAATTTTTATATTATTTTCTCCAAGTTATTGCAGTTGTGAAATGTCCAAGTCATTATTGCAATCGTGAAATGACTTGCAGGGGGAGTTGAGAGGGGGTGTCCCCCTCTTATTGTAGTTCATATAGGGGGGGCGCAGCCACCCCCTAAACCCCCCACATCCAAGTTACGAATTTCAAGACTGCATCTCCTGGACTGCATCTCAAGACTGCTTCTCCTGGACTGCATCTCAAGACTGCTTCTCCTCGATTTCTCTCTTTAACTGTTTCTCCTCGATTATTGCTTATTTTTCCTCGAAAACCGCTATTATTGCTTAGGTCGGTTAAGTCGTCTATTTTCTCCTCCTATTGTCTATAGAAAAAATATAGAGTAATAATAGGAAAAACACCCGACTTAGCCGACCAAGCGAATACCCCGCCAAGCTTCCGGCCTATCTCCATCAATATTTGGCCGGATAGTTTCAACTGGAATTTCGTTTTGATCTATGATGATTTGTCCAAAAGATTTTCTCGATTTAGACGGCGGTAAATTATGGGATTTGGCCCATCTATTATATGCCATCATTAAATCAGATTTTAGTACATATCCTTCGTATTCTTCGCAACAGTCTTCCAGAAATGCGATAACGGGGTTTGATTTACGTCGATAAATGGCTATGGAGTCATCCGAATAACTAAACTGCCATTCATTATCTTTTAATCGATCTAAGCCGTCTAAAGCCCAATTAAGAATGCCAGATAACTCATTATCAGTGGTCAGTCTCTTGAGCAATTGCGTATCTTCTCGGCCATAAACTGAGTTATCAAATGGAATAATAACCCATCTGCCATAATAAGCGTCGTCTTCATATTTTAACGCCGGTATTTCATTAGCAGAAAATATTAATTTAGCAGTATTCATAAAAGAAAACTCATTTTTAAATTTATATTCTGCTTGGATGTTATCTTCGCCGGTCAGTCTCTTGAAAATTCCTTGATCATTTATAACTTTTCTCGGAAGATCCCCACAAATGTTAGCGGACTTTCCAAATAAATTTGCTACTGTAAAACGCTTTTCCGTTAGATCTTGAAGGCTGGCGTTGCTGATGCTTTCCCGTCCAAGCATCCGACTTAAAACGTTGAGCATGGTGCTTTTCCCGGATCGCTTCGGACCAAGTAACATAAATGCTTTATTAATATTATATTCCGGCCATAAAACATAACCGAATAATTCCTGTATAACGCATTTATATTTTTGTTCTACCATCTCATCCAAGAAATTAAGAAAGTTTGGACATTCTGCATTAGGATCATATTTAACATCGATCTGGCTAAATGAATAAATTTCTGGTGAATGTTCTTGAAGCGTTCTGCTATCCATATCTACAATGCCATTTCGAACATTCAAAAAATTTAAATTGTTCTCTAAAACATACGGATCAACAGTTTTTAACGAGAAAACTCTTGAAAGAATTTCGTTAATTGTTTTTTTGTCTATTACTGACTGGCCGTTTTTCTGGACAACACCGCCATAAGTTTCATATAATGCACGTTCCAGGTTATCCCATCCATACGGCCTATAGACTCCATCAGTATATATATAACATTCTTTATTATCCGCACGTCTAACAACGTCATATTTTTCTAAAAGTGATTGTGCGGCAGAATCATAGTTTATCCCATTAATTATTTTATTAACGTCATATATAAACGCCGTGTCATCTGCTATTGTGGAGGTCACGTTTAGACCTCCCGAATAAAAACAATATCGTCAAGTCGATGAACAAAAATTGTGCCATATTGATTTTCAAAGATGCCGTCTCCTGCTGGCGTTATCTTAATCATCTTTGCGGCAAACTTGAATTCATCTCTCTTTCTTACTACAACTACTTTACCAATAAATTTTTCATATATATCATTTAATTGCATATTACGTTCTCCATAGAATTTTTCAAAAAGTATATTTCATCATTCGAAAAGTTCTTGTCCGTCGAATGATGTATATAATACTACTTCTAATCCCTTTTCTCGAATTTTCTCATAAGTCCATGATATTTCATGCTCAAAATCTAACCTTGCACAACTTCCAAAAAATTTATCACTGTATGCTATGCAAGAGTTATCACATTCTCGATCCATGAACGCACATTTTCTACATTCTGACACTGTTATATCACCTCGTCATTTAACGTATATTCTATCGACAAATCGATTAACTCTAGTGGTTTATACTTCATTAATCAATCTCCTATTCATTGCTTCCATTTTCGGCTCGTCTCTCTCCTGGTTCATATAGGAGAGATTGCGGGGTAGATTGCGACTCTACCCCGGTGGAGTACCCACGGAGCTATGGAAGCCAGCCGCTAATTGTGCGCGACTGATTCGGGCCGATCAGCATTCACTAATCGACTTTCCAAAATAGATTAATATAATAATAAAGTTTTTGGTTACTTGGACATATTAAAATTCTCCCTTTCAGATAGCACGTCTTTGTTGACTAATGATCTCAGATATTCTGCCATGCACAAGCCACGCTT
>Ga0265297_10010891_pt1 | contig 11289 bp, 8 predicted proteins | sample Munlanlwell13791_FD_192502 | JGI IMG/M metagenome (GOLD analysis project Ga0265297, IMG submission 192502) | Leachate microbial communities from a municipal landfill in Southern Ontario, Canada - Leachate well 137-91 | ecosystem: Engineered > Solid waste > Landfill > Unclassified | place...
TTCCGGTTTACTTTTTTGTTATGCCCTGTTTGATATAAAACCAATAGTCGGACAAACCCTGAACGCCACTCTTGCTAATCAGACTTTTAGCGGCTGGCACCTGGGAGGTGCGCTGGCTTTTATAACCATCCTGTCCGAAGGAGCACTCCTTATGGTCGGCGCTCAATCCGGCTTTGCCGGCGGACCCAGTATCATGGCCAACATGGCCAAAGACTCCTGGCTACCCCGACGTTTTTCGGCGCTTTCTGAACGACTAACTATGCAGAATGGTGTTCTTCTAATGGGAGTGACTTCACTGGCAGTGCTTTTGTATACCAATGGTTCAGTAACGGCACTTGTTGTTATGTATTCGATTAACGTTTTTCTTGACTTTACTCTTTCCCAGTATGGTATGGCGAAATTCTTTTTCCAGAACCGTAAGAAGGATAAATCCTGGTCAAGCCATATAGTTATTCATTTGATAGGATTAATTCTCTGTGCGACTATTTTGGTGGTAACTATTTATGAAAAGTTTGGTGAGGGAGGCTGGGTAACTCTGGTTATCACATCAACGCTGATTGGCTTATGCTATCTGATTCGTGGCCATTATCTGAAAGTAAGGAACGGCGTCCGTCAGCTTGAGGAAATACTTTCGTTAATTCCGTCCGGTCAAATTCCCAATGAAGAACCGCTTAATCCGAATGAACGGACGGCTATTCTTCTGGTAAGCGGTTACAACGGATTCGGTTTGCATTCGTGGCTGTCTGTTTTTAAAGAATTTCCCAAGCTTTATCGAAATTTTATTTTTGTTTCTGTAGCGGAAATCGATTCCGGTGCATTCAAAGGTGTCTCGGAGATTGAAGCGTTAAAGACATCAATCAAAGAACAACTTTCCCAATATGTTAAAATAGCCCGTTCCTACGGTTATGCCGCTGATTGTCGTATGGATATTGGAACTGATGTTGTAGAGACAGCAACAAATCTGTGTCAGGACATTGTTCGCGAGTTTCCTAAATCAACAGTTTTTACAGGTAAACTGGTTTTCCGTCAGGAGACTGCCTTTCAAAGAATTCTTCACAACGAAACAGCTTTTGCCATTCAGAGACGACTTCAGTGGGAAGGCATCACGGCGGTTATTCTGCCTATCCGGGTAAATATCTGATTTTTAAATAACAAATATATTATAAAATGTTCGTCATTTTGGTACAGAAAAAAACGAGCAGGGGACTGTTATCGCTCAATAATTTATTTGTGAATTTTCAGGTAATAAATCAACGAAGTGAAAGATTTATCCGGTATAGAATATTTATACGCTCTTTGAACGAAACTTTTTTCCAATTCAAAACCGTAAGTTTCATAAAAGCGGTAAGAAAGCGCAGTGTCGGTGGATACGTATGTTCCTTCATATCCTCTGGCACTAACATTATCTACGAATCTATCCATAAGGGCTCTGCCCACTCCGCGGCTTCGATATTTTTTTGTGGAGGTGAATAATGCTACTTCACACATGGGCCACCGGTTAGGATGGAGAAAGAAATAGGGAAGATAGCCGTAGATCAGCTGAAAAAAATGTCGATAAGACAACCAATTCATTCCATAACCGTTAACCAGTCCCTTGGGAATTACATATAACAAACAAAACAGAAGTGAGCTAATTATACCTTTTATCGTAAAAGGTGCCGCGCCGAAGATAATACCGCAAATTTCTCCGTCCACTTCCGCAACATAACAATCCGTCGACATTTTATGAAAAAATTTTACAAAGTCTTCGTGCAAGCTTGGTTTTGCATGCTTTATTGATGGCCACAAAATATGATCAAAGCCTTCGTTGAAACACAGGACAGCGCCATCCATATCCCCATCCCTTTCCTTATCAAAGGCACGTATGTTTGTTTTTATCATCTGGAGGTCTTCTTTTGTCGTCTTTTAACTTATTTCGCTGAATTAATGAAACCCATATCAGTAAGAAATTTATACCAGGCATGCCCTCGTTCGCTCCGGTTGAAAATAAGCCAGTGTCCGCCTGTCAGAAAACACCTGTTTTTGATATTCCATTTCTCACATAACAATCGGGCGTGATCGAACGGACAGAGAAGATCACCGCGCGAAGCCACAACCAGCAATTTTTCCGGCGGTAATCTGGGGCTAAAATGGAAAGGAGAGTGCATCTCCCATATACGCCACATCTTTTTCCTTAACGCATCATCTATTTCAAATGGAAGGTGTGTGTGATCGGGGTCCATAGGATCCGTAAAATTTATTGCCGGTACCATCATCGCGGCAAATGATGCTATTGTGGTCAGGCTGACAAATAAAGCTGCGCTGTGACCGCCGAGGCTCGCGCCAATCAGTCCAATTTCCTGAACGCCGAGTTCGGAAAGAATCAGAAAAGAGCTGTAGAGATCGTATATCGTTTGTCCCACGGCCTCGCAGGTCATGACCACATCGTCCGGCTGCAGGTATATTCCCTTTTGCCTGAAAGGGCCGGCCTGGCGCTTCCAATGAAATGGCGCGATGAAAAGAACTACGTCAAGTCCCTTGGCGTATAGATTCTTGATTCTGAACATTTTTTTCGCTTGCCGTGGTTCTCCCAGCATATAACCATGATGGCAGAGAACAGTCTTACGCCTGTTGTCTCCGTGTGTCCATCTGACAAGATAGCCTGTTTTATTGGCAGAAAATGAGTCGTAATATTCCTGAATTAAAGGATTCTTTGTCGTATATCCGCTTTGATAACTGATTAGCTGATACTCGCCTTCATGATAAGTTCTCCTCTCCAGTATCTTATAACCGGGAACTTTCGCCGGGAAGGTAAAAAAAGATTCCGGATTGTCTATGAATCCATTGTCAATATAGTAATCAATCTGTTGTTCATAGGCTTCACGGGATATATCCCGCCGGGGCCTGAGATGATCGACGAGCCTGGAGGATGCAATAAACAAAACATCGACGAAACTACCAAGAGAATCGCGGATGCTTTTTTGTGGTCTGTTTTTCAAATCAGTTCTGCTTTTCATTATTTCATAATTTTCTTGAGCCAGGCAGCTATTGGTGGCACAACCTCATCTACATTATTGGTCATAACCAGATGTTCCGTATCTTTTAAAAGCAGATATTCTTTTTTACACGTAAGCCGGTTGAAAATATTTTCAACATATTTCTGTGGGAAGATAGTATCGTTTTCGGCATGAATTAACATAATTGGCACCGTAATGGCTTCCACCGGTCGGGCCAGATCCGTGTGCATCAGCGAACCCAACGCTCTGATGGTAATCCATTTAACGGCTATAGGATTATCTTTGAGAAGGCTGGCAGCGTCTACACCGCTTTTAGTTTTCTCTTTTGTAAGATCAAGATAGAGAGAAATGGGAATGGCAAAGTTTTTATATAATCCGGCCATAAATTCGGCAAAAGGAATCATGAAAACCGGAGGTTTAACCTGAGATAGAACAAGGTTGTCCTTTCCGTTCAGGTCGGCAATATTATGACATACAGCAGCGGCGATGGAATTGTCGCGAGCCGCTGCATAAAACGCAACCATACCACCCTGACTGCTTCCGGCAATGGCGACTTTACCACCGAATCGTTCGCGCGCGTATTTCACAACGGCAAGGGTATCATCAACTATTTCATTAATAGTATAATCTCCGCGGAGTCCGCTGCTCAGACCATGCCCGCGCGGATCAAATCCGATGATATTAAATCCCTGTAAATAGAGCTTATACATAAATTCAATATAGAATTTAGTATAAACAGACGTGCCGGGAATGAATACAACAGTCGGCGCATTTTTGCCGGTCGAAAAAACATCAAGGTGCAGCCGAATGCCGTTTGCTTCAATAGAGGTTTCCGTATACGAATTACGGTCAATACTGATTTTTTCGTTTTTCAAGAAATTATCGAAAATAGTTTGCGCTATAGCTTCAGCGGGAGGTTTCTTATGCATCATCCTCCAACTGGTTGCATACCAGGCAACATGAAATGCAACGATGATCAAAACGATAGTCAGGATAATTTTCTTTTTCATAACCATTGTACCTCCGGTTTTTTTCTTGAAACTGTGTTTGTATATTTATATGCAGGATATCCCATGACAAGGCTTGCAAAAACCTTTCTGCCTTCGGGAATGCCAAACTTTTTCCGCAACGAGCGACTGTAACTAAGAAACATAACCATAAAACCTATTAAGCAGGTTCCCAGACCCAGGGCCTGAGCGTAATTTATGATGGTTGTTGAGGCAATATTGCAATTGTCGGACGCAAATCTTGCATTTCGCGGTGCATGTATTAAAATCAAAACAGGAGCGTTATGCAGAATAAAATCCCTGCCGGTTTCAGCATTCTGTTTTTGAACATAATCCATTACTTTGAGGTATCGGTTATTGTTCAATCCGGTTAAATTTACAAATACCCGGCCGATTCCTTTTTTTGTTTTGTTGTAAAGTCGACTGACAAATCCAAAAATAGTATTTGCGGCTTCTTCAATCAACTTCTTATCGGTGATAACAGTGTAACCAACATTCTGATCATTACTTGCCGTTGGAGCATATCGGGCAAGATCAAGTATCTGTTCGATAACATCGTGCGGAACCGGCGTGTTCTTGAATTGTCTCATGCTTCTTCTGCTGATGATTATATCGCGGAACGCTTCCGGATTAAGATTATTTCTATTTATTTTTATAATTTGCTCTTTTTTGAGACCATCATGAAATATAGCGTCGCAGGGACATACGGCAAGACAGTGACCGCAACGATTGCACGAATCAATATCAACAGGTTTTGATTTACCGTCAACGATACGCCACACGCCTGCCACACAGTCGCGGGCGCAGAGCAGGCATTGATTACATTTATTTTCTATTTTTTCAATTCTCATAATAATATTTTTTGAATAGCCTCTTAATTTTTATTGGTGCATCATTTTCTCATTAGTAAAAAATTGCCCGTGATTTGAATTCTTCGAGATTGTTCAGCGTGCTTTCGCAATCCTGTTTTCTTTGTTCAATTTGTGATTTTCTGGCAATTATTTCTTCTGGTCGTCTTTGTTTGCCGACGAAATTCTCATTCCAGTCTCTGATTAACTCACTGGCGTCACGACAGACCTCGTTTGCTTTTTTCCTGAGGGAGTCAAATCTTTTAATTTCGGCCGGCGTATCGAATTCAATGCCTTTAAAATAAGCTGACGAGTTTTCCATTCCCGACTTGATGACGTTGCCTGCTGTTGTTTCAATGGCGACTTTTTCCGTCGGACTAAGTTTCGCAACCACCCAGGCGTGATTGCTTTCTCTGGCCAGCTGCCGAAAGTTCCATGTGGTAACATTTTCGTTGACGTTTCCACCCATAATTTTCGCGTCGATGCCGTTAGTTTTCAGTTGGTTCCAAACATCAATAGCCATATCCAGGCAAACAAAGTCTCCTGCCAGAGTATATGTGTGAGTTTTATGAAATGCAGCAGCAATTAGTTCTATAATTTGCATTTTGTCCAGTTTTTTTGTTACCGGGGGTGCAGCTTCAGGAGTTGAAGCTGCAGGGGCCGTGGGCAATTGAGCAGGCGTTGGAGTATGACTGGGTGCTATAGCAACCGGAGCTATTCTATTTGCCAGAGGTGTTTCCTTTTCGGCTGGCTTTAAGAAATATATCGCAGAAAGAGCAATTGCAATTACTAAAACAATGATGGCAGGAATAATATATTTTTTGATAGAAACAGGTGTGCTTTTGGTGGTTTGGGCAAGCGGATCCGGAATTTTTGTTCCGCAAACAGGGCATTTATAATTGCCGTTCTTTAGCGTATTTATGATATCTTCCGAATTGAATTCTACTTTACAATTTTGACACTCTAGATGCATGCCGTTATCCCTGCTTTTTTACCTGATTCGCTTTCTATATCAGTTTTTGTCGCCTGAGCGGAAAATAAATTTTGCATCGCTTTTATCATAGCCATGTTTTTTGTAAAATGTTTTTATTGTCAATCAGCAGTCGCATATAATCCAATTCCAGAGATATCATATCTGTATCTTTACGACGTAGCCATTCGGAAAGCCAGGCAAAACGTAGTGCTACAATAAATTCCAACAAATACGTCCAGCTTGTTTTAGAAATAATTTTTGCCTTTTTCATATCGAAGATAAAAGATTTGATGAGATCGCCTGTAAGACTTTGCGGATTTTCCACTCCGATACAACCGATTAAATTAGCCGCATCGTAAAGTTCACTTTTATAACCGCAGAATTCCCAATCGATTACACATTTAATATTATCGGCGGACCAGATAACATTTAGCGGGTGATAATCGCCGTGACAAAAGGTCACGGGCAATTTCCCATACGCGGACATAAAATCTATTTCCAAAAAGTAAGTGATACCATTGATTTCATTTTTTATCTCTTTATTATAGAGATTAATCTCACGAATTAATTTGTAGATGTAATTTTTCAGAGAAAATACATTGCGTGAATAAAGGGACGGCAATTTTTTCGACTTACAATGCAAATCAGTCAGAAAGTTTGCCAGTGCCGGACCACGCCATTTATCATAAATGTATTTTTCGCGGTCTAATTCGATACCCTGTATAAAAGGAGCCAATTGCCAGAATTTGTTTTTATGCTCGATAACAAACTCTCCTTTTTCCGAGGCCAGATAAGGTTGCACGCACGCTAAATTCTTCTTTGCTAAAAAATCGAGAGTCGCAGCTATACGTTTTTTGTTTTCCAGAGATTTCGATGAGAGCTGTTCCAATACAAAAAAATTGCCGGTTTCATCTTCCAGAACAATGCGAAAGGCGGAGCGTTCAGGACTCCCCTGAATAGGGATGTTTTTGTGTATCTTTTTTAGTTTAATTTGCCATAATCGCAGGATTATTTTTAAGGCTTCTCTACTGAAAAGATTCTTCTCCACAATGCTAATGGTAGAGTTAGGCTTTTCCCCGGGAAGTTTTTTCAGGGCAGCCAGCTTTTCTTCCTTGGGAAGTCCTTTAATTTTTGATTCCAGGCGCATTGCTTCAATTTTTTCCATCTTAGCGCTGGTTGTTAATACTTCTACCGGCCTGCGCGAACGCGTATATTTTGACGCCGTTCCCTGATTATGAGCAGCAAATCTCTTCCCAATGTTATTGGTTATGCCCGTGTACAGACTCTCATCGGAACAACGCAGGATATACACAACCCATGTCGCACTCTTTTTTTCGGTTCTGGTATTCATGATGTTATTTCCTACAATAGAGTGGATGACATTGCCATTAAATTTATATTTGTTTGATTTTGTAGCCTAATCTAATAAAAAATCACATTTTGTAGAAAGATTATTCTTGTTTTTGATCAAGCCATAAAATGAATTTGCATTATATTTTGTATTTGGTTTGTTTAAGTTAATAATCTGTAAGACAAACACCTACTTCTCGTAGGATAAAAACCCGCCCCGAATTCGGACTGACGCTGATACCTTAATAATTTTAAAAGATGTATTCAATAATCGCTCTTTAGGGGAGACGTATACTGCATCAGCCATCTGTAATATGTCCCCGACTGGACGGCCGTTAAAATAAAATACATTTGCTGAACCAACAGAAACGAGGCCAAACTTAGGGGCGTATCTCCCCTGAAGAGATTTTAAAAGACGGTGTCTATGAATCAAAACAGTCACCCGATAAAAAAAGAAAATGCTTTTAAGTGTAAGCTTAGAGTAAAAAATAATTTTAGCATAAAGGAGAAATCATATGGCTGAAGCAAATGAACAAGATTTTTATGACAAGGTATTTCCTGTTCCTGAACGAGTCAGGGAGAAATCTTACGTCAAGAGCAGGAAGGAGTACGATAAACTCTACAAAGAGTCTATCGAGAATCCTGATGCTTTCTGGGCAAAAATGGCGACGGAAAGATTAAGCTGGTTTAAACCCTTTGACAAAAAGAAAGTGTCAGACTGGTCTTTTGACGCGAAAAACGTTCATGCGAAATGGTTTGCAGGCGGTAAACTTAATATCAGTTACAATTGTCTGGATCGTCATCTTGCAACCAAAAAGAACAAAGCGGCGATCATTTTTGAAGGCAATGATCCCAATGACTGGAAGGTTTACACCTATTTCGACATGTATCGCGAAGTGAACAAATTTGCCAATGTTCTGAAAAGCCTGGGTGTTAAAAAAGGCGACCGTGTTTCCATCTATCTGCCCATGATTGCGGAACTGGCGATCGTGATGTTGGCCTGCGCGCGCATCGGTGCGATCCATTCCATAGTGTTCGGCGGATTTTCAGCGGAAGCGCTGCGTGACCGCATCAACGATTGCGGCGCCGAGGTTCTCATTACCTGTGACGGAACCTACCGCGGTTCCAAAGCGGTGCCACAAAAATCAAACGCCGATAAGGCGGCGGATCAATGCCCGTCCGTAAAAACCATGATTGTCGTCAAACGCACCGGGACGGAAGTTCCGATGAAGGAAGGCCGCGACGTCTGGTATGAAGCCCTCATGGCAAAAGCAGACCGTTACTGCAAACCCGAAGAGATGGATGCGGAAGATCCTCTGTTCATTCTTTACACGTCCGGCTCCACCGGACAACCCAAGGGTGTTGTTCATACCCAGGCGGGTTACCTGCTTTTTGCGTCCATGACCCAGCAGTATGCCTTCGATGTTCGCGACGAAGACGTATACTGGTGCACCGCCGATATAGGATGGGTTACCGGTCACAGCTATGTAGTCTACGGACCACTTTGCAACGGCTTCACCAGCATCCTGTTTGAAGGTGTTCCCAACTATCCGGCATTTGACCGGTTCTGGGCCGTCTGCGAAAAATACAACGTTAATAATTTCTATACCGCTCCGACGGCTATTCGTTCGATTGCCAAGGAAGGCGACAAATGGGTGGATATGCACGATCTATCATCGCTGCGTGTTTTGGGCTCTGTTGGTGAACCGCTCAATCCGGAAGCGTGGTGGTGGTATTATAATAAAATCGGTGGCGGCCGTTGCACTATCGCCGATACCTGGTGGCAGACAGAAACCGGTGGCCACATGATTCTGCCGTTGCCCGGCGCGATTGACATCAAACCGGCGAAGGCCATGGTTCCGTTCTTCGGTGTTGTTCCCGCCTTGATGGATGAGGAGGGAAAAGAAATCAAAGGTCCCGGTAAAGGTTCGCTCTGCATTAAAACAAGCTGGCCCGGCATGGCCCGCGGTTTATGGAATGATAAAGAAGGCCGTTTTGTCGAAAACTATTTTTCCCAGTTCCCCGGTTGCTACTTCTCCGGTGACGGTGCTGAAAGAGACGCTGATGGCGATTACAAAATCACCGGCCGCGTTGACGACGTTATCAATGTTTCCGGACACAGAATGGGTACTGCGGAAGTGGAAGCCGCATTGACATCTCATCCGGATGTCGCGGAATCGGCGGTTGTCGGGTTCCCCCACGACATCAAGGGACAGGGTATCTTCGCCTATGTCACCCTGAACAATAATGTGGCCAAAACGGAAGAACTGAAAAAGGCTTTAATCGCGCATGTCCGCAAGGAAATAGGACCGATTGCGACTCCAGACGTGATTCAGTGGGCCGACGGTTTGCCCAAGACAAGGTCCGGCAAAATCATGCGCCGCGTGCTGAGAAACGTTGCCGCCAAGGAATACGGCAATTTCGGCGATACCTCAACACTGGCCGATCCGGCTGTTGTGGATGATTTGGTGGCCAACAGAAAGAAACTAAGTTAACATTCCCGTACGGACTGAGTTCTTTATTCGTGCGGAAAATTCCTTCCTAAAATGCCGTTTCCCTTTAACAGGGAAACGGCATTTCCTTTGAGTCACTTATTAAAATTATTTATGAAAAAGACAGAAAGACCGATGGCACGAACAGAGAATCATTTGGAACAAGAGATGACACAATTATCATTTTCTTCAGATAAAAATTTCTGCCTGCGTACAGCCTTTTACATAAGAATATTTTACCGGGTAACCGAGTGCCCGCAGGATATGCTTCATGATATGATTTTCGGGATCGATGATTGAAACAAACCTGGTAATGCCGTGCTCTTTGCCGATGGCAAATAATTTCAGCAATAATGTTTTGCCTAGGCCGCAATTCTGCCAGTCGTCACGGACGACAATCGCAAAATCCGTGGTTTTCTTTTCAGAATCATAAAAATAACGTGCCACAGCAATGATGGCATCTTTATTATCTTCGTTGGTAACCGCGACAATAGCAAATTTGTTGCTATAATCGATGTGCGTCAACTGAAAAAGAAGGTCTTCCGGAAGTGATTTTAGATAGGTTAAAAATCGTAGATATATGGAATCAAGATCAAGTTTGTCGAATAGATCCAGAATCAGAGGTTCGTCTGTTTCACGCAGAGGTCGGATAAAAACGGATTTCCCGTTTTTCAATATGAGCCGGTCTTCATACTGCGTCGGATATCGTTCATAAGAAGATGATGACATAACTATCCTGAGCACCTTTTTTCTTTTACGATAAGTTCAGTGACATGGATACCATATTTTCATCTTTGGAATCCATGATGAAGTCACAGTGCCGGAAAATTCTCAACATGGCGTAATTTTCCTGAAGCGTTTCAGCGCGAATGGTTTTGTAACCTTCTTTGCGGGCCAGTTCGATGCACTGTTCAGACAATGTATGTCCCAGAGATTTATGCTGCCATAGATCGGAGACGATAATGGCGTACTCCGCTTCACCTTCACAGCGCTTGTTCTTGATCAGGCGTGCAATGCCCAGGAATTTGTATTTATCGCCGTCTTTCATTTCCGCAACAACCGCTATTTCCTCTTCCGGATTGACGTTGCAGAAGCGTTGAGCCCGTTCCGGTGTGGCGGAAAAAGGCGAAAGAAATCTTAACCACAATGATTTTTCCGAACAATTGTTAACAAAGTCTGTCCACAGGCCGATATCTTTGGGATTGATCAAGCGCAGACGTACCGGTCGGTCGTCAACGGAAAGAGAATTGCGTGTAATATGACGGGCGATGGAATCGGCAACAGCGCTTTGACGTCTGACATTATAATGATACATCTGACTCAGAACTTCCGCCGCCATTTCCGCAGTGGAATAGACGGGAATACCCGCCTGTTCCATCCTGACCACATCATCAATCATGAATTCCTTGCAGGCCACGCAGCAGACGACCGGCTTATCCTTATAATCGATACTCTTCATGACATCCACGAACGCATGCAACATCTCACCCTGAATAATCACGATGAAGCTGTGCACGTCATTGCTTTCCACGCCGATTTCAATCAGGTCTTTCACCTGTTGCGGCGTCATGGAGAAAGAGCAGTCTATGGGATTGCCGATGCTGGCATAATCGGGCATGACTT
>Ga0265297_10010892_pt1 | contig 11288 bp, 5 predicted proteins | sample Munlanlwell13791_FD_192502 | JGI IMG/M metagenome (GOLD analysis project Ga0265297, IMG submission 192502) | Leachate microbial communities from a municipal landfill in Southern Ontario, Canada - Leachate well 137-91 | ecosystem: Engineered > Solid waste > Landfill > Unclassified | place...
GTTGCAGACGATGCCGCAGTAGGGGATGTTGTGAAGTTCATTTCGGTAGATGTGCAGGTTATTGCCGTGAATGATCATGCTGACGGCACACGGGTATTGCAGACCGACGTGATGGATGTGGTTTTGCGAGACCCGTGAACCCGCGCCGGTGCAGACGAGTTCCAGACCGCAGGCGCCGATATGATGAATGTGGCTGTCGAGGATCTGGATGGCTTCGTTGTGAGACCTGAACACGATTCCCTCGCCGCCGATGTTGGTGATCTCCAGTTTCTCCAGAACACACCCGCGACTGCGCGTTACGGAGATGGCGCCTTCATATCCAGTTGCGCCAAAGACGTAGCCCTGGGCTCCCAGCAGTGTGGTCGTGGCCTGAAGCACGAGTCCGCGTATTGTAATCTTCTCCACCGGTTGCTTTGCTGTGCCTTCAATTTGGATGATCTGTCGAAGCTGCGGGGCGATGATTCTGGCCTTGGCCATATCCTCGCCGGGCAACGGCCAATAAACGACGCGCCCAGCCGAGCGATCGAGATACCACCGGCCGGGTTGGGTCATGCCTTCGCGGGTGTTGAAAAGGACGTAACTTTTCACGCCAAACGCCCCGGGGGGGTGGATGGTTGGCGAGGACAACACGAAGACGTGGCGCTCCACGTCGTTGTGTGCGATGCCATAGAGCGCCTCGTTCCACATGTGCAGCACCCGGATTTCGGCGTTCTTGATGTCGAGCGATGTTGGAACGTCCTTGGGATCGTAGAGAATCGTGGTGAGTTGTTCGCGCGTGGGCTTCGGATCCCATGCGCCGGAAATGTAACGCGCACGCTTCCACTCGGTGTTGTGTATAAGAGCGCCGGTCTCTGGCAACCGCGCACGCTCCGGCATGCGACCGTTCACGACCAGCGCGCGGAAGTCCCACGTACCGTCCTTCACACCGGGCAAGTCCGCGTACCAGAACTTCTCGCCGTCTCGCTTCCAGCCAGTCACCAGCTTGCCGCCGTAGAGTGTCACCTTGCCGGCTGTCTCGGCCTCGATGGTCAATCCGTTGTCGCGCACATCGAGTTCCAAGGTCTTGGAGCGAAAATAGTCACCCGGCAACAAGATAATTTGGTGCGGTCCCGCGCCTGCTTTTCGCGCGGTGTCGCGCGCAGCCTCCAGCGTGGCGAGAGGTTTGTTCTTGGTGCCAGCGTTAATGTCATCACCGTTTGGCGCGACGAAAAATGTGGCGGAGGGACAATTCACGCTGCTTGCCAGCAGCATCGCCGCAACTGCAAATCTCATGGGCAACATTGGGACTCCTCTGGGTTCAAGTACTGGAATGCTAGCTGTGATCTATATCGCCGAACTGTGGTTTTGTGCAAAGTTGTTTGAAAGAAATGCGGCGGCCAAAATGCGGCACACAGGCTGCCGCCTGGCTCTCACCGGGTGTTTCGCGGCGACCTGCCGGCCAGCAGATACGCTCCTTTTCCGGTTCTGCCCTTGATACTCAAGGCCATGGGCGGCGAGATGTCGTCGAGATCAACAATCTGAAGATACAGCTTTCCGGTTTGTGGGACGTTGGAGAAACGATCGGTGTGCGTCTTTGCCTTGTGCGCATCCACAACACCCGGCGGAATGCTCTCGTCCGGGAAGATCGTCCGCAGGTCCAGCGATGAGAAGCCGGCCCAGATTTCTTCTCCGGCCTCGTCTTCGATGAAGAACCGGATCTTCCATTTGTCGTAGGTCGGTGTCAGGCCAATATTCAGCCAGTCCATCGCGATCTCCAGTCCGTCGCTGTGCAGCTTGATTCTCGCGGAGGTGAACAGGTAGCGGAAACCGATCACTGCATACATTTGGTGGAACTTGTCCAAGGCTTGCGGGTCATCGAAGATGTTGTAGCCGGTCGGATTTGCGTAGCTTGAGCCATCGGATACGTTGCAGTTTCGGATGACCACAGGATGCAAATACTTCACTTGGTCGAGCAGACAGGAGTAGGGGCGGAAATCTCCCTTCGGACCGGTGCGCGCCGGTTCTCCGACCAGTGGCGCGGATTTCCAGCGGTCGCGGAGAAGTTCATACAGTTTGGCGCCGTCTTTCTCGTATTGGTTGCCTGAGTAGTAGAGCTTCTGGTAGTAGCTCGACCGTTCGTCCCAACCCCAGTTATCGCGGAAAATTCCAAGCAAACCGGCATTGTTCTTCGCGGAGAGGAGGTGGAAGTGGTAGTCCTTCAGCGTGTCGTAAACCGAAGGGATGTAGACCATCCCGTTGGTGGGAACGACGATCCGTATATCCGGAAAATATTTGATGAACGCGTCGGCAAACCGGATCAAATACCTGGAATGTGAGGGCACGAGACGTTTCGGATATGCGCCTTCACCCCAGAAACCGAAATGGCGCATTTCAATACAGCGGACCAGTGTCTTGCGCTGGATCGATCGTCCGCCAAAGGTCTGCGGCTGTTCCAGATATTCCGCAAACGCTTTCAGCAACGCGTCATAGCGTTCGAAAAAATACGGGTTCTCAAAGTTCGGCTCCCAACGGTCTTTCTTGTCCGTGAACGTCGGCGAGACGACATCTTTCTGTAAGCTGGCCTGCATCGCCTTGTGGACGTAGAGCGGATATGAGCACCGCGCGCCGTCGATCAAGGGGCCTCCTCCGGCGCTCGTCACAAAACAGCCGATGTTGAGCTTCTGGCCGTATTGGATGCAGTACGCGAAATGCTTGTCCATTTTCCGGAAGAGGTATTCACCTTCCTTCGCTTCGTAATCAGCCCAACTGACACGGATCATGGAGTTGACCGCGTAATCGCTGACGCGGACCGCGTATTTGACGAGGTTCGTCAAACCGTTGCCGGGGCCGCCGTTCCAGATTTCTGTGCCGACGCCGGCGTTTTGAATCGCACCTTGGTCAGGGGCGATGATCTCGGGAGAAACATTCACACAAGTCTGTGTTTCTTCCGCAAACAGATTGCAGAGGAACAACGGCAGGAAGAGGAGGGGACGCCAGCTTGTATTGAGTCGTGGTCTATGATTCACAGGCGATCACTTTGACTCACTTGCCGGCCTGCCACAAGAGCACAAAGTCGTGTTCGGTCGGGTCGTGCTTCCACTGGCCGGTCTTCAAGGCCACAACCTTCTCACGGTGGCCTGTATCAAGGTCCCATACGCTGAGTGAGTATCGCCCGGCTGGCAGTCGCCACTTCACCTCGGCCGCAACCGGTTTTCGCAGCCGGATGTAGTATTTCTTTTCCAAGGCAATGCCGGAAATGTTGCGCAGGTAACCGAGAACGAGCCTGCCATCGCGCGACATCCGGCATTTGAGCTGGTAGCCCTTGCCAATGTCGAACGGCGGCTGGATTGCCGGCGGAGAGAAGGCCGTCGCCGGGCACGATACGGCTTCCGGCTGGTTGGTGGACGGGAAGTCCAGACTGACGCCGTGTTCCAGCGCCCAACGCGAGTAATCGGTCATCACGCCAAGCGTCCGGCGTCCCTCTGCGGTGGCGAACGCCGTCCGGCCCGATGTGTCGCGTGGAATGGGCACAGTCACCGCGCCGGGCGCATCGCTCAGCGACTTCCAATCAACCAAGGGGATGATGTCCGCGGCCAGCTTGCACTGTGTCACTGATCGGTGATCATCGGCCCACAGGAACGCGCCGCACGCACGGTTCAACAAAGCGAACCATAGGCAGTCGCGATTCAGATAGCCGCCTTTCTCCTCCTGTTCGAAGCCGAACATCCCGGACTCGCCCAACAGCCACGGCTTCGGGCCGCCCATCGCATTGCTGTGCACCTCCATGGATAGCCCGACATCGCCGTCCGGGCCGACGGCTGGCGTCCCGGCAGCGGGATAAAAATGAGGCTGGAAAATATCGAGGCTCGTGTTTTTCATCCACGCCAGAGGATCGAAGGACTGCAGTCCCACGCAGAGACTGGCCATCACGGGCGTTTCTTCGTCGAGTTCCTTGATCATGCGGATGAAGCGGTCGCTCCACGCGAACGTGTTGTCGTTCTGTTCGTTCATCAACTCGTATGCCCAGACATGCGGGTTGAACATCAACCGCGGCACGATGGCGCGCAGGAAATCGTCGGCCTCGTGCATCAGTTGAGCGCGCGTCTTGCCTTCGGGCAGCCGTCGCCACGCGCCATTGCCGCTGCCGCCGCCAATGAAAACCCCGGCACAGGGAGCGATTGTCAGCGTGGCGCCAATGCCGTGTTCTCCGCCGATAGCCAGCGTGCGTTCCAAGGCCGCCACGACTGGTTCGATGATCTTTCCGCTCGCGTCGAGCCGGCTCATGTCCTGCTGGCCCGCGTCGCCCAGCGGAAAGATCGTCATGCACGGTGGGGAAGGCATCCAATAGCCGCGCAGGCAATTGACACCGTTGGCCTTGAGGTAGGCATACCACGCGTGTTGCTCCGAGGGGCTGGCGCAGGGGAGGGGCATCGTGATTCGCTTGCGTGCCTCGCCTTCTTCGACCTTTCGGAACCACGACATCCAGAAACCGCCCAGTGGAATGATTCGCTGCCCGTCGGGCTTCACGAAGAAACCGTCGGAACCCAGACGCACTTTGTGGAACTCCGCCGCTGTGACGAACTCGGCCCGCGCCGTGAGCGGGACGCTGGCATCTACGAGCCGGGCGCTGATCACGGTTCGCTGGCCCACGCTCTTGGCTGGGTGAAATCGCGCCCGCGCGATGCCTTCAGTGTCCGTGATGACCTGCAAGAGTCTGGCTGTCTGACTTCCTGCGCGGTCGGCGTGAGGCGAGATGCTGCCGGAGCCTTCCAGCGACAGTTCGACCTTCAATCCGTTCAACCCACAGCGGCGTTCATTGCCCACCACAACGATCAGCGGCTGCGTGCGGTTCACGGGCAGGTTGAGCTTCTGCGGGTATAGATCGAGCCTGATGGGAGTCTGGCTGCCGCTAAAGAGCCGCGGATCGGCGTCGTCATCGGAGCGTTCGAGCGCGATCTGCGCAACGGCAGCGGTTTTGGTCTTGCCCGGTGTGCCTTGAAGTTTCAAACAAAGGCGCTCCATGCGTGTCAGGTCGAAAGTCCCTTTGCCTTTTCCGCCCGCGTTGTAACCGGGCTTGAGGTCAGCAAAACAAATTGCCACGCGATGCCACTCTTTCGAATCACTCGTCTCGGAGGAGTAGAAGTCACCCCGGTCCTGCTCGACGAAGAATACCCGCATGCGGTCGCCCTTGTGCCAGAAGGTCAGGCGCGTGAAACTTGCGCCAGCCATGGCTTTGCCGTTGAACGTTCGCGCGAGTGTGAGGTCGACGTTCTCTTCTTCCGGCTTTGCGTTGCTGGCAAACACGATCTGCGCCGCGCGCGTGCCTTCCGGTCCCGGCATCAATTCGACCTTCGATTCAGGCCCTGCCCGATTGGGCTTCCACGACTGTAGTTCGCCCGCCTCGGCGAAATCGGAGACAATCGCGCAGTCCTTTTTCGCAGTCGTTTGGCCATGGCAACTTGCCGGAGTCAACCACGTCGTCTCTTGCAAGTTACCCAGCACTGCTGCGGCGAGTGCCAGAGCGGCCAAGCGCACGATGCGGCGCGTTGCGCCTGCCACGGTTGCCATCTGTCCGGCGAATGCGTTCATCATTCAGTCTTTAGCGTAAACCGCAACTTTTCGCCGAACCAAGCACGACCTTCGGCGGTCATCTGCAACTCGACTTTCGTTTCTCCAGCAATGCCTTCAGTCAGGATGAACGATTCGCCAAACTCCGCGTCTTCCAGACGGGACGTGTCCTTCACAATGGGTTGCTTGAGTTTCAAGGCCGAGGCGGTGGTCGCTGCCAGATGAACCGCCCCGGGCTTGCCGTGACAGCTCGGGGGCGTGAGCCACGTCGCTTCCTGCAGGTTGCCCACCGACGCCGTGGCGAAAATCGGCTTGTTCCGGGGCACACAAATCTGCGCGCCGTCGCGAACCTCGATCCAAGCACCGCCGTCGGTCTTGATCTTGAACCAGTTGAACTCGGCGTCGAGATACTTGGGCGGGTTGTGACCGTTGTATTTCGTGTTGCCGACGGCCACAAGTGGTGTGTCAGCGGAAGTTGTGTCGGTGCCGGGCGTGCGGATACCGAGTTGTTTGCCCTGAGCGGCTGCGGCGCCAAACGCTTGGGCTCCTTCGTTGTAGATGATGCGCCAATGGCTGCCGCTGTGAGCGTCGCGATCCATCGTGAACCACGTTTCAGGCTTCGGATAACTGCGCGGCGTCTTGAATTTCGCGGCGTATTGTTGCAGGAAGCTGCCGCTCGGCCGCAGCGTGCCGTCGGGATTTAGGATGCCGAAGTCGCTTTTCTCGCTGATACGGTAGCCGCCCGCGAGCCACCAAGGTGCGGAACCATTCGCACCGGTCTCGAACGCAACGCGATGGATCAGCTCGTGGCATTGTCCCTGATATTCGATTTGTTTCTCGCCCGGCTGCATCGTGTTGCGATCCCATGCGTCTGCGCCGAACTCGATCCAGAGATAGGGTTTCCCTTTCGTGACGAAGTGGATGTAGCGGTTGACGAAGCCTGCGGCGTTGGTTCCCTTCGTGACGGGCGCGAAGCCGTAACCTTCCATGGCGAAGAAATCCACGTGCTTCGGCGTCGCCGTGAGGGTGAAGTCGACCGGTGGCAGATTACCCTGGCGGAAACTGATGAGATGGTTTGGGTCGAGTTGGTGAATCGTGCGCCGGACGTTGTTCCAGTGGCGGCTCATCGAGTCGTCCATGAACCGGCGGTAGGCGGAGACCATCACGCGCCACGGGCCGTCCTCCTTGAATTGCTGGTCGCTCGGCGATGTCGCCCGTCCGTCGATGCGTGGCGCGGACATGCCCCAATCCGCCTCGGCACTGGCGAGGCTACCGTAGCGCTCGTCAATCCAGCGCGCCCAATCGGCGTCCCATCGCTGGCGGTAGGGCGCGGGGTCGGTCCAGCCGAAGGCGTTGTATTTGCCGCCAAATACCCAGCCGGCCGGTTCCCAAATCAGGTCCCAGCCCATGAGCGTCGGGTTTTCCGCGAGCCGCGTCGCGCGGATGAACTCGGCCACGTCTTTTTCCTGGAAATGATACGGTATCATCAGGCCCTGGAAATAATGCGGGTCGTCGGTGATGACGTGCGATTGCACGAAGAGGAATGCGCGGATGTTGTGGTTGCGGCAGCGGCGGAGGAAATCGAGCACCGTCCGGCGGTCGTTCTGATGATGGGCACGGATGGCAACGAAGGTCGCGCCCATCGATTCCAACTGTTGCAGGTCGCGCTCGACGTCTTCGGGATTGTAGAAACCGGGTGTGAGCCAGTGGAACGTATAGTCCTCCTGCTCGAGCGCGATGGAGTGGCGCGGCCAGTAATTGACGCCGACCGGATACCACTTGCGGCCCTCCAGCCAGAAGTCGCCGTCGCGCGCTGTGACGAATGAATCGCGCGGAGCCTTTTCGGTGGACAACACGCCCATCTCGTGCGCGATGGCGTCTATCGTTTTGCCGCTGCGCAGCAACTCGGTTGTCACAACGTAGCTTGGACTGGTGAATTCCTTCGGCCCCCACTCGAATGTGGCCGTCGCAGAGCCACCCGGTTTGACAGTGAGCCTAGATTGCTTCTCGAACACGGCCTTCTTCGCGCCGGCGGCGCAGACGCGGATGCGCACGTGAACGTCCGCTGGCTGGGTTCCATGATTGACTGCCACCGCGCCGAGCCGGACTTTCTCGCCCGGCCAGTATGAGAACTCCTGCGAGCCGGCGTGCGAAAGGAATACGCCGTCGGAAATCCGCCGCGCGACGTCGCCGAAGAAACTCGTGCGGGCGATCTCATTCAACGCGGCCGGGTCGCTGATGGCGCAGACGGAGCAGACGGAGCCTTCTGCCGCGACAGGCTGGCTCGGGATGTTCGCGCCGACGAGACGCCGCACGGCGTCCGTAAACGCCGGCCCTTCCGACAACGGCGCTTGGTGCAGCAACATCCACGCCGCCGTACCGCGCTCGACGCCGTCCTTGTCGCAGGCGCGCACCAGCGGGATCCACCGCCACTTGTAGCCACGCTCGAACCCCTTGCCTTCGGGCCGCGCGTAGCACGACGAGGCGCTTGAAGGCGTTGGCAGCTTCGTGGCTTCAGGACCGAGAATCGCCTGGGTTGGCACGGCCTTGAGCGAGCCGATATTCGTAAGGGGGTAGAGTTTGTAGCCGGGCGACACTGTCTCAATGAGCGGAAACGGATTACGGGACATGTCACCCAGCTTGGGGAACGGCTGCGGCGCGGTGCCAATCTGGTCGATCCAGACGGTGTGCTTGCCATCGGCCACGTAGGGGGTGGTGGTGCGGTCCACCAACTCAAACGAGAGCCGGCGCGCCTTGTACGGATCGGCGTGGCCGCGGACGAGGAAATCCTCCGGACGGAGCACATGATAGGTCCAGTTCCTGTTGATCGAAATGACGGCGATGCCGCGCTGGAGCGGTTCAGTTTCCTCGACCAGCCGCACAGCCAGCCGGGCTGTCTGCCCGTCGCCCTTGACCCAGAAACACAGCAGCCCGCCGGACGTCCCGTTAGCTTGGAGTTTCATGCTCGCGCCCATGCCGGTCGGGGAGCCGCTCTCGTAATCCAACGTGATCTTCAAGCAGCCCTTCGATCCTTCCACGCCGCCCGGCACGATTTCGGCGGCGGAGTATTTCCGGTAGGCGCCGCTTTGTGCCCACTCGGCGGCTTTGCCGGGTGCCTCCGTTTCGAAATTGTAGAGCATCCGGGTCGGCTTCTGGTTCTTCATTGCCTCGCGGACGAACGCGCCGTCCACCCAGCGACCGTCGTGTTTCCATATCGGCTTCTCGAACGGTGGCGTGCCGAGGACCATCAAACTGCCTTTGCCTCCGAGATAGCGAGCCAGCGCGTCGCTTCCCGATGCGGGATAGGCCGTCGCGTTCGGAATGACGTATAGGAAATGCTTCTTTGGCGAGAGAACTTCCGCGTCACAGATCGCTTCCGCTGACAGGAACTGGACGTCGAACTTCTCGCGGCGCAGTGCTTCTGCGATGGCATCGGTTGTTGCGGTGTCAGTTCCCACCGCCGAGTCCTTGATGATGGCGACCTTCCGTCGCCCTTCGTCCGCCTCCGCGGTTATCGCTTCCGATGCGAGCCACACCACAGCGACTGCCGCGATCCCAATCCACAATGAGCGCCACTCGAGAATGCGATTCATGTTTGCATTATGCTCCGTCGAAGTGTCGCTGGTAAATGGACAAGAATCGCATCTCGGTGGATACGGTTAGCGGGAAGATCACTTCACAGGAGTGATGCAGCTTACGGTTGACGGCATAATCGAGACGGAGTTACAATCCCAGACAGTCATGCATCACTGTGCTTTTGACGCAACCAACGATTTGTTTTCTGTCAGTTGGTCCGGGCATGTGACTCCAGATGAAGTCAAGCTGTTCTACCGCGAAGTGCAACAACATCTGCCGGAAATGAAGCCGGGGTTTCGACTTCTGAACGACTTGAGCGACCTGGAATCGATGGATTTCAAGTGTTCGGTTGAGATTCCTCCGATCATGGAACTTTTCAACGCGGCTGGCGTGGCGGTCATCGCGAGGGTCATTCCAAATCGCCGCAAGGACGTCGGGTTTGGCATCATGTCGTTGTTCCACTATCGTCCCGAGGTTCGCACCATGGTGTGTGAGACGCGGGAAGAGGCAGAGAAGGCTCTTCAGAGGTGACTTCTGAACGTCGGGTGCGTCTCCACATTCCCGTGAATGCATTACACGCAGACCCGTCAAGCTCCCGAGGGTGAGAAGCGGGACTGTGTTACTTCGGATTCAGCTTGGTGCTTCACAACGTGAGGTTGTGGATCCTGATTCCTGATCTGTTGGACTTGCCATGGCTGAGGTTCACGTTGACCGGCCCGGCCATCGGCGTATGTTATGCCTCATTGCCAATGGAGAAACCTGGAGTTCTGTTGAGAAGAAAAAGGAACAAGCGCCATGAGAAACGTTCGTTATCTACAGTTGCCGGTCATGGGGATGCTGCTCTTCGCACTTTCGGTTGCGCACGGCGATTGGATGGACTTCTTTAAGAAGTTTACCGGTGCCGCAACGAACAGCACGTCTTCGGTGAGTGACAGTTCAACGAGTACCATCGCGGGGCTGGCTCAGGAGGAGATCGCGCGCGGGCTGAAGGAGGCTCTAAGCAAGGCTGTGCAAAAGGCTGTCACCGACCTCGCCAAGCCTGGCGGCTTTCTCGACAACCTTAACGTCAAGATTCCCATGCCGCCGCAACTTCAACAGGTCGAGAAGGGATTGCGGATGTTGAAGCAGGACAAATACGCGGACGAGTTTGTGGCGACGATGAATCGCGCGGCGGAACGAGCGGTGCCAGAGTCGGCGACGGTGCTGGCAGGGGCCGTCTCGCAGATGTCGCTCGACGACGCACGTGCGATCCTCAAGGGTCAGAACGATGCCGCAACGCAGTACTTCCGCAAGACATGCACACCGCAATTGACCGAGAAGTTCCAGCCGATCGTCGCAAAGGCGACAGCGGAAACGGGTGTCACCGGCGCTTACAAGAACCTTATGGCGAAGGCCGGGCCGCTTGCTGGTTTCATGAACAAAGACGTGACGGACGTTGATGGATACGTCACGCGCAAGACGCTCGATGGGCTGTTCGTCATGGTGGCCGACGAGGAGAAACGCATTCGGGAGAACCCTGCTGCGCGCACGACCGATCTGCTCAAAAAAGTATTTGGAGCCAAGTAACCGCGGGTGTCGTGGGCGGAATCGCATCGTCCGCCGCATCACGCCACGCGCCGTTGGGCGCATGGCATCTGTCACCAAAGTGCCCGGTCAGAATCGGCAACCGACGCTGAGTTGCGGACCGATGGCATCAATCGCGCGGTTCTCGCGCGCCGGCTCGGAGAGGCCTGCGTTTGAGAAATGGACGTATTCAACCATCAGGCGGACAAACCACGAAGCGTTGATGTCATAGCGGATGCCGGTGTTGATTGTAAACTTGAAGTTGAAATCCTGGCCAAGGCCGTACGGGACCGCCGCGGTGGGATAATCCTGTGTATCCGCGAAACCGAAGCCGACCATTGCGCCAACGAATGGCACCACTTTCCAGCCCGGTTGAACGAAATTGTAACGCGGCCCGAAGTCGATGCCTACCATGCGCGATTCCGGCCCGTGGGTGATGGCCATGCCGTAGGCACGGAAAGCAAATTCCGAATTACCACGCCACCAGCCCTCATCTTCCGATGGGTCGTCCAGCTTTAGCGACGCCATGACAGAGGCTGGCACCAGTGTGTAGCCGTCCAGATTGGATGACCGCATGTTGGAAAACAGGACGCCGCTGCCCG
>Ga0265297_10010893_pt1 | contig 11287 bp, 9 predicted proteins | sample Munlanlwell13791_FD_192502 | JGI IMG/M metagenome (GOLD analysis project Ga0265297, IMG submission 192502) | Leachate microbial communities from a municipal landfill in Southern Ontario, Canada - Leachate well 137-91 | ecosystem: Engineered > Solid waste > Landfill > Unclassified | place...
GGAAAAGTTCGCCAGCGCGGGCCGGTTCGTAGGCGACCGGCCGGTCGAATTTGAAAAGCTCTTTAAGAAGCGCGAAGATCTGATTGACCGAGGTCCCCTGCCCGGTCCCCACATTATATATCTGGTTTTCCCCTTTATTTAAAGCCAGCAAGTTAGCTTCCGCCACGTCGCCGACGTAAACATAATCGCGCAACTGGTTGCCGTCGCCATAAATAACGGGAACTTCACCTTTCAGCATTTTGCCGCAAAAGATGGCAATAACCCCCGCTTCTCCCAACGGGTCCTGGCGCGGCCCGTAAACGTTGCCGTAACGCAGCACGGTATACTTCAAACCGTAGAGTTGAGAATAAGCGTGCAAATAGAGTTCCACCGATCGCTTGGTAATGGCGTAGGGCGAGATTGGCTCGATGGCGTGTTCTTCCCCCGCCCCGGCCGTTTCCGGGACCTCCCCGTATAACGCGCCGCCGGTCGAAGAAAAAAGGATCTTCTTAACTTTAGCGTCGCGGGCGGCGTTAAGTAGATTAAGCGTTCCTAATTCGTTGATCTCGGCGTTATGGATCGGATCGGCGACCGATTTACGGACATCGATCTGCGCCGCCAGATGGTTAACCACTTCGGGGTGAAAATCCTTAACTACGGCCTCCAGGTCGCGGTCGCGCAAGTCTTTCCGGAAAAAAACTGCTTTAGGATTGAGGTTCCGCTCCTTGCCGGTGGAAAGGTCGTCGAGAACGGCAACTTCGTGTCCCGCTTCAAGATAGCGGTCAACGATATTGGAACCGATGAAGCCGGCGCCGCCAGTGACCAGGATCCGCATCTAGCCGGCTCGTTTCTTGGTGAGCAGCTCCTGATAGATCCCTATGACCTGCTGCACAATGGTCTTCCAGTTATATTTAGTCTCGACTTGTTGACGACCGTGTCGCCCCATCGCTTTGGCTTTCTCCGGATCGGCCAGGATCTGGCAGATCGCGTCGGCCAGCGCGTCGGGATCTTGTTTCGGCACCAGTAAGCCGGACTTGCCGACATCCATGACGGCGTTCGGGCCCGGGATATCGGAGGCAACGATCGCGGTGTAGTTGGCCATCGCTTCCAACTGGACGATGCCGAAAGCTTCCAGCCGATTGATCGACGGGAAAATATAAGCGATGGAAGTATAGTACAATTCGACCAGCTTTTCGAAAGTCGCCGTGCCAAGGAAGGTGATCGCCGGACCGACGTTCAGCTGGGTGACCAGGTCCAGGATATGGGCTTTTTCTTCCCCGTCGCCGCAGATGACCAGCTTGGTGTCCGGATATTTCGCCAGGACCTTGGGCATCGCTTTGACGAGATAGTCGCACCCTTTGTTCCCCGCCAGGCGGCCGAGGAAAAGGATCTGCCGGGAATTTTTCTTGTCCGGCGTCAGATTGAGCTTCTTCTGGATCTCGTCGATCTTATCGGAAAAGATCCCGATCGGGATGACGCGGTGAGGCACATTCTTCATGACCGGGGAGCTCGACGCGTAGGTCTCGGTCGTATTGTAGATCGTATCCGCTTTGGCCAAGAGCATCCGGGCGTAAGCGTTATTGGCCCCTTCAAACAGCGGCACGAGCCATTGCGGAACGGGGACGCCGAAATACTTTTCCGAAACGGTGACGTCGCAATGATAGGTCACGACCAGCGGTTGTTTGATCTTGCCGGCAACCGAGCGGAGAAAACTGAACGCCGGCACGTGAACGTGCACGATGTCGAACCCTTCCAGCATTTTCAGATTGAACTGGGTGCTGACCGGCAGATAACTGAACATATCGATCGCGTCAAGCCGGATAACTTTGATCCCTTCCGGTAAAGTTTCATTGGACGGGGCATTTTTCGCTTTTGGCAGGTTGTTGGTAATGACCGTGACTTCGTGGCCTTCTTTGATCAGCGCGGCTGAAAGGTCCCGGACATATTTTTCGGTACCACCGGTGTGAGGGAAAAAATAAGGGGAAAGCATTACGATCTTCATAATTTAACTCCTTTTCTCCAGGCGTCAAACCTGGAATAAAGCCCCAACCAGTAGTAACGATCCGGTCTTTGGCTAAACGATGGTAACATATACGGCCAACGCATGCAAGACGAACAGACCGCTTCCCGGCCCTGCCTGCCGCCGCGATTATAAAAGCAGGGAGCAACGAACTCTCCGTCCGGCATGACCGTCAAAGTAGACTCTTGGGCGCGGCAGCGCGGCAGAAGCAAATTGTTCCCGCCCTGCCTGATAAATTCGATCGCCGCCCGGTTGACCAGGACATTTTTCCGCTTCGCGTAATACAATATGTAATCAAGCGTTTCCGCCGCGAACCCCTGGGTGCCGTAAAAATCATAAACCGGGGAAAGATTTAGAAAAACATTTAATTTCTGGGCCAGGTCAACCATTTCCGGCAGGAAACGGACGCTGTCCCGGGTTAAAGTAAACTGAATTATAACGTTCTCCCCCAACCCCCTGGCAAACTCGATCGCCGGAATAACCTGGCTAAAACACTCCACGCCCCGGCTGCGGTCGTGTTCTTCCATGGTCGGATAATCCAAAGCGAAAAAAATAGCGTCAGCCAGCCCTTTGAGCTCGTTTCCCCTCTCCTGATATAAGATCCCGTTGGTCATCAAGCCGACCCGGAAATTCTGCCGGCGCGCCTGGCGAAGAATATTCGGCAGATCGGCCCGCAGGAGCGGCTCCCCTCCAGTAATAAAAAGTTTTTTACCGCCGCGGATCCTCAGTTCCTTAAAAACCCGGGCGTGGTCGGCGGTCTCCTGGTATTGTTCTTTATCGGTCCAGACCCGGCAGAACTCACAGGCGTCGTTGCAGTCCAAGGTTACGTAGTAATGGCAGGTCTTCATGCGAGCTTCTTTTGGCGTTCGATCTCGTCCCTGATCTTGAGGAGCTCGATCGCCGCTTCTTTTTCCTGCAGCTGGATCTCCAGCTTAATGGCGACCAGCTCGGCCTCGGCTTCCTCGTTCCCCCGGTATTTATCCCAAGCTGCCTGCCAGCGTTCCTTGGCAGTCTTGATCTTAGTCATGACCTTGCGGCGCAGGCACTCAAAAGAGAACTCCAGCTCAACGACCCCCATTAAACACGCCTCACTTTGGGGATCAAAATCCCGGCGACCCCCACCGCCAACAAGACCCAACCTAAGACCGCCATCGAAAAAGTTATCCCTGAGAGGTCGGCAATCCAGCCGAAAAGGACGACCGGCAGCGTAAAAGCGGAATTGACCAGCATGTTCTGGACGCCAAAAACCCGGCCCCGGATCTGCCGGGGGATCCGATGCTGGAGGATGGTTTGAATGGTCGAAGTAATGTAAATATTGCCGACCCCGAGCAAGGTGATCAGCACGAAAGCCAGTTGCAGGTTCTTGACCATCGCCAGCCAAACGATCAAGCCGCCGGAAAAAAGAAAGCTCAAGGTAACGATCGTCCCCATTTTAAGATAGTGCCTGGTCCGCTCCAGCGTGAACATCCCGATCAGCATCCCGACGCCGACGGCGATGATCAGGTAACCGAAATTCCGCTCGCCGATCTTCAGGACGTCGCCGGCGTAAGAGATCGCCAGCAAAGATAAAGTGGCGATCGCCGCGGCAGCGGTAAAAAGCTGAATGAGGGCGAACCGGACGACCCCGTTCCGGCGAATGAACTCAAACCCGACCACCAGGTCTTTCCAAACGTGGCTTTTGGCGGCGACCGGGCGGGCTTTGATCGGGATCAGCAGGATCGCCGAGGCGGAAATGAAATATAAGACCGCCGAAATGATCAAGGTATTCTTTTCGGCGAAGAGATTGACGATGGGGGCGCCAAGCCCGAAACCAACGACCGAGGAGGCCATCCAGGTCATCATGAACAAGGCGTTGGCAATGATCAGGTTTGGTTTGTCGACCAGTTCAGGGATCGACGAAGTTTCGGCCGGCGCGAAAAATTGCGCCATGGTATATAAGAGCAAACTGATCAGGAAGATCAGCTGGAGCGGCGCGGCCAGGAACGGGATGATCAGCAGGGTCAAAAGACCGCGCAAGAGCGCGGTGACGATGAGGATCCCCTTGCGGTCGAGACGGTCGACCAGCACTCCGGCCCAGGGGCCGACGATGACCGACGGGATGCCAAAAGCGAGCAGCGGCAGGGAAACGCCAAGGTTGGAACGGGTTTGCTGGTAAATGATGATCATCAAAACGTAAACGAAGATCCGATCGGCCAGCTGGGAGGTTAACTGCCCCAACCACAACAGCATGAAACCGAAGTTGGAAAAGATCGCCCCGAAACCGGTTTTTGTTACCATTCCCTGATATCTCTCCCCACGTGATCGCTAATGCAGTATTTCGGATCAAACCCTTCGCGGTAGATCCCTTCGATCCGCATAAAAGCTTTTTCAAATTCTACCACAACTCGCTGTGGATCGGCTTTTTCTTTTAAGCGGCAAAGACCGGTCAGCAGGAGATCGAACAACTCTTCGTTCGACTGCCCTTCCGCCGTCGCCGCGTCGATGATCCGGAGAAAATAGATCCCCGCTTTCAGTCCGGCTGGATCGTCCCGAACGATCTGGAACGATTCGAGGACCTCGCACTGCGAAACGATATCAAGCGACCGTCCTTTGGCCAGCAAATAATCGGCGTAGCTAAAAGTTTCGACCCGCCCGCCAAACCGGGACGGGACCCGCCGCGCTCCTTTGGCCAGGACCCTGATCTTGCCGTGTTCGCGGGTAAAAAGCGTTACCAATTTATCCGCCTCGGCGAACGGCTTGTTCTTTATGCTGATCGCTTTTGCTTTATAGGCAGGCATATTTTAAAAGTTGTTCCTTCTCCCAGGCGGCTGCTGGCGGCGATCTCCCCGCCATGGTCCTTAATGATCCGGTACGTGACCGCTAAACCCATCCCGGTCCCCGTCCCTTTGGTCGTAAAGAACGGATCAAAAACATGAGACAGCTTTTCCTGGGCGATCCCTTCGCCGGTATCGGAAATTTCGATTGTCGCTTCTCCGCCTCCGGCCAGCCGGGCGGTCAGCTCGCCCCCTTCGGGCATCGCCTGGATCGCGTTAAGGATAATATTAAGCAACGCCTGCCCAAGATGGCCGGCATCGGCTTCCACCAGCACAGGTATTAGTTTGAGCCGGACCTTGATCCCCTTTTGCTGGCATTCGTTGGCCAGGAGCTTAAAAGTATCGCTAACCAGCCGGGCAAGATCTTGCTCGCGAAAGGTCATTTTAGCAGGCCGACCGAAGGCTAGCAAATCGTCGACCAGTTTATTGATCCGGTCAAGCTGGCGCGGCACGATCTCGGCGTAGTCCATGATGAACTCGCGGTCTTGCAGGTTTTCCGGCAGGACCTGGGTGAGCCCTTTGATCGCCGCCAGAGGATTTTTTATCTCATGCGCCATACCGGCGGCGATCGTCCCCAGCGACGCTAGCTTATCCGCCTGCAAAAGCCGCTGGAACAGCGTCTTATTCTCGGTCGAAAGGTCCGAGATCTTTTGCCGGTAATAGAATTCTCCCCGGAAAAATAACCGGTCAATGAATTTTTGGACCAGGTCGCGCAACGGCTGGAAAATAAGGACCGAAACGAAAACGACCGCCGACAACGCGACCCAATTGTCGGCGTGGGCCAACTGGGAAAAATATTGGCTGAAAATGATCAGCCCTAAAACGTAAAAGATCGTAAAAAAAACGGTCAAAAAAGAATAGACCAATCCTTGAAAAATAACGACATTGATATCGAACAGATTATGTTTAACGATCGCGTAGAGGATTAACGCCAGGTAGATCGGCATGAAGTAGTGGCTGATGACCGGAAGGTCAAGATTAAGGATCGGAAAGAAAGCCGTCATGCCGCCAATAACCCCAATGATCGAAGCGAGCAGGACATATTTAACTTGGTTCTTTTTCTCCTCCCCGCAGATCCGAAGATAACTAAAAAGTTTGATAAATCCGAGCGAAAAGAACAAGAGGAGATAAAACCCAAAGTAAGGATAGACCGGACCCGGGACCGGATAATAACGAAAATTAAAAACCGGCGCGACATCGGCCACGAAATACCGGGTCAGGGCCAGGCCAAGAAGAATCGCGCCCGCGAACCCGGCCAGCGCCAGTAATTTTTTCTCCCGCTCCAACCATCCGGTAAAAGCTAAAGCAAACCACAGAAAAGAGACCGGGGTCAAGACCGCGGCGGCAATATTTAGCCTGGTCCAAAAAAGGACCGCCTCCCGACCGGCCACGACTGCCCCCATAAATTGCGCGAAACACCAAACGGCGATCGCCAGCGACAAGCAAGTTAAAGGAACTTTGGTCTTATCTTTACTTAAAATAAAAGCGGCAATTCCAAGAAAAAAAGAAGCGATCGCGACCAGTAAAATTGACCAGGTATTAAAGTCCATGGTAGTTATTTTAGCACACCCGTTGGCTTTTGCGGGACTCCTGGTTCTTGCCCATATAAATAAGCAGATTGACGAGTTCTCGCCACTCCCTTATCATTATATATACAGCAGGTGAAGGGATCGCCCCTGGCAATAAGATTGCTTTACTCATAACAAGCTTACTAAAAGGAGTTCAACTGATGAAAACCTATTCGATCCTGGCCATCGATGACGAAACCGACATGCTTAAGACCTATGAGTCGATCCTGAAGAAAAAGTACACCCTGACCGTTGCCGAATCGACCGAGCAAGGAGAAAAGCTCCTAGCCGAACAAAACCCAAACCTGGTCTTGCTCGACCTGCGGCTGCCGGGGATGGATGGCCTGGAGTTCCTAAAAAAGGTCAGGCCCCTTTTCCCGGAAACCGAGATCATTGTCGTCTCCGCCTCCCGGGACATCGCCGACGCGGTTGAGGCGATGAAACTCGGCGCCCTTGATTATATCCCCAAGCCCTTCGAAGTCAACGAACTCCTGGTCACGATCGAAAAAGCCTTGGAAAAACACGCGTTGATGAAAGAGAACCTCTATCTTAAAGAAATGCTTAAAGAAACCACCTCCTACTGCAACCTGGTCGGCCAGAGCCAAGCGATGAAAAAAGTTTTTGCCACGATCGAGAAGGTCGCCCCGACCGACAGCACGATCCTGATCAACGGCGAATCAGGGACCGGTAAGGAACTGGTCGCCCGGGCAATCCACCAGAAGAGCCGGCGGTCGGCTAAGCCGTTCGTCGCCGTCAACTGCGCCGCCATCCCGGAGAATCTTCTTGAATCGGAGCTTTTTGGCCACGAACGCGGCTCTTTTACCGGCGCCCACGAACGAAAGCTCGGCAAATTTGAGCTGGCTGACGAGGGGACGCTTTTTCTGGACGAGATCGGCTGTATGTCGCCGGCCATGCAATCCAAGCTTCTCCGGGTCCTGGAAAACAAGGTCATCGAGCGTTTAGGAAGCGAAAAAGGGGTCGAGGTCGACGTCCGGATCATTTCGGCGACTAATATCGAATTTCAAAAAGCGATCGAAGAAGGAAAATTTCGCAGCGATCTCTATTACCGCCTGAACGTTATTCCGCTCCCTCTTCCTCCGCTCCGGGAAAGGAAAGAAGACATCAAATTACTGGCCGAATATTTCGTTAAAAAATTCAATAAAGAGGTCAAGAAAGAGATCAACGGCCTGGCTGAAGCGGCGCTTAATAATCTGCAAAAATACGACTGGCCGGGGAATGTCCGCGAACTGCAAAACATTATTGAGCGGGCGGTCGTCCTCTCTTCCGGCCGGCTGATCGAGGAACTCGACCTGCCGATCGCCGACCAACGGATCGTCCCCACCCTGGCGCCGGGAGCGAACATGATCGAATCGCTCGATCAATACGAAAAAGAAATGATCGAGAAAGCGCTGTTGGAAAGCAATCAAAACCGTTCTAAAGCGGCCAGGTTACTGGGGATCCCGCGTTCAACCTTGAACTCCAGGATCGACTCGCTCGGGATCGCTAAATCTTAACGGTCTTCGCGCCGAAGATCCCGTCGATCTTGGTAATCTCCGTTAAGGCCTTGTCCGGAACGGCGCTGTCAACGTTAATGACCATGACCGCCTTTTCCCCGACTTTGACCCGGCCGACATCCATCGCCGCGATGTTAATGTTCTGCTGGCCCAGGAAATTCCCGATCTTACCGATCATTCCCGGCTTATCGATATTGGAAAGGATCAGCAAATAACCTTCGGGGACGGCGTCGACCCGGTACCCGTCGATCTCAACCAATCGGTCGCCCGCGCCAATAAAGATCGTCCCGCTGACGGAGCGCTCACCTTTCGGCGTGGTCACTTTAACTTTGATCAGGCTGGCAAAATCCTTGGCTTCTTTGCTCTTGCTTTCAACGATCTCGATCCCGCGATCTTTAGCGACCAGCGGCGCGTTGACAAAGTTCACGACCACTTCCAGGATCGGTGAAAGAAGGCCTTTCAAAACGACCGTAGTCAGGGGCGAAACATTGTTCTCGGCCACTTCGCCGGAGTATTCGACCGTCACCTTGGAGATCGGACCGTCGGCCAGCTGGGCCGCCAAACCGCCCAGCTTTTCGGCGATGCTCATAAACGGCCTAACGGGGGCCAGAAGCTCCGGCTTCATCGACGGTATATTGACCGCCGAGCGGGCCGCCCCGCCCTTGAGGACCTCGATGATCTGCTCAACAACGTCAACCGAAACGTTGATCTGGGCTTCGACGGTCGAAGCGCCAAGGTGAGGCGTGACGATAATATTATCCAATTCAAAAAGCGGGCTCGATTCGCACGGCTCTTTTTCGAAAACATCGAGCGCGGCGGCGGCGACCTGCTTGCTCTTGAGCGCGTCGTAAAGGTCCTTTTCATTAATGATCCCGCCCCGGGCGACGTTGACCAGCCGGACCCCTTTTTTCATCTTGGCGATCAACTCGGCGTTGACCAGGCCCGCGGTTTCCTTGGTTTTCGGAATGTGGAAAGTGATAAAATCGGCCTCTTTAATGACCTGATCAAAGCTTTTCAGTTCGACCCCCAGACCTTTCGCGTACTCTTCGGTCACGAACGGATCGGAAGCAATGACCTTCATTCCCATACCGAGAGCGTAAGAAGCGACCCGGCGGCCGATCTTACCCAGCCCGACGACCCCTAAGGTTTTATTTAGGACCTCGACCCCTTTGAAAGATTTCTTGTCCCAGACGCAGGTTTTCAACTTGCCATGCGCTTGCGGGATCATTCGAGCCATCGACAGCAGCATCGCGAAGGTGTGTTCGGCGGCAGCAACGGTATTCCCTTCCGGCGAATTGACGACGATCACGCCATTCTTGGTCGCGGTCGGCAAGTCGATATTATCGACCCCGACCCCAGCCCGGCCGATGATCTTCAGTTTTTTGCCGGCTTCGATTATTTTGGGGGTAACTTTGGTCTCGGAGCGGACGACCAGGGCGTCGTATTCAGGGATGATCTTCACCAATTCGTCTTCGGGGAGGCCGGTCTTCATCTCGGCTTCGATCCCGGCGTCGCGGAACATTTTCAAACCGATCTCTTCCAACTTATCCGATGCTAATACCTTCATAAAGGGGCCCTCCATTCATAAGAAACATCTTTTAATTATTATAACACGAGAGGCTATTTTCGGGAGCGCTCGTCAAAGACGACCAGGTATTGCTTGCCCAGCTCTTTACCTTCGCCGATTATCTTGATAACGTAGACCCCGTTGGCCAACGGCTGGCCGGAAAGGTCGGATATCCCGCTGAATTCGATCTGGTTGTAGCCGGCATGGGCGGTCATTCGGCGGTTCCAATCGGCCCCGCGACCGCCAGGGCCAAAGATCACGATATTGACGTCGCTGTCCTTGGAAACACTGAAGGCGACCATCACCCCTTTGCCGGCGACCGGAGGATAAGAAGGGGAAAAAGTCCCCGGGGTCACGACCAGCGATTCAACCTTGGCCGGACCGGTATCAACGGTCAACTCGTAACTTTTGGAAAGCCGGCGGTCCTGGTTATCCCTGGCGTCAACCTGTAAAGTATGGGTGCCGGGCGATAATTCCGCCGGGTCATAACGCAAGGTCGAGATCAGGGTCGATTCGGGCGAAGTCGGATCGACAAAAGAGGCCCGATTGTTATTGTTAATGACAACTTTATTGTTGAAGGTCACGGCGATCGAGTTGAGGTCGATCCCCAGCTTATCGGAAATCACCAGTTTAAATTTCGGCCGAGCGTCGATCTTATCGGTCTTGGTCAGGACCACCCCGCTCTCCCGGTTATAGGTCACGATCGCCAGGGAAAACTCGCCGGTCTTAACAAAGGCTGGCGGGTTGGGGACCGAGAAAACCAAAGGAAAGAAAAACCCCGGATACAAAACCGCGGTCGTCCCGCTCCCCCCCGACTGGCTAACGATCGCCGATTTCGACTGGAGAAGATAGTTTCCCGAACTGCTTTTGCGGCCGCCGGAATCAACAATGTTCTGCGGCAGTTTGTAGTTCTCGCTCTGGGCGGCGAAAAGTGAAACCGCCGATAATATAAGGACTGTCCCTATCGTGAACGCTCTGCGCATTGTTTACTTAATTTTATCCTCTAGAGCTTTAAGCCTGACTTTTAAGGCTTCGATCTCTTTATTTTTCTCCTGCAGGACCTTGATCAGGATCACGCCGATCTTGTCATACGCGACCGATTCCGGCGAACCATTTTGGTTCAAGGCGACTAATTCCGGGTAAACCTTGACGACCTCTTCCGCGATCAAACCAAAATCCGGCTGATTGGGGGTCGCGGAAACATCGTTCCATTTGAAGCGGACCGGCCGTAAATTATCAAGTTTCGCGGAGTCGATCTGATAATCAACGATCTCTTTTTTATACCGGCGGCTGGAAGACTGCGGCACTATTTCCAGCGTGCTGGTAATAATCAGCGTCGTTCCCGCACCCGCTGGAGCCAAGTTGGTCATTTTAACTCTGCCGTCAACAAGACAGGCAACGGCGCCGGTCGTCCCCGTAACATGAAGCTTAGCTTGCGGGTTATCGGTCCCAACGCCAGTATTGCCGGCTAATTGAACCCGCCCAGTTCCGGTTCTTAACGCATAACCGGTACTCGAAGAGCTTGCGCCGTAAAGGCCGGTCCCCCCATTGCCAGCCGAAGCAAAAACGGCATAATCATTGGCGGTTTGGGATTGAGCCGACACCGCGTAATTAATGCCCGAACTCGCCTCCGTTCGAGCAAAGATCGCCCGGCCGCTGTTAGCCTGGTTATTAAAATATCCGGCAGAACCAGCGGAACCCGATGAATTAGCGTAAATGCCGTAGCTATCGCTATCAACCGCCTGGGCATAAACACCGGCATAGGTCGGAATTCCCACATCTTCATAGCCAAGCACCCCATAAGTATTAGCTAAACTTGTTTTACC
>Ga0265297_10010895_pt1 | contig 11286 bp, 9 predicted proteins | sample Munlanlwell13791_FD_192502 | JGI IMG/M metagenome (GOLD analysis project Ga0265297, IMG submission 192502) | Leachate microbial communities from a municipal landfill in Southern Ontario, Canada - Leachate well 137-91 | ecosystem: Engineered > Solid waste > Landfill > Unclassified | place...
TTTTTACTTCTCAGGCAATCAACAAACAACTGCCGGTATTCACTACCGAATGCGGTGGTATAAACTCAATCTTTTTGGCGAAACAGCTATGACTGGTAACGGGTCTATAGCCACGATAAACGGATTTATTGTTACACCAATATCACAGGTAAGTCTTGTTACACTCCATCGATATTATTCGCCTGAATTTGATACCTTTTATGCGACTGCTTTTTCGGAAACCTCACGAATTAATAATGAAAGCGGTTGGTATCTGGGTACAGAAATTCGCCCGTTCAGAAGATGGAAAATTGCTGCTTATGCTGACAGTTATCGCTTTGTCTGGCCAAAGTATGGCATAGATGCTCCTTCTGTCGGGGCAGACTATCTGCTCCAGATAGATTATGCCGCACAACGAAACATCGTGATGTTTTGGCGATTTAAATACGAGGAAAAAGAAAATAATTTATCGGGAACTTCATCGGTGATGCCTCTGGTTGTTCCCATTCAAAAGACATCCTTACGTTACAATTTAAGTTATTCATTCCGTAATTTTAGTTTTAAAAATACTCTGGAAGGAAATCTTGTCCGACAGGCTGATGATGCCCCGACATATGGAATTATTGCTTCGCAGGATTTAAGTTATTCTTTTTTTACTATTCCGCTCGCAATTGATGTGAGATATCAATTTTTTGATGCAGTCAACTACGAAAATCGTTTTTATTCGTACGAAAAGGATGTACTTTATGCCTTTTCCATTCCCATGTATTTCGGATTGGGAAGCCGGTATTACCTGAACCTGCGGTATAATTTGAATAAAAGTCTTTCTATATGGTTTAAAATTGCCCAAACGGTGTATGCTGATGATCGGGAATCATTAAGTACAGGAAATGAGACAATTTACGGGAATCGTAAAACGGACATTCGTTTTTTATTAAAATGGAATTTTTAAAATTTAATAAAAGTTAATATATTAGTCTTTTTAGTGGCAGTAAATACTTTTGCTCCTACGGGATGTTACTTCCCCGATAATGCAGGCCTGAGGATGAAATATCTTTAAAGCCGCTATCAAGTCATTCGCTTTGTCGGTATCCACGGCCATCAGTAATCCGCCGGAAGTTTGTGCATCGCAGGCCAGCATTTTTTGTTCTACCGAACATGTAGGAGTATAAAATACATGTTTTTTTACAAAGTCGGCATTCCGAAATGCAGCTCCGGGGATGCAGCCTGATTCCAGTAATGAGATGACCTGAGGCAACACAGGTAAAGAACCAAGCGAAATCTGAATACTGACATCCGAAGCTTCAGCCATTTTGAGTGCATGACCCAATAAACCGAATCCGGTCACATCGGTTGCTCCCTTTACTCCAAACTGTTGCATACAAACGGCTCCGGCTTTATTGAGCATTTTCATTTGTTCCAAAGCCAGGTTGTAAGCAGCCTTATCAGCCAGACCCATGCGTTGAGCAGCCATAAGAACTCCAACTCCCAGTGGTTTTGTAAGGACAAGAAGTTGACCGGCTTTTAATCCGGCATTTGTAATTAATTTATCCGGATGAACAGTTCCTACCACTGCCAGTCCGTATTTAGGTGGATTGTCATCAATTGTATGCCCCCCCATTGTAAATGCTCCTGATTCATTAATCTTTTCCTGTCCACCGGCAAGAATATTTCGGAGGACTTCCAGCGGGATGTCTTTGGAAGGAAACATGGTGAGGTTTAAAGATAGTAAAGGCGTTCCTCCCATGGCATAAATATCACTCAATGCATTGGCTGCTGCAATCTGACCAAATGTAAAGGCATCCGAACATACAGGAGGAAAAAAATCGGTTGTCACAATTAACGCAGTATCATCATTTAAGCGGTACACACCGGCATCATCATGAGTCTCAATATCCACCATGATGCGGGCATCTTTTATCAAGGGGATTGAAGACAATAAATCGGTAAGAGCAGCGGGATTAAGTTTAGCCGAACAACCTCCGGAAGCGCAGGTACTTAATAAATCAAAGGATGATGATGTCATAAATTTTAATTTCAATACTTTAAAAATTAATCATGGATAAATAATATGGCCGGCTTCAGTCAGATGTTTTGTTATGGCAAACATATTACTGACCATGCCCACGGCTATCAAATCTTTTATTTTATAATATTCCAGGCATTTTCCGCAGGCATAAATCGGAATACCAATATTTTCCAACGTCTGTAATGAGCGGGCTGTTACTGTTTCTTTCAGGGCTATTTTCACGCCACTGTTATATAAAAGTATGGCGGAAGGCAATTTATCCGATTCATTGAGAGAATCCAAAAAAGCTTCCATTAAAAAATGACCAATTTCATCATCTCCGGTTCCCATAAATTCCGATTTAATAGCCACAACGAAATTTGTACTGGTTGGATTAGCACAAAAAGATTCGGGAGATGGAAAATCTGATATGACTTCCGTTTTATTGATTGTTAGCATATGTACATTACCTTCCGTTCTGATTGTAGGTTTCAGTTTCAGTTCTTTCAAATAATTCTTTAAATTATGAAAAGAAGTTTCATTATCGGTAAGAATTTCAATTTCTTCGCCGGCAGCGGCTTCCTGAATTCCTTTTTTTGCTAATATCAACGGAGCAGGGCAGAGCTGTCCTTTTGTATCTATAGTTTTCATTTTTCTAATTTGATATTGTGTTATAAAATTCCAGTAATTTTCTGGCGTTTGTTTCGGGCTTATCTGAATTTGCAACAAAAGTATGAGTCATTGGCCATTGTTTCAGGATGGAAGATTCATATCCCTTGTCGTAATAACGTATGGCAATTGCGATGGCTTCTTCCAGTTCGTTATTCATAATATGTTCAATGGCATTGGATGTTGCTTCGCGCCCCAATCGCTTTTCCAGTTTTTGAAAAGAAGTTATCAGTTCATTAGCCGGAAAATGTCCGTAGTCTTTCAAAATCTGTTTTAGCCTGAAACCTTTCTTTAATTCGAATTGAATAAATAATCCGGATTTCATGAAAGCATAAAATTCATTTGGTATATAAACCTGACCGATATTAAGGCTTTCGCCTTCGCACCAAACCGGTTTTTGAGGATCCATATTCCGCAAACAATTGTGAAGTTCATTCCCGAATTGCTCGGTAGAAGGTTGTTCGGATTCACCCAGGGAACCGAAAGCCGATCCTTTGTGACGTGCCAGTCCTTCCAAATCGATAACCTGTTGACCTGTTCTCTGTAAATGATGTAAAATATCTGTTTTCCCACAACCCGTCGGTCCACCCAGTACAATAAGTTTCCAGGAATGAGCTGACAATAACTGTTCGAAAGAGTGGCGGTACGCTTTGTATCCACCTTCAAGCAAGTATGTTTTAAATCCAGCTGTACGGAATAACCAGGCCATGCTGGTACTACGCATTCCACCTCTCCAGCAATACAGAAATAATGGTTTCCCTTCCGATAATTGCCTTGCTTGTCTAACAAATGTTGCCAGTTTTGGTCCGACTCTTTCCAGGCCTTTTTCTACAGCCTTGTCTTTTCCTTCTTTTACATACAAAGTTCCGACTTCAGCCCTTTCGTCGTCTGTAAAAATGGGAAGATTTACTGCTCCGGGAATATGACCCGAGCTGAATTCGGAGGGTGTACGGACATCAATTATCACACCTTCACGGCTTTGTTCCAAAAAACCATCAGGTAAAAGTAAGTCTTCCATTAAATTTATATTGAACCTCAAATATAGCAATAATTAATAAAAGAAAGCCACTCCCGGGAAGGAATGGCTTAGTTTTACGGTGATAGATTTTATTTTTAACGGATCTCATTTATTATAAATATCCAGTAGCCAACAGTAAAAACTGTCTTTCCATAATGCCACTGAATTACCCTTGTCGTAGGCTAAACCAAATCCGTGATCGCCTTTCGAATAAATATGTAATTCCGATTTATCTACTTCAGTTACTATCGCTGTTAAGAAAGGAATAACTTTTTTTAATGGAATTTTTCTGTCATCACGGGCGATGGCCATAAAAAACGGAGGTAAATCTGCTTTGTTTTTAATTTTATTAATTTCCTGTACAATATCTCCATGATAAATCAAACCAACAAATGAAGGTTTCCAGTCGAATGTGCCATCTACTGATTTGAAAGCCATTCTTTCGGACAACCAACCACCTGCAGAAAATCCAATTATTCCAATTTTGTCTGCATCGACTTTCAACTCTGCCGAGAGTTCTTTTAGTTTTAAAATTCCGGTTCTTGCATCTTTATAAATTGCTCCTTTATAATCATCATACGGAATCAGAAACTTCCCGTTTTTATCCTTTTCATTTGTCCTGTATTTAACGACCAAACAGCTTATTCCTTTCGCCGACAGCCATATTGCCAGATCAGTTCCTTCTTTATCCACCCAGTTGTTTACCAAGCCTCCACCCGGAAAAATAACCACTCCAATGTGTTTGTTATTTGATTCGGAAGCCGGAAAAAGGGTGTAAGTCGGAACGGAAACAAAACTGTAGACCCGGTTTAGTTTCGACAGGGAATTTGGGTTTACAACAGAATCAACAAACGATTCTTTTTGGGCATGGATGACAGGATTGTTCTCAATACCATTGGGATACAATGGGAGCTCCTGCCTGTTTTGGCCTGATAATAAACTGCTTCCAAGGAGGGAAAATAGAAAAAGAGCAACTTTATTTTTAATCATAATTTTATTTTTCAGACTGTTATAATAGCATTTTTTTGATTTAGATACAATAGGTTACGTGTTCTGATTTTATAAACATTTTTGTTTAATGTACAAACATACACAATCTATTTAAAGGTTCAAAGAATTCTAAAAATATATTTTAGAAAACATTCTTAAAAAACCAGGGCATGAATAAATTCAGTTATGTAATTGAGTATTTTATTTAATGTATTCCGGTGAGTTTTATTTAATTTCCGAATGGTTAAATGTACTTTCCTCAAAAGTGGGAAGACTGTACAATTTTATTGATAAATCGTACAAATCTTTTTTCCTCTTTATTGAATTGAAATCGCACTATATTTCCGAACAAAAACCTTATTTTTGTACGATTAATCATTGAACCCATCACAAAAACAACATGAACAAGTCAAAAATTTTTCTTTCACTTTTTCTTTTCTTTTTTGTTGCATTTTCTGCGCGTTCGGGTAATGAAAACCTGATTCAAAATCCATCAGGCAGAAATACAACCACTTTAAACGGGAAATGGAATTACATTATCGACCCTTATGAAACAGGTTATTATGACTACCGTTACAAACCTTACGATGAAAGTCCTAATCCCGGAAATGGGGCCTTTTACTTAGATAAGAAACAAAAAAACAAATCGGATCTGATTGAATACTCATTTGATAAATCGCCGACTCTTTGGGTTCCGGGTGACTGGAACTCACAGGATGAAAAGCTATTGTATTACGAAGGAACTATTTGGTACCGACGTTTATTTGATTATGCAAAAAAATCAACGGACCATCGGATTTTCATACATTTTGGTGCTGCAAACTATGAAAGCGACGTTTATCTGAACGGAAAAAAATTGGGTAAACACATTGGTGGGTTTACTCCGTTTAATTATGAAATAACGACTTTGTTGAAAGAAGAAGGAAACTCATTGGTGGTCAAAGTGGATAATAAACGAAAACCGGAAGCTGTTCCTACTCTCAACACCGATTGGTGGAACTATGGTGGAATAACGCGCGATGTTTCATTGGTTGAAGTCTCGAAAACATTTATTCAGGACTATTTAGTGCAGGTTAAAAAAGGTTCTGAAAATCTGATTACCGGTTACGTGCAGCTGAATGGTGATTTGAATCAGCAAACGGTGAAAATTACAATACCTGAGTTGAAAGTTTCTACTGAAGTAAAAACCGATTCAACCGGGAAAGCCACATTTTCAATAAAACCTAAAAGGATTGATTATTGGTGTCCGGAGAATCCAAAATTATATCAGGTTGAAATTTCATGTAACGATAATACTATTTCCGATAAGATAGGATTCCGCACCATAGAGACACGTGGAACTGATATATTATTGAATGGAAAATCGATTTTTCTTAGGGGAATCTGTATACATGCAGAGAATGCCCTTCGGGGAGGTCGTGCCTATTCAACTGAAGATGCGCAAATGTTGTTGAATTCGGCTAAAGAGCTAAATTGTAATTATGTGCGTTTGGCTCATTATCCGCATATGGAAAAAATGATAAGGCTGGCGGATGAGATGGGAATTTTGGTATGGGAAGAAGATCCGGTTTACTGGACTATTCAGTGGGAAAATCCGGCAACGCTGGCAAATGCCATGCAGCAATTAAGCGATGTTATTTCGCGTGATAAAAACCGGGCAAGTGTTATTATCTGGTCCATGGCCAATGAAACTCCGGTTAGTGATGCACGAACGGAATTTCTGAAAAAACTGGCTGCACATGCACGGTCGTTAGATGACACACGTTTAATCTCAGCAGCACTTGAGACTCATAATAACCCGGCCGATCCGAATGAAAGAATCGTACAGGATCCATTTGCCGATTATGTTGACATTGTAAATTTTAATCAATATATTGGTTGGTACGATGGGTTACCCGAAAAATGTGATAGAATACATTGGACAATCAACTATAATAAGCCGGTAATGATTAGTGAATTTGGAGCCGGAGCATTGCAAGGCATGCATGGTGATGCACAAACCCGTTGGACGGAAGAGTATCAGGAGGATTTATATGCAAGAACTCTGAAAATGCTTTCAAAAATTCCCCAGTTTCGTGGTGTAACTCCATGGATTCTTTATGATTTCCGTTCTCCAAGACGTGTTTTACCTAATATTCAGGATGGATGGAACCGGAAAGGTGTGATAAGCCAAAACGGAACAAAAAAGAAAGCCTTTTTTGTGTTGAAAAACTTCTACAAAGAAATGGAAATTAAATATCAGAAACAGAGATAATTGTTTGTTTTGCAACTAAATTTATTTTTCCATGAGTAATATAATTTAGACTGTTTATAGTAATATGTAACCTGTAAGTCGGAAAAAAAATCAAAATCATAGAAAATTTATCATTTTTGGCATAATTGTGTTGTATAACATAATATTGTGCGTATAAGAATAAGAAACAAGTGTTTCCTTTACACTTGTTTTTTGTTTGATTTTTTCACTAGAATAAAATAATATTAAATAGTTGATAATATGGAATATAATTGTTCCTGTTCTCAGCATATATGAAACCTTAAATCAATGACTTCTACTTTTTATCAAAATAAAGACAGTTTTCTCATTGCAGTAGACTGTATAATAATGGGTTTCCGTGAAAATGAGTTGCAGATTTTGATTGCCCGCAGACCCTTTGAACCTTTGAAAGGCAGTTGGTCATTAATGGGAGGATTTGTTAATTCTACTGAAAGTATAGATGAAGCAGCCGAAAGGGTTGTAGGAGAACTAACCGGAATTGATAATATTTTTCTGGAGCAGGTTAGAGCTTATGGAGAATTAAATCGGGATTTGGGTGAACGTGTTGTTTCAATAGCTTACTATGCATTGATTGACATGGATTTATTTAATCCATCTTTGACAGTAAAGAATGATACACATTGGGTTCGGCTCACCCAACTTCCGGAGCTGATATTCGACCATAACAAGATGGTAAAAGATACCATTAACATTTTGCAAAGGAAAGCGGCAGTTAAACCGATTGGTTTCAATTTACTCGGGGAGCAATTTACTTTGCCAACTTTGCAGAGTTTATATGAATCCATTTATCAGGAAACAATTGATAAACGAAATTTCAGAAAAAAATTATTGACGATGGATATATTGGAGAAATTGGATGAAAAAGATAAAAGTTCTTCTAAAAGAGGAGCATTTTATTATCAGTTCAATAAAAACAAATACGATCAACTGATAGAACAAGGTCTCCATTTTTCACTCTGATTTTTTTATTTAATTAAGTGTATTTCCAACCCGAATAACTTTTGGAGTAAGAAACAGGATGAAAGCAGTAGGTAAATAAGATATTAAAATAAAATAGTAAATAGTAAGATGTTAGAAGCATTAAAAGAAGAAGTATTTCAGGCTAATCTTGATTTGGTAAAACACGGATTGGTGATATTCACCTGGGGAAATGTAAGTGCTATTGATCGTGAAACAGGACTGGTAGTTATAAAACCATCCGGTGTTTCGTACGACGATATGAAAGCAGAAGATATGGTAGTGGTAGATTTGAATGGGAAAATTATTGAAGGAAAATTAAAACCGTCATCAGATACTGCAACTCATCTTGTTCTTTATAAATCATTTTTAAATATTGGTGGAATTGTACATACACATTCAACGTATGCAACAGCTTGGGCACAAGCCGGATGCGATATTCCAAATATTGGAACAACTCATGCCGATTATTTCAGCGATGCAATTCCCTGTACCCGCGACATGACTCAGTCTGAAATAGAAGGTGAGTACGAACTGGAAACAGGAAACGTTATTATAGATTGTTTCAGTGGAAAAAATCCGGATTTTATCCCCGGAGTACTGGTAAAAAACCATGGTCCTTTTTCGTGGGGAAAAAATGCACACGATGCCGTGCATAATGCCGTGGTGATGGAGCAGGTTGGAAAAATGGCGTACATTGCATTCGGGGTTAATCCAAATTTGACTATGAATGACCATTTGATTAAAAAGCATTTTTATCGGAAACATGGGCCCGGAGCTTATTATGGACAGTAAAGCCCCTTATCCCGATAGCTATCGGGACCCCAAGGTGGACTTAAAGACAAATCCTCTAATATATTATAACATCAGATAGTTAATTGCAATGAAAAAAATACTGCTTTCAGTTTTATTAATGGGTTCAATGACTCTGTCCGCGCAAACAGGGGTTTCCAAAATTACTATTCATGCCGATCAGGGCAAAAATGTGATTAACAAAGAAATTTATGGTCAGTTTGCCGAACATTTAGGAACCTGTATTTATGGTGGCATTTGGGTTGGTGAAAATTCTCCGATACCAAATACAAAAGGCTACCGCAACGATGTCCTTAATGCGTTGAAAGAACTTCAAATCCCTGTCCTTCGTTGGCCGGGCGGTTGTTTTGCCGACGAATATCATTGGATGGACGGAATTGGTCCACGCGAAAAACGTCCGACAATTTCAAACAACAACTGGGGTGGGGTTATTGAAGACAACAGTTTTGGGACAAATGAATTTTTCAACCTCTGCGAAATGCTGGGTTGCGAACCTTATCTGAGTGGAAATGTAGGAAGCGGAACTGTGGAAGAACTTGCGAAATGGATTGAATATATCACTTCGGCCGGTAATAGTCCGATGGCTAATCTCCGTCGCCAAAACGGAAGGGAAAAACCATGGAAACTGAAATATCTTGGCGTTGGTAACGAAAGCTGGGGTTGCGGAGGAAATATGACTCCTGATTATTATTCCGATTTATATCGTCGTTATTCAACCTATTGTCGTGATTATGATGGTAATAGATTGTTCAAAATTGCCAGTGGCGCGAGTGACTACGATTACCATTGGACGGAAACCCTGATGAAAAATGTCGGTGATCGTATGCAAGGTATTTCATTGCATTATTACACAGTAAAAGGATGGAATGGAAGTAAAGGATCAGCAACAAAATTTGATAAATCAGATTATCTGTGGACCATGGGCAAATGTCTTGAAATTGAAGATGTGGTAAAGAAACATATCGCCATCATGGATAAATACGATCCGAAAAACAGAGTGGGATTGATGGTTGATGAATGGGGAACATGGTGGGATCAGGAACCGGGTTCACATTCGGCACTTTATCAACAAAATTCATTGCGTGACGCTTTTGTTGCTGCATTAACTTTGAATATATTCAACAAATATACAGAACGTGTTAAAATGGCAAACATTGCACAAATAGTGAATGTACTTCAGGCCATGATTTTGACTGACGGCCCGAAGATGGTTTTAACTCCCACTTATTATGTTTTTGACATGTACAAAGTTCATATGGGAGCAACAGATTTACCACTTGATATCCAGTGTGATTCATTGGTTTCAAACAACAAAAAATTTGCAGCAGTAAGTGCTTCAGCTTCGAAAGATACAAAAGGATTAATTCATATTACATTGGCAAATATAGATCCTGACAATGAGCAAAAAATTGATATTGACTTAGCAAATCTAAAAATTGCAGGTGTCACGGGAACTATCCTGACAGCTAAAACGATTGATGCCTATAATACATTTGATAACCCGAAAGCAGTCGTGCCTGTTGTTTTCAGTGGTGCCAAAGTGATAAAAAGCGGACTTTCAATTACAGTTCCGGCAAAAGCAATTATTTCACTGGAACTAAAGTAAACAAATATAAAACAACAAATAAATAGGATTATAATGGAATTCAAGGATTTAGAAGTATGGTTTGTAACAGGAGCACAGCTGCTGTACGGAGGTGATGCAGTCGTAAAAGTCGACGCACACTCAAACGAAATGGTAAAAGGATTGAATGAATCAGGTAATTTGCCTGTGAAAGTGGTTTACAAAGGAACTGCTAATTCGTCTTCAGAAATTGCAGACATTATGCGTGCTGCAAATGGTGATACAAAATGTGTTGGTTTAATTACCTGGATGCACACTTTCTCACCTGCAAAAATGTGGATTCACGGTTTGATGGATTATAAAAAACCATTATTACATCTTCACACACAATTTAACGAACAAATTCCATGGAGTGAAATCGATATGGATTACATGAACCTGAACCAATCGGCTCACGGTGATCGTGAATTTGGATTCATCACCAGTCGTCTACGCAAACCGCGCAAAATAGTTGTCGGTTACTGGAAAGACAAATCGACTCAGGAAAAAATTTCTTCCTGGATGCGCGTTTGTGCAGGTTGGGCCGATTCACAAAACATGCTTATCATTCGTTTCGGTGACAACATGAACAATGTGGCTGTAACCGATGGTGACAAAGTAGAAGCTGAAATTCGTCTGGGTTACCATGTCGACAATGCACCTATTGCGAAACTGGTTCCTTATGTAAATGCTGTTACTGAAACTGAAATCGATGCTTTAGTTGCTGAATATGAAAAACTTTACGACTTTGCTGCTGATTGTAAAAAAGGAGCTGCAAAACATATTACAGTTCGTCAGGCAGCCGCTCAGGAAATTGGTTTACGTCGTTTTTTACAGGATAAAGGCGCAACTGCTTTCACTACCAGTTTCAACGAACTGGAAGGCATGTCACAATTAATGGGTTTTGCTTCCCAACGTTTGATGGCAGAAGGTTTCGGTTTTGGAGCTGAAGGCGACTGGAAAACGGCCGCTCT
>Ga0265297_10010896_pt1 | contig 11285 bp, 12 predicted proteins | sample Munlanlwell13791_FD_192502 | JGI IMG/M metagenome (GOLD analysis project Ga0265297, IMG submission 192502) | Leachate microbial communities from a municipal landfill in Southern Ontario, Canada - Leachate well 137-91 | ecosystem: Engineered > Solid waste > Landfill > Unclassified | place...
TCGTAAGGATTTTGCCTTGCGCTTTAAGCGGGTTTGCCTGCATGCTGAATACTTAGAGTTTAAACATCCTCAAACCGGCAATATCGTGGTGGCCAGGGCGGACTTACCTGCAGATATGCAAAAATTTTTAGAAGACAATTAAGCCCAGGAGAGAAGTGTGCAGTTGCTACATGTTTTAATATTCGGTATTGTCGAGGGGATCGCGGAGTTTTTGCCCATTTCTTCGACCGGGCATTTGATATTGACCGCAAAGCTGCTTCAGATCAGCCAATCGGAATTTATCAAAAGTTTTGAGATCGTTATTCAGCTGGGCGCGATACTTTCAGTAGTTGTTCTATACTGGAACAGGTTTATTAAGAACTGGCAGATATGGAAGCGGCTATTGGTCGCCTTTCTGCCGACTGTTTTGATCGGTGCCTTGCTGTATAAAACGATTAAGAAATATCTTTTGGGCAATAACGAGGTAGTGCTTTGGTCATTATTTATCGGCGGGCTGTTTTTGATTATATTCGAGTTATTCCATAAAGAAAAAAAAGATGCTGTTGAGGAGTTATCCAGCGTTTCTTATCCTCAGGCCTTGGTTATCGGTTTATTTCAATCGGTAGCGATTGTTCCGGGTATTTCCCGTTCCGCGGCTACGATTATCGGGGGCCTGGTCGCAGGGTTAAAGAGAAAGAATATTGTTGAGTTTTCGTTTCTTCTGGCGGTTCCCACTATGCTTGCTGCCACAGTTTTTGATCTTTTAAAAAGCAGCCAGGTTTTTAAACCGGAGCAGTTCGTTTCTCTGGCGGCAGGTTTTATTATTTCATTCCTTGTGGCGATTTTTGCGATCAAGTTTTTGCTTGCTTTTATCAAGCGCCACAGTTTTATCCCTTTCGGAATATACCGTATAATTATCGCTTTATTATTTTGGTTTCTTGTAAAGTAGGAGGAAGGAAGGCATGAGTATAATAGTATTGGGGACAGTAGCATTAGACAGCGTAAAGACTCCTTTTGGAAAGCGCAAAGAGCTTCTTGGAGGTTCAGCCGCGCATTTTTCCATGGCTGCCCGGCTTTTTACTCCGGTAAACTTAGTGGCAATAGTTGGAAAAGATTTTCCGCAGAAACACATTTCTTTTTTAAGGGGTAAGGGCCTGAATCTTAGCTCTCTTATAATTGATAAAGGCAAAACCTTCAGATGGGAAGGAGAATACCGGGGGGATTTAAATACCGCGCTTACTTTGAATACTGAATTAGGCGTGCTTTCCGTGTTTAAGCCCCGCATTTCCGATGAGCAGAGCAGGATAAAAAATATATTTTTGGCGAATGTTGACCCGGATATCCAGGAGCATCTTTTGCGTAAAATGCATAATCCCGAGTTAGTGGGTTTGGATAGCATGAACTACTGGATCAATAATAAACGCAGGGAGCTGATTAAACTGCTTAAACATATAGATATTTATGTGGCTAATGACCAGGAGGCGCGTTCCTTAAGCGGAGAAAGCAATATGATCAAGGCGGCAAAGGCGCTTAAGGGTTATGGGGCAAAAATGGTCCTGATTAAGAAAGGCGAACACGGAGTATTGTTTTATAGCGACAAATTTATTTTCTCCCTTCCGGCTTATCCGGTTGAGAAAGTAATTGATCCTACCGGCGCCGGGGATACTTTTGCCGGTGGGTTTATGGGATTCCTGGCTAAAAGCGGTAAAGTCAATTCATTAAGTTTAAAAAAGGCCCTTGCTTACGGGACAGTGGCCGCTTCATTTAATATCGAGGATTTTGGGTTAAACAGGACCAGCAGGCTTAAAGAACAGGATTTAACCAGGCGTTTAAATGAGTTTAAAGGTTGTTTTTCTTTTTAATTTTCAACATTCGGTTTAAAAAAAAGGGGGGGGATATGCTAGAAGAAAGAATTTTGAATGATTATAAGGAAGCAATGAAGTCAAGGGATACCTTGAAGAGTTCGGTCTTAAGTTTTTTGCGCGCGGATATGCTTAACCAGGCAACCGCCAAGAAAAAAAATAACCTGGATGATCCGGAAATTATCGCTGTAATAAAAAAACAGATCAAGCAGCGCCAGGATTCTATCGAGCAGTTTACCAAGGGTAACCGGCTTGAGATGGCGGAGAAAGAGAAAAAAGAATTAGAGATGCTTAAAGTTTATTTGCCGGAGGAACTTTCAGCCGAACAGGTCAAGGCCTTGATTGAAGAGGCGGTTATTGCAACCGGTGCAAGCGGTATGAAAGATATGGGCCGGCTGATGAAAGAGCTGGCTGTAAAGACCGCAGGATGCGCCGATGGCAAGCTGGTTAGCGAGTTGGTCAGGCAGAGGTTAAGCACTCCTTCCTAAAAGCAGGGTCCCTATGTTTTCTTCATTAAAAGTAAAGCATTTCCGTGTTTATTGGCTGGGGATGTTTGTGTCTTTAATCGGAACCAGCGTCCAGTTTGTGGCGCAGAGCTGGCTGGTGTTTGAGTTGACCAATTCCGCTTTTCTCTTGGGGGTGGTCGGATTCCTGAGCGCAATACCAATATTTGCGCTTTCTGTGTTCGGAGGGGTTTTGGCCGACAGGTTAAATAAAAGAAATATCCTTATTTTTACCCAGGTAGTTTTCATGCTCCTGGCTTTTTTATTGGCGGCTTTAACTCAATTTAAACTTATTAACCCGGGACAGATTATGCTGATTGCCTTGTTTAACGGGATAATCATGGCTTTTGACGCCCCGGCCAGGCAGTCAATAGTGGTTGAGCTGGTGGGCAAAAAACACCTTTTTAATGCGATTACCCTGAATTCAGCGGCTTTTAATTCTTCACGGATCATCGGTCCGGCAATCGCAGGCGTGCTTATATCGGTAATCGGGATGAGCGGTTGTTTTTATCTCAATGGTGTAAGTTTCCTGGCGGTTATTGCCGCGCTTTTTTGGATTAAACTTGGCAAGGGGATAGCCCGGAATAAGAATTCGGCTATCAGCGATTTGAAGCAGGGGCTGGTATTTATCCGCGGCAACCGTTATATCCTGGGTTTGTTAAGTATGGTTGCGGCAATGAGCCTTTTCGGCATTTCTTACATCATACTTATCCCGGTCTTTGTCAATAATGTGCTTGGCGCCGGGGTGCGGGCGCTGGGAGTATTAATGTCCAGCATCGGCCTGGGGGCTTTAGCCGGGTCTTTAATTTTAGCCCGCCTGGGCGATTTCAGGTATAAAGGCAGGTTTTTAATCTGGGCGGCATTTTTGTTTTCTTTTTTGCTGATCGGGTTTTCTCTATCCAGAAATTATGCCTGGTCGATTGTTTCTTTAATATTTTTAGGAAGCTTAAGCGTGCCGGTGACCGCTATAATTAACACCCTTCTTCAGATTAAGGTCCCGGATGAATTCCGCGGCAGGGTGATGAGCCTTTTTATGACTACATTCGCCGGGATTATCCCTTTTGGCAGCTTGATCTCCGGAAGCCTGGCGCAAACCTGGGGGGTTTCAATCGCGTTGTTATTGTCCGGCTTGGTTTGCCTGGTGTTATTTATAGTGATTAATTTATTATTTCCGGAACTAAAAGATTTATAATAGGACTGCGCTAGATAAAAGCTATAAGGTGCTTTTGCCCTGTCTCGCACAGCTCGACAGGACTGCGCTAGATAAAAGCTATAAGGTGCTTTTGCCCTGTCTCGCACAGCTCGACAGGACTGCGCTAGATAAAAGCTATAAGGTGCTTGATTTATTTATATAATTTGATAAAATTGAAATTGGTAAGGAGGTGAACCTAATCCCGATATTCCGGGGGTTAAAAAACGTCATAATATTAAAGTTTAATAAATTTTTAGAGAGGAGAAGAAGATGAAAAGGTTTTTTATTTTTGCAGCAGCGGTTTTTATGTTTGCAGCATTGTCTGGTTGTAACAAGCAGCAGGAGGCGGAGGATTTGCAGCCGGTTACTTTAGAGTCTTTAAGCGTATCCAGCAGCCAGGCTCCGGCTATGCCCCAGGATGTTAATCTTCCGGTTGTTTCTGATGCCGGCGTTAAAGAATTAATGCCTTTACCGCCCTCCGGTCCATATAAGCCTTCGGAGATTGAGATTCAAACGGCTTTAAAGAACGCCGGTTTCTATGCCGGGAGTATCGACGGCAAGATTGGCCCGAAGAGTAAAAAGGCAATCGAGGATTTCCAGAGCGCCAACGGTTTAAAAGTTGACGGCAAGGTTGGTGCCAAGACCTGGGAGGTGTTAGGTAAATATTTAAGCGTTGCTTCGAATATAGATAAAAGGTAACAAATAATTATCCCGTTTTGTTAAAAAAAGAATCCCAACAATTTCTGTTGGGATTCTTTTTTACGGTGCTATAATATAATCCAATATGAATAAATTCCCGGATGATTTTCTTTGGGGTGCCTCGACTTCAGCCCATCAGGTAGAGGGGGGCAATATCCATAATGATTGGTGGCTTGCCGAACAGCGCGGCGACTTAAGGGAGGCTTCAGGCCAGGCATGCAGGCACTATGAGCTTTTCAGGGAAGATTTTGCCATAGCTAAAGAGTTGAACCATAATTGCCATCGTTTTTCAATTGAATGGAGCCGTATTGAGCCGCGGGAAGGGGAATTCCAGGCTTCTGAAATAGAACATTACCGCCAGGTTCTTGCCGAACTTAAAGGTTTAGGCCTTGAACCTGTGGTTACCCTGCATCATTTTACTAATCCTGTATGGTTTAGCCAAAAAGGCGGCTGGGCTAATTTTAAGCTGCGCAAGTATTTTTTGCGTTTTGTCGAGAAAATAGTCGGGGAATTTTCAGGTGAGGTAAAGTTTTGGATTACTATTAATGAACCCCTGGTTTATTCTTCACATGCCTATCTTTTAGGCGTTTGGCCTCCCAGGGAGCGTTCTTTATTCAAGACCGCAAAGGTTACCTTGAATATGGCCCAGGCGCATATTCAGGCTTATTCGCTTATACATAAGATTTACCGGGAGAGAAATCTGTCCAGGCCGATGGTCAGTATCGCCGCTAACCTTCAGGCGTTCGAGCCTTGCCGGCCGACGCTAAAAAATAAGCTGGCGGTAACCTTAAGGCACAAATGGTATAATCTTTATTTTATCGATAAGCTCAAGCGCAAGAAAACCTTAGATTATATCGGAATAAATTATTACGGCAGGAATCTGGCGGATGTGGAAAGCTGGGGGATAAGCCATCTGGCAATGGATACCTGTCCATACAACCACCATCCTTTGCGTAAAAATTCTTTAGGCTGGGATATTTATCCGCAAGGCTTGTATAAGCTTCTGATCTGTCTTAAGAAATATAATCTTCCTGTCTTGATCACCGAAAACGGAATATGCACCGATGATGATAATTTGCGATGGGATTATATCCGCGAACATTTGGAGCAGGTGCATAAAGCTATCCAAGATGGTGTTAATGTCGCAGGTTATATTTATTGGTCATTGATGGATAACTTTGAATGGGCAGAGGGGTTTGGGCCGCGTTTTGGTTTGGTGCAGGTGGATTATCAGGCTCAAAAACGCGCAATCAGGATAAGCGCAAAGAAGTTCGCGGAAGTCTGTAAAACAGGTTTAATTTAATATGAATTCCAAAGACAAAGAGTTTATTATTAGAGAACTGCCGTTTTTCTCCGGCTTAAACAAAGAAGAGCTGGCGGTAATTAACGCAAGAAGCGAGGTTGTCGAATACCGCAAGGGCCAGATTATTTACGAAGAGGGTTCAGGGCCCGACGCTCTTTACTGCATTATATCCGGGAGGGTGCAGATATATACCGGCGATAAAGGGGCTGAGCCTTTAATACTGGAATATTTGCATCGCGGTAAATATTTCGGTATTATTTCCCTTTTGACTAACGAGCCGCATTCGGTAACGAGCCTTGCGATAAACGACTGCGCAATCTTAGTAATCAGGAAAGATGATTTTGATTTTGTGTTAAAACACATACCCCAACTAGCTATTGATTTAAGCCGCACATTGAGCCGCCGGCTTAAGCGTAAAGATATCCACCAAAAGAAGATATTCGAGAGCACGGTTGTTTCGGTGTTTAGCTCTTATTCGCAGGCAGGCAAGACGGTTTATGCCTTAAACCTGGCGCTTAGCTTAAGCCGGGAGACGCACAAATCGGTGATTATCCTGGATATCCTGCCTCAGGATAAGACCCATACCCTGCCCCAAAAGTTAGAATTAGAGCAGTCGCGCATCTTTGATTTATCTCTGCCTTCCGAGGCCTGTGTTTTGCCAAAAGATTATATTTTGAAGAGTAAGTTTGGGATAGACCTGTGCTGTTTTTATTATCAGGAAAATAACGACAACTGCCTTAAGAGGCTGATTGAAGTTTTAAGCCTCCTGGTCAATGATTACCACTATATCCTTCTGGACCTTCCTTCTGAAATGGACCGCTCAATTATCAGCATGCTTAATCAGTCGGACCTTATCCATATACTAAGCAGCCCCGACCCGGTGGATTTAAAACGCACCAATCATCTCATCCAGCGGTTGAAGACGGACTTCAATTTTGACCCCGGGAAAATAAAAACTATTATTAATGAATATAAATTAGCTAAAATCGGCTTTGATGAGCAGCTGGATATTTTGGGCCAGGAGATATTCGCGACTATTCCGAAGATTAAATTTGATTCCGGCAAACGTTTAATCATTGATGAGCCGGATTGCGAGTATTCTAAAGCAGTCAGGAGGATTGCCCGGCAGCTTGGCGACTGCCTGGTGGGTTTAGTTCTGGGGGTGGGGGTAGGTTACGGATTTTGCCATATCGGGGTCTTAAAAGTTATTGAGGAAGAAAAAATCCCGATTGATATAATCGCCGGTTCCAGTATCGGTTCGCTTATTGCCAGCCTTTGGGCTATCGGTAAGAGCAGCCAGGAGATCCTGGAGATAACCCGGGAATTCCGGGAACCCAAACATATCTGGGGCTTAATCGATATAACCTTTCCGCGTTTTGGTTTCATAAAAGGCAATAAGCTGCGGCGTTTCCTGAAAAAACATTTTGGGGACAAAACTTTTTACGATGTTAAGCTTCCTTTAAAGGTAATCGCCAGCGATGTGCGCAGGAAGGAGCCGAGAATCCTGGACAAAGGGTTGTTGGTCGATGCCATAATGGCCAGTTGCTCGATGCCGGGGGTTTTTACGCCTTTTAAATTTAAGGAGGAGGTGCTTTTTGACGGAGGGGTGACCAATCCTTTGCCTACCGAGGCCTTAATGCAGACAGGGGTAAGGAAAATTATCGCCGTAAACGTCACTCCTTCCCGGGAGGATATTTTAAAACAACTGGTAAAACTTAAATCCGGTATTATCCCGGAGCAGGCGGATTCCGCGCAGAAAGCCAAGCCATTTGGCTGGCTTGGCCGGCTAAAGAGTATTTTTAAATTTAATATTATCGATATTATATTTAGCAGTGTCGAGGTTTTACAGTCAGAAGTAGCCAGGCGGGAGGGTGAATTAGCGGATATTGTTTTACATCCGGATACCGCGGGTTTATTCTGGCTGGAGTTGCACAGGGCTGATGAATTTGCCAGGCGGGGGGAGATCGAGGCAAGAAAAAACCTGGATAAAATATGGCAGCTGGTTAATGAATAAATAAAGAATTAAGGAGGAGCCATGACAAGAATTAAGTATTTTACGGCGGCCGTTATCTGCAGCATGCTCTCTGCTGTTTTATTAGGCTGCGCGACAGTCAAAGAAGCGGCTAAAGGGTTTGCCGGGGTTTCGACCCAGGTTTTAGAGGATAAACGAAAAGAAGCGCTGCGGGAGTCTTTTGCTATCAGCTATGACAAGGCATATTCTTTAGTCAATGATATACTGAAGGAGGAGAAGCTGGATAAAGAAACAAATCTGCTCCAGAGGTCTTATATATATGCGCAAGACCCCCAGCAGGGGATGATTGCCATCTATTTAACCGAAACAGATACTACTCCCGTGGGGATATTCCTTAGCGAAGACGGAAAAGAACGGACATTGATTGAGATATCCAGCCCAAGCACTTATGCCAAAGAGGAGATTGCCAAGCGGATATTCGGCGGTATAAAAGCGGCTCTTAAAACAGGCAGCCAGGAGATAAAAACCGATGTTAAACAATAAATTGACAGTTAAGGAGTTAATCAGGGAGTGCCACCGGGTGGCTAAAAGCAAAGGCTGGTGGCTGGATAGCCGCAATGACGGAGAGTTGATCGCGCTTATGCACTCTGAATTGTCAGAGGCGCTGGAGGCAATGCGCAACCACGGTAAGCAAGAGGAGTTGGCCGAGGAATTGGCGGATTGCTGTATCCGTATATTTGATTATTGCGGCTCAAGAAAGATCGACCTGGAAAAGGCCTTGTTAAAAAAGATAGCCTATAACAAAACCCGTCCCTTCCGGCACGGGAAGAAATTTTAAAACTAAGGAGGAGCGATGCCATACGACAGCAGTTTAGACGCGCAGATATTCAGCCGCTTTTGGGAAAACGATAACGGTAAGATCGTGGTCAGTGTTTATTCGTATAATAATGGTGCGCGTAAAATACAAATTGTCAGAGAAGTCAAGGACAGAAACGGCGAATACGCCTTTGCCAAGCTGGGCAGGTTGACTAAAGAGGAAGCCGAGGGTATTCTGCCGTTAATTCAGGAAGCCCTGAAGAATATGCAATAAAAGATTTAAATCATGGCTGAATTAAAGAAAAGGGATAGCTGGGGATCGCGCCTGGGTATTATTATGGCTGTAGCAGGCTCTGCCATCGGGTTGGGTAATTTCCTGCGCTTTCCGGCCAAGGCTGCCGCAAACGGAGGCGGCGCCTTTATGATCCCCTATTTTATTTCCCTGTTTCTCCTGGGAGTTCCGCTTATGTGGATTGAGTGGACCCTCGGCCGTTATGGCGGAGGTTTCGGCCATGGGACAGCTCCCGGAATATTCCATAGCCTTTGGCAGAAGAACCGTTTTATTAAATATTTTGGCGTAATCGGTATATTCGGCCCGCTGGTAATCTTCATTTATTATTTGTTTATTGAATCCTGGACGCTGGCTTACAGCTACTTTGCCTTAACCGGAAAATATAGCAGCCTGATGGATCAGAATTCCATGCGTAGTTTTCTGGCTGGTTTCCAGGGGCTGGAGAAGAACCAATACTTTAACGGTATCGCAACAGCGTATATATTCTTCCTGATTACCTTTCTGTTAAATATCCTGGTAATTTATTACGGTATAAAAGGCGGGATAGAGAAGCTTTGCAAATTGGCGTTTCCTCTTTTGTTTATTTTCGGGCTGGTGCTTATTGTAAGGGTTATGACCCTGGGTGCCCCGGATTTAAACAAGCCTGATTGGAATGTTTTAGCGGGATTCGGTTTCTTATGGAACCCCGATTTTTCCGCGCTTAAGTCCGCCAAGGTCTGGCTTGAGGCCGCCGGCCAGATATTTTTTACTTTAAGCGTGGGTATCGGCGTGATCCTTACTTATGCCAGTTATTTAAAGAAAGCCGATGATGTCGTGCTTTCCGGGCTTACCGCTGCCACCACTAATGAAATTGCCGAAGTCATATTCGGCGCCAGCATAATTATTCCGGCGGCATTTGTGTTCTTTGGCCCGGTAGATATCAAATCTATAGCCCAATCAGGAGTATTTAACTTAGGTTTTGTAACCATGCCCCTGGTTTTAAATAAGCTTCCCCTAGCCGCGGTATTCGGGTTTTTTTGGTTCTTTTTATTGTTTACGGCCGGGATTACCTCTTCGGTTTCCCTGGCCCAGCCGGCAGTAGCCTTTCTGGAGGATGAATTCAATATTAACCGCAAGCGCGCCTCCGCGATATTCGGCGTAGTTGCCTTTATTTTATGCCAGCCGGCAATATTTTTCTTAGGCCGCGGGGTGGTTAATGAACTGGATTTTTGGGGAGGGACATTTTTCCTGGTGGTTTTTGCGACAATTGAGACGGTGCTTTTTGTCTGGGTTTTTGGCATGGACCGGGCCTGGGATGAGATACACAAAGGAGCGCAGTTATCCGTGCCAAAAATATATAAGTTTATTATTAAATATATCACACCCTTATTTTTATTTATTATCCTGGGGATGTGGTTTATACAGGAGTGGCTGCCCATAATCATGATGAAGCAGGTTTCGGCGGCGGATAAGCCATTTATTTTCGGCACGCGTTTGGTCCTACTTTGTATATTTATCACCCTGGCAATTTTAGTTAGGATTGCCTGGCGCAGGAAAAAGGCTTTAGCGGGGAAAGAGAAGACATGAAACCAGGCGGATGGATGTTTCTGATTTTTTCATGGAGTATGATTATCGGGATGCTTGTTTTTTGTTTGCTCAAGATATTATCTAAAAAGGGGACTAAATGAAGAAAAGTTTTTCTATTGCGCTTGTTATATTTATCCTTCCTGTTCTTTGCGGCTGCCTGCCACTGGTAATCGGCGCTGCTGCCGGAGGCCTGGGGGCTTATGCAATCAGTAAAGACACTGTTCAGGGGGACAGTGATAAGGATTTTAATCTGCTTTGGGAATCGGCGATAGATGTTTGCAGTCAATACGGCAGGGTCCAGGAGGAGAATATCTCTACCGGGTATATTGAAGCCAGCGCCGATTCAAGCAAGATTTGGATAAGGTTTATCCGCCTGACGCGCTCGACAACCCGGATTAGGATATCCGCGCGTAAACACCATTTTCCGGATATGGACCTGGCCCAGGATTTATTTGTCAAGATTATCAGCGGGGTAAAATAAGCTGCTCTTATCCTTGTTTTCACGATTTTTTGATCAAGGGTTTCGCTGGATTAAAACTAAGGTGTTTAAATTCCCCTTTCCTTTTTGGGAAATTTGTGTAGAATATAAAAATAACTTACTTTCCAGCCGAGATAGCTCAGTGGTAGAGCGCGGCCCTGAAAAGGCCGGCGTGGGGGGTCCGATTCCCTCTCTCGGCATTTTAAATAAAAAAGAGAAACTTTCGTTTCTCTTTTTTATTTGATTAAAGAGCGCGAGCCTTCAAAATAAATATGAGCGGGCATATTAATTCCAAGTCTTACGAATGCTGTATTATAGGCGCAGGGCCGGCGGGCCTGGGGGCTGCATATGAACTGGTCAAAAATGGGGTTAAGGATATTTTAATCATCGATAAGAATAAGCTGGCAGGGGGATTGGCCAGGACAGAGGTTTTTAAGGGCGGCAGGTTTGAAGTTGGTTCGCATCGTTTTTATACCAGGAATAAGGAAGTCAATAAGATCTGGCATGATACTTTAGGTCCGCTTTTTAAGCCGGTGAGGCGGCTTTCCAGGATATATTATAAAGATAAGTATTTTAGCTATCCCATAAAACCGGCGGATGTATTAGTAAAAACGGGCCCCGCG
>Ga0265297_10010897_pt1 | contig 11284 bp, 10 predicted proteins | sample Munlanlwell13791_FD_192502 | JGI IMG/M metagenome (GOLD analysis project Ga0265297, IMG submission 192502) | Leachate microbial communities from a municipal landfill in Southern Ontario, Canada - Leachate well 137-91 | ecosystem: Engineered > Solid waste > Landfill > Unclassified | place...
CATCCGCGCCGAAGGCCATGTGCCGCCGGCGGCCTGGGAGTCGCTCGTCGTCACCGGCAAGGCGCGCGCCGCCATTCGCCGCGCGACGCGCGAGGCCGTGCGCACGCAATATGCCGGGCTCGGCCGGCAGATCGTGACCCGCGCCTTCGAGCGCGCCGGACGTCCCGTTTCGGACGAGAAGCTCAAGGCGGCGCTGCCGCGGCTCGCCCGCGCCTCGCTAGAGGACGCTTTCGCCGCCGTCGGCCGCGGCGAGATCTATTCGGGCGACGTCGTGAAATCCGTCTATCCGGACTTCAGCGAGGAGCGCAAACCCGCCCCGCAAATGCGCGTCGAGCCGGGGGAGCCCGGCTGGTTCGGCATGAAATCCAACGCCAATGTCGTGTTCAAGGCGCCGGGCGTGGATCAGGCGAGCGCCATTCCGATCCGCGGCCTGCGCGGCGACGTGCCGGTGCGCTTCGCGCCGGAGAGCGGCGCTGTGCCCGGCGACCGCATCGTCGGCATACTGACGCAGGGCGAAGGCATCACCATCTATCCCATTCAATCGCCGGCCTTGACCGCCTTCGACGATCAGCCGGACCGCTGGCTCGACGTGCGCTGGGACATCGATCCGGAGAGCCGGGAGCTTTTCCCCGCCCGCCTCGTGGTGACGGCGATCAATGAGCCGGGAACGCTCGGCGCGCTTGCGACGCTCATCGGCGAGACGGGGGCCAATATCGACAATGTCGCCTTCGCCATCCATTCTCCCGACTTTCGTGAGATGCGATTCGATCTGGAAGTCGCCGATCTGAAGCATTTGAACGACATCATCGCCCGGCTGCGGGCCAGCGCGCTGGTCAGCAAGGTCGAGCGCGTCAATGGGTGATGAGAGCCGGGGTGACAAAAATGAGCCGGGGTGAGGAAAAATGAGCGCTCGCCGCATCCGCCTCGGCGTGAATGTCGATCACGTCGCGACGATCCGCAACGCCCGCGGCGGCCTCGGGCCGGACCCCGTGCGCGCCGCCCTGCTGGCGATCGCGGCCGGCGCCGACGGCATAACGGCTCATTTGCGCGAGGATCGCCGCCACATTCGCGACGCGGACATGGCCCGGCTCAAGGCCGAGATTTCCAAGCCGCTGAATTTCGAAATGGCGGCGACCGAGCAGATGCTCGACATTGCGCTCGAGACCAAGCCCCACGCCGTCTGCCTGGTGCCGGAGCGCCGCACCGAGCGCACCACGGAAGGCGGGCTCGACGTCATCGGCGGCCATGGCCATCTCGTCCCCTTCGTCGACGAATTGAGCCGGGCCGGCATTCGCGTCTCGCTCTTCATCGAGCCGAGCGCGGAGGCGATCGACGCCGCCGCCTCGATCCGCGCGCCGGTCGTGGAGCTGCATACGGGCGCCTGGTGCCATGCGGTGGAAGTCGGCGAGCCGGAGACCGCCGAGCGCGAGTTCCGCCGCATCGTCGCCGCCGCCGCCCATACGCAGAAGCGCGGCCTCGAGTGCCACGCCGGCCACGGCCTCGACTATGCGACGGCGCGGCGCATCTCCGCCCTGCCGCAGATCGTCGAGTTGAACATCGGCCATTTCCTGGTCGGCGAGGCGGTGTTCGTCGGCCTCTCCGAATCGATCCGGACGATGCGCCGCGCGATCGACGAAGGCGCGGGCGCCGCATGATCATCGGCTTCGGCAATGATCTTTGCGACATTCGCCGCATCGAGCAGGCGCTCGAGCGCCATGGCGAGCGATTCACCCGCCGCTGCTTCACCGACATAGAACGCGCGAAATCGGACGGCCGCGCCGCGCGCGCGGCCTCCTACGCCAAGCGTTTCGCCGCCAAGGAGGCCTGCGCCAAGGCGCTCGGCACCGGCATAAAGGACGGAATCACCTGGAAAACCATGGGGGTGGTCAACCTCCCCTCCGGCAAGCCCACGGTCGAGCTCACAGGCGGCGCCGCCGAGCGGCTGGCCGAGATCACGCCCGAAGGCGCGCGGGTGGTCATTCACATCACTTTGACCGACGAATATCCGCTCGCGCAGGCCCAGGTTCTCATAGAGGCGCTGACGTGATAGACGATCGAATGCGAGTCTGAAGGCTCGCGGTCCCGAGACCGGAATGGACCGCGAGCCTTCGGGCTCGCTCGTAAGATGAACGACCGAAAGCGGCTTCGTCCAAAAGGGAGTGACGCGGTTTGAGCAGGAACGTCTCGGTCGCCGAAGGGCGCGACGAAGGTGGATTGCTCGAGACGATCAAGGTGATCGTCCAGGCGCTGGTCATCGCCCTCGTCATTCGCACGCTCTTGTTTCAGCCCTTCAACATTCCCTCGGGCTCGATGATCCCGACCTTGCTGATCGGCGACTATGTCTTCGTCTCGAAATACGCCTATGGCTATTCGAACTATTCGCTGCCGTCCGTGCCTTACATCGACTGGCGGCTCGATCTCTTCTCCGGCCGCGCGCTCGGGTCAGAGCCCAAGCGTGGCGACGTCGTCGTGTTCAAGCTGCCGCGCGACAATGAGACCGATTACATCAAGCGCGTCATCGGGCTTCCCGGCGACCGCATCCAGATGATCGATGGCCGCCTCTATATCAATGGCGAGATCGCGCCGCGCCAAGCGAAGCCGAAGGAGCGCCAGGAGGGTCGCGACGGCCGCGAGGTCGATGTCCCGACCTATACGGAGACGCTGCCGGGCGGCGTCGCCCATACGATCATCGAGATCGAGGGCGACCACGGCTATAAGGACAGCACCGAGCTCTTCGTCGTGCCGCCGAATCACTATTTCATGATGGGCGACAATCGCGACAATTCGACCGATTCGCGCTTCTCTCCGGAGGAGGGGGGCGTCGGCTACGTGCCTTTCGAAAATCTCGTGGGACGCGCCGAGATCATCTTCTTCTCGGTCCAGAAGGACGAATATGCCCTGGCCTTCTGGCGCTGGCCGTGGACGGTCAGATGGGATCGGCTGTTCAAGCCGGCGCATTGACGCCGCGCGGAAGCGGACGAAATGGGAGCTCTCGGCCGGGAAGACCTCGCCGCGCTCGAGGCGAGCGTCGGCCATGGCTTCGCCAACCGACGCCTGCTGGAGCATGCGCTGACCCATGTCAGCGCCTCCGCGGCGCGGCCCGATTCCTATGAGCGGCTCGAATTTTTAGGCGACCGCGTGCTCGGCGTCGTCGTCGCCCATATGCTCTATGAGAATTTTCCGCAGGAGAGCGAGGGCGAATTATCGAGACGCCTCGCCGATCTCGTGCGAAAGGAATCCTGCGCCGAGGTCGCCGAGCGCTGGGGCGTCGGCCCCTTCATGCGGCTCGGCGACGGCGAGGCGCAGACCGGCGGACGGAAGAAGCGCGCCATATTGGGCGATATGTGCGAGGCGATCATCGGCGCGGTCTATCTCGACGGCGGGCCGCAGGCGGCCGAGGCCGTGGTGCGCGCCGCTTTCGCCGAGCGGATGCGGACGCCCGGACGCAGGCTGCGCGACGCCAAGACAGCGCTGCAGGAATGGGCGCAGGCGCGCCGTCTCGCGACGCCGCGCTACCGCCTGGCCGCGCGCAGCGGGCCGGACCATGCGCCCTTCTTCGAAGTGGCGGTGGAGGTGGAAGGCTTCGTCCCCGCTCGAGGCGCCGGCGCCTCCAAGCGCGCGGCCGAGCAATCCGCCGCCCAGGCATTTCTCGACCGCGAGGGGATCGAGCGGGAGGGGGCGTGACGAAACACGCGATCGAGAATATCCAGTCCCCTCACCCTGAGGGGCCGGCGAAGCCGGCGTCTCGAAGGGTCGAGGCTCCGCGCGCTGGAACATCCTTCGAGGCTTTTTGCGTTCCGCAAAAAGCGCCTCAGGATGAGGGCGCTGTATTTGCCCCCCGGCTCGCATCGAAAGGCGCATTCTCGTGACCGAAACAAGCTGCGGCTTCGTCGCCCTCGTCGGCGCGCCCAACGCCGGCAAATCGACGCTGCTCAACCAGCTCGTCGGCGCCAAAGTGTCGATCGTGTCGCGCAAGGCGCAAACGACGCGCGCCCTCGTGCGCGGCATCGCGCTCGAGGGCGCGGCGCAGATCATCCTCGTCGACACGCCCGGCATTTTCGCGCCCAAGCGCCGGCTCGACCGCGCCATGGTCGCGAGCGCCATCGCCGGCGCCGGCGACGCCGACGCCATCGTGCTGCTCGTCGACGCGCGCCGCGGCCTCGCGCCGGAGGTGGAGGAGATCGTCGCCAAGCTCGCCGAGCTCTCAGCGCCGAAAATATTGGCGCTCAACAAGATCGACCTCGTGCCGCGCGAATCGCTGCTCGCGCTCACCGCCGCGCTGGCGACGAAAACGGATTTCATCGAGACCTTCATGATTTCGGCGCTCAACGGCGATGGCGTCGCCGATCTGAAGGCGAAGCTCGCTTCGCTGATGAAGCCGTCGCCCTGGCTCTATCCGGAAGACCAGCTTTCGGATGCGCCCTTGCGGCTGCTCGCCGCCGAGATCACGCGGGAGAAGATTTTCGAGCGGCTGCACGACGAGCTGCCCTATCAATCGACGGTCGAGACCGAGTCCTGGCAGAATCAGAAGGACGGCTCGGCGCGCATCGAGCAGACGATCTATGTCGCCCGCGACGGGCAGAAGAAGATCGTCATCGGCGAGGGCGGCCGCACGATCAAGGCGATCGGCCAGGCCGCGCGCCGCGAGATCGAGGAGGCGGCCGAGCAGAAGGTGCATCTGTTCCTCTTCGTGAAAGTGCGCGAGAACTGGGCCGACGACCCCGAGCGCTACCGCGAGATGCGGCTGGATTTCCCGAAAGAGTGACGCTGTTCTCCCGCAAGCGGGAGAAGGAATCGAGCAGCTGGATTCCGCCCTGGGGAGACGTTGCAAATTGAAGGTTCTCGCCGCCTTCCTCGCCAACACCGTCGCCAATTTCCTCATCGGCCTGCTGGTCGCCTGGTTCCTGGGGCCGGAGGAATACGGCCGCTTCGCCCTCGCCTTCGCGATCGGCGTCGTCATTCAGACGTCCGCCTTCGATTGGATGCGCCTCTCGGCGACGCGCTTTTATTCCACCCGCGTGCGCGAGGCGGAGCCCGCCATACGCTCGACGCTCGATTTCGCCTATCTTTCGACCACGGCGGCGCTCATCCTCTGTGGCGGGCTCTTTTTCTTCCTCGCGCCGCCCGTCGCGCTCGGCGACACGCTCATTGCGCTCGCTCTGGCGACGGCGGCGATCAACGGGCTCTTCGATTATTCCACCGCTCTGCTGCGGGCGCGCTTCGAGGACAAGAGCTACAGCCGCATCGTGCTCGCCAAGAATGTTCTGGCGCTGGCGCTCACCGGCGGCGGCGCCTTTCTCTTTCATTCGGCGGGAATGGCGATCGCCGGGAGCCTCGCGAGCCTCCTCGGCGCCGTGCTCACCGCGCGCGCCGCGCTGAAGGACCCCGGCGCCTCGCCGCGCGGCGCGCGGCTGGCGACGGCGCGCATGCTCGTCGCCTATAGCGCCCCCATAGTGACGGCGAATATGCTCTATCAATCCGTGCCGCTCGCCGCTCGCGGGCTCGTCGCCGCCTATTATGGCTTCGCCGAGACGGGGCAGTTCTCGCTCGCCTATGATCTCGGCATTCGCGCCGTTTATGCGCTCGGCTCGGCGCTGGACGTGCTCTTGTTCCAGATCGCCGTCGCCGCCCATGAGCGGCATGGGGCGGAGAAGGGCAAGGAGCAGATCGCCCGCAATATGACGATCGTCGCCGCCTTCCTCCTGCCCGCCTGCGCCGGCATCTGGCTGACGATGCCTTCGATCGAGGAGCTGATCGTGCCGGCGCAGTTCCGCGGGCCGTTCGGCCATTATCTCGATCTTCTGCTGCCCGGCCTCTTCGCCATGGGGCTCATCCAATTCGCGGTCAATCCCGTGTTTCAGATCGAGAAGAAGACCGCGCCGCTGATCGGCGCGGCCTCGGTCGCGGTCGTCTCGGGCCTCATATTCGCCCTTCTCATCCCGCGCGGCGCGGACGCCTCGAGCCTGGCGCTCGCCCAATGCGGCGCCTATGTGGCGGCGCTCGCGGCGCTCGTCCTCTTCGCGGCGCGCGCCGCGCCGCAATGGCCGCGCGGGCGCGACATGCTCGGCGCGCTGGCCGCGACGGGGGCGATGGTTCTGGCGCTGCGTCCGCTGGGCGGCCTCTCGCCGGGAATTCTCACCCTGCTGCTGCAGATTGGGGTCGGGGGCGCCGTCTATTGCGCGGCGGTCCTCGCCCTGGACATCGCCGGGCTGCGCGGCCTCGCCGTCTCCTGGGCCGGCCCCATATTGGCCAGAGCTCGGGCCGCGCTATAGTTCCTGCCGAGAGGCCGAGCGAAACGGGCGGCAGGGGGAGACGATTCGAGATGGTGCTGCCGCTTCACGACGACGCGCCGCTCAAATATGTGCGGCGGCCCTATGTCAATTGGGCGCTCATCGCCATCAATATCGCCGTCTTCGTCGGCGTGTTCAGCGAATCCTTCGGCGATCCGCTCACCGTCATTCGTGGCTTCGGCCTCATACCGGCGGTGCTGTTCGGCCGCGCCGAGCTCGCCCCCTGGATCGTCACGCCCGGCCCCGATTGGACCTTGCTGACGAGCCTCTTCTTCCATTCGGGGCTCGGCCATCTCGCCGGCAATATGGTGTTCCTCTATGTCTTCGGCGACAATGTCGAGGACGCCATGGGCTCGCTCGGCTATCTCGTCTTCTATCTGCTCTGCGGCGTCTCGGCGGCGATGCTGTTCGCGCTCGGCGCGCCTTCGACCATCACGCCGCTGGTCGGCGCCTCGGGGGCGATCTCGGGCGTCTGCGCCGCCTTCATCCTCATCTATCCGCGCTCGACGATCTTCGGCCTCGTGGCGGGGATCATTCCCGTCCATGCGCCGGCCTCGCTCTTCGTCGGCACCTGGATTCTCTTCCAGCTCTTCAACGCCTTCACCGACGAGCAGGGGCATGTGGGCTGGTGGGCCCATGTCGGCGGCATATTGGCCGGGCTGATTTTGACGCCCGTGTTCAAACGGCGCGGCGTGCGCTGGTTCGGCCCGCGGCGCTTCGAGGGGCCGTGGGGGTGAGACGCGTCGGCTCGATATGATAATCGGCCGACCGGATACGAACCGGGGCGCGCGGGTTTGACAGGGCGGCGAGCCGAGGCTACCAGAGCGGCTTCCGAGCATTCCGCGCGGGCCTCGCGCCGCGCGGCGCTAATTCGTTCTCGACGCGGCGCTCGAAAAAGCCGATAGGGGCCACTCGGCCTAAGGGCGCGATTTTTCGAAACAATCGAGACGAAGGTCAATCTCGCCGGGAGTTGCGCGATGAAGGTTCTCGTGCCCGTGAAACGGGTGGTCGACTACAACGTCAAGATCAGGGTCAAGCCGGACGGGTCGGGCGTCGACGTCGCCAATGTGAAATTTTCGATGAATCCTTTCGACGAGATCGCCGTCGAGGAGGCCATTCGCCTCAAGGAGGCCGGCAAGGCGACGGAAGTCGTGCTCGCGACCATCGGCCCGGCCAAGGCGGACGAGACGCTGCGCGCCGGCATGGCCATCGGCGCCGATCGCGGCGTGCACGTCAAGACCGACGAGCTGGTCGAGCCGCTCGCGGTCGCCAAGATTCTCGCCAAGATCGTCGCCGAGGAGCAGCCCGGCCTCGTCATTCTCGGCAAGCAGGCGATCGACGACGACAGCAATCAGACCGGCCAGATGCTCGCCGCTCTGCTCGGCTGGGGCCAGGGCGCCTTCGCCTCCAAGGTGGAGATCGGCGACGGCTCCGTGGATGTGACGCGCGAGGTCGACGGCGGGCTGCAAACGGTGACGCTGAAGCTGCCGGCCGTGGTGACGACGGATCTGCGCCTCAACGAGCCGCGCTACGCCAGCCTGCCGAATATCATCAAGGCGAAGAAGAAAGAGGTCGCGGCCAAGACGCCGGCCGATTACGGCGTCGACATCACGCCGCGCCTCGAAGTGCTGAAGACCGCCGAGCCGCCGGCCCGCAAGGCCGGCATAAAGGTCGGCTCCGTCCCCGAATTGCTGGAAAAGCTCAAGACTGCGGGAGTTCTGTAATCATGACGGCGCTCATCGTCGCGGAAGTCACGGAATCCGCGCTCGCCCCCTCCACCGCCAAGGCGTTGACGGCGGCGCTCCAGCTCGGCGGGCCGGTGCATATTCTCGTCGCGGGCCAGAATGTCGGCCCGGCGGCCGAGGCCGCCGCCAAGCTCTCGGGCGTCGAGAAGGTGCTCGTCGCCGACAGCGCGATCTATGGCCATCATCTGGCCGAGCCGTTGGCGGCGCTGATCGTCGGCCTCGCCGGCGCCTATGACGCCATTCTCGCGCCTTCGACCTCCAACTCGAAGAATGTGCTGCCGCGCGTCGCCGCTCTGCTCGACGTGGCGCAGGTGTCGGACATCATCAAGGTCGTCTCCGCCGACACGTTCGAGCGGCCGATCTACGCCGGCAACGCCATCCAGACGGTGCGGTCGAAGGACGCCAAGAAGGTGATCACCGTGCGCACCGCCGCCTTCACGGCGACGGGCGAGGGCGGCGCGGCGGCGATCGAGGCGATCGGCGCCGGCTCCGATCCTTCGGTGTCGAGCTTCAAGAGCGAGGCGCTGGCCAAGTCCGAGCGGCCGGAGCTCACCGCGGCCAAGATCATCGTCTCGGGCGGCCGCGGCCTCGCGAGCGCCGAGAATTTCAAGGAATATATCGAGCCCGTGGCGGGTCGCCTCGGCGCGGCGATCGGCGCCTCGCGCGCGGCGGTCGACGCCGGCTACGCTCCCAACGACCTGCAGGTCGGCCAGACCGGCAAAGTGGTGGCGCCGGACCTCTATGTCGCCGTCGGCATCTCCGGCGCGATCCAGCATCTCGCCGGCATGAAGGACTCCAAGGTCATCGTGGCGATCAACAAGGACGAGGAGGCGCCGATCTTCCAGGTCGCCGACTATGGCCTCGTCGCCGATCTCTTCCCGGCCTTGAAGGAGCTCGACGCCGAGCTCGCCAAGGCCGGACGCTGAGGGGCGGATCGGCGCTCGGGAGGGGGTGGCAGGCCGACCCTCCCCCTGAAACGGGAGGGTGGGCACGCCGCTTCGCTGCGGTGCAAAACGCCGGTTTTCACAAAGGCCGAACGCGCGCTATACTGTATTGGAAGCGGTTCCGCTTCGAGACGCAGGCTCGTTCTTGCTGGTGGTTCGAAAGATGGGCACTGAAATTCGCAAGATCGGCATCGTCGGCGCCGGGCAGATGGGCAAGGGCATCGCCCAGGTCTGCGCGGTCGCGGGTTTCGATGTGGCGCTCAACGACCTCACCGAGCAGCGCATCGCCGCCGGCATAGACGATATTGACGCGCATCTTTCCAAGGCGGTGGAGCGCGGCCAGCTCGACGAGGAGGCCCGCAAGGCCGCGGTCGCGCGCATCCATCCGGCCAAGGACTATGCCGCCTTCGCCGACAGCGACCTCGTCATCGAGGCCGCCACAGAGAACGAAGAGGTCAAGCGCAAGATCCTGACGGATCTCGGCCCGACGCTGCGCCCGGGCGCGCTGATCGGCACCAACACCTCCTCCATCTCGATCACGCGCCTCGCCGCGGTGACGGGACGGCCGGAGCAGTTCATCGGCATTCATTTCATGAATCCGGCGCCGAAGATGCAGCTCGTCGAGGTGATTCGCGGCATCGCCACCGAGGACAAGACCTTCGACGCCGCCAAGCAATTCGTCACCGAGCTCGGCAAGACCGTGACCGTCTCGGAGGATTTCCCGGCCTTCATCGTCAATCGCATCCTGCTGCCGATGATCAACGAGGCGATCTACACGCTCTACGAGGGCGTCGGCTCGGTGGAGGCGATCGACACCGCCATGCGGCTCGGCGCCAATCATCCGATGGGCCCGCTGCAGCTCGCCGATTTCATCGGCTTGGACGTCTGCCTCTCGGTCATGCAGGTGCTGCACGAGGGGCTCGCCGATTCGAAATACCGCCCCTGTCCGCTGCTGGTGAAATATGTCGAGGCCGGCTGGCTCGGCCGCAAGACGCAGCGCGGCTTCTACGATTATCGCAGCGGCTCCCCCGTCCCGACGCGCTGAGGGCTTGCGGCGTCGGTGGTGGCGGCGCGCAAATACAAACCCCTCATCCTGAGGCGCTTTTTGCGGAACGCAAAAAGCCTCGAAGGATGCTCCAGCGCGCGCGGCTTCGACCCTTCGAGACGCCCGCTTCGCGGGCTCCTCAGGGTGAGGGGTTGTTGCCGCCTGCGGCTCGCGACATTACGCCGCCAGCGCCGCCGCGCGATAGCCCGACCGAATCGCCCCCTCTATCGTCGCCGGCAGGCCGGTCGCGGTCCAGTCGCCGGCGAGGAAGAGATTGCGCCAGCGCGTCGTCGCGCCGGGGCGGCGCTGCTGCTGCGCCGGCGTCGCGGCGAAGGTGGCGCGTTTCTCCTTCACGATCTGCCAGGGGGGCAGCGCCGCGGGCAGGCCGACGGCGGCGGCGACCTCGGCCCAGATGCGCTCGGCGAGGCTCTCGCGGGACTCGTCCATCAGCCGGTCGGCGCCGCTGATCGTCACCGAGAGGCGGTCCTCGAAAGCGAACAGCCATTCGCCGAGCGAGCCGATCATGCCGATGAGCGGCGGCTGGCCGGGCGGCGGCGCGATCTTGAAATGCGCGTTCACTATGCCGCGGAAATCGTCCGGCGCGACGAGACCCGGCACGAGCTCCTGCGCCGTCCAGGGCGGAACGGCGAGGACGACTCGATCGCCTTCCACGAGCGCGATTTTTTCGTCGCCGAAGTCGAGCGCCGCGATGCGATCGCCGCCGAACTCGATTTTTTTCAGCCGCGCGCCGAAACGCGGAACGACGCCGCGCGCGGCGAGCGTCGACAGCGCCGGCTCGATGAAGGCGGCCCCGAGGCCGCGCCGCGCGACCAAGGGACGGCAGGCGCCGCCGCCGGCGGCGAGCGTCTCGCGCAGCACGGCGCCCGCGAGCGTGGCGGACGCCTCTTCAGGCTCGGTGTTCAGCGCCGAGAGCAGAACCGGACGCCAAAGCTTCTCCCATAGCGCGCCGCGGCAATGCATGGTGTCGCCGATGGTCGCGCCGTCCTTCGCGAAGAGAAGCTTTCCCGCGTCGAGATAGTCGAGCGGCCCTGTGCCGGGAACGCGGCGGTCGGCGACAAACACCCACCAGGGAATGCGCGAGGCGTTGGGGCGCAGCGTCCAGCGCTCAGCCGTGCGCGCGTCGAGAAAATCGAAGGCGCATTCGCTCGGACCAACGAGCGCGTCGCTCGCGCCGATGCGCTTGGCGTAATCCCGCGCCGCCCGATTGCCCGAGAGCAACAAATGATTGCCGTTGTTGAT
>Ga0265297_10010898_pt1 | contig 11281 bp, 10 predicted proteins | sample Munlanlwell13791_FD_192502 | JGI IMG/M metagenome (GOLD analysis project Ga0265297, IMG submission 192502) | Leachate microbial communities from a municipal landfill in Southern Ontario, Canada - Leachate well 137-91 | ecosystem: Engineered > Solid waste > Landfill > Unclassified | place...
CCCCCACCCCATCCCTCCCCCGCGAAGCGGGGGAGGGAGTGAGGGAGGGGGACTCTTCCTGCTAAGCGAGGCGGAGCCGAGCGGTTCCCGCTAGTGAGCGAAGCGAACGATCCCCGCTGGCGAGCGTAGCGAGCGGTCCCTGCTCAAAAAAAGACCCGGCAACGATGCCGGGTGCGCGCTCACTCCAGGATGATTTTCGCGATCTTGCGATGGACCCAAGGAGCGAACATCAGGTCGTGGTGCTGGAGGGCAAGGGTGTAGTTTTCCGCGTCCTCGAGCGCCGAAGTGCTGGGCGGGCTGATGAGGTCGAATATCCCGCTGACCGAGATGTAGCGCGGACCTTCCGGCAGCGGCCTTTCGCGCAGCTTCTTCAGCAGCCTGCTCTCGAACGACAGTTGACGCCCCACCTTCCGGAACAGACACGTCCACTCGCCGAAAGAGGATATCGGCGTGCCCTTGATCGGCGAACCGGCCAGGACGAGCGTGCGCACGAAGCGCGCGGCGCCCAGGTGCTTGACGGCGAACAGCGCCGCGATCCCGCCCATGCTGATGCCGACGATGTCGACCTTGCGGCCGCTGCGATCATGGAGCCAGCGGACCGCCATGGCGATGTGTTTCGCGTAGATCGCGACGTCCATCATGTCGTCGAGCCTGAACGGCATGGCCATGGCATCGAATCCCGCGGAATCGTAGGCTTCGACCAGGTGCCCCGTCGGTACGGGGACGGGGAAGAATCCGTTGGCGACGATGAGCGGCTGGCCGCTCTGTTCCCTGACGGCATTGTCCTGCAACATCATGGACCTCCGTTTTGGAATGTTCAGCGGGGCGGCATGACCGCCCGATATGATATAATGTATATATGCTATCAGCTGACGGCAAGAGATTCGCACTCGCCACGGCGGCGCTCGTCGGTACCCTTCTGGGCGTCGGCATGTTCGGCGTGCCGTACGCCATCGGCCAGGTCGGATTAGTTCTGGCGCTGGTCTATTTCGTCTTTCTCGGGGGTAGTCAGATGCTCCAGAGCCTGTTTTTCGCCGAAGCGGCGATCGCCTGCGACGAGAGGTTCCGATTAGCCGGATTGGCACGCAAATATCTCGGCAAACGCGTCGGGTATGTCGCGGCCGCCGCGTCGATACTCGGATTCTGGGGGGCGATCATCGCTTATATCCTGGTCGGCGGTACATTCCTGCACATGCTGCTGTCTCCGGTCCTGGGGGGCGAACCGTTCCACTATCAGCTCATCTGGGGCGTGCTCGGCGCGGCGGCGATCTATTTCGGAATGGGATTCGTGGAGAAGATCAACTTCGTCGCGACTGTGGCGCTCGCCGTGACGCTGCTTCTGATTATCGGACTGGCGGTACCGCATGTACGGGTCGATAATCTGCTGGCGCAGGTCTCCGGAGGTGACCTGTTCCTGCCTTATGGCGTCATCCTGTTCGCACTTGCCGGAGCGTCGTCGATACCGGAGATGGAGGATATCATGGCTGGCAAGCACCGGGGATTCAGGAAGGCGGTCATCGTGGGCATGTTGATCGCGATTGTGATAACTGCGCTGTTCGGATTCGCGGTGTACGGAGTGACTGGCCAGGCGACCACCGAGGATGCGTTGTCCGGGCTGCAGGTGGCGATGGGCAACGGGATAACCGTGCTGGCGGCGGTGGTGGGTTTTCTGGCGATAGCGACGTCGTATTTCATCATGGGTCTAAGCCTGCGGGAGACGTTCGAGTATGACTATCGGATGCATGTCGTGCCCGCATGGCTATTGGCGGTCGGTGCGCCGATCGCGATCGTGCTTTTGGGCGCGAGCGACTTCATCCAGGTGATCGGTTTCACCGGCGCGGTGTTCGGCGGGGTGACCGCGGTCGTCGTGTCGCTGCTTTATATCGCGGTGACCAAGAGGGGACTGGTGAAGGAGAAAAAATTGGGCGTTCCGCTGATCTGGGCGAACGTCACCATCGTGGTGATGTCGTTGGGAGCATTGTATGAGATGTTTTCGACGCTGAAGGAGATGATATAACCGCTGCGCGGGGCTCTAGGGGCTTCGCCCCTCTTTCTTATCTGGGGATTCCATCCCCAGACCCCGGCCCCATTTCTTTGTCTTGGCAAAGAAATGGGGGAAAGAAACCGCTTGCCCTCCCTCCGCGTGCCGGGGTACCTGGGGCGGCGCTCGCCTCGCCGCTCCGACGCGGCCCTTCGACATGGCTCAGGGCCTTGCGTTCGCGGCGCCCTGCGGGACGGCTTGCTTACGCCCCGGTACCTCCGGCATGCTCGGACGGGCGGCTTAATGGCCTGTCCACAGTGAGCGAGCGAAAGTGACAGCCCGGTTTTCGCAGAAAACCGAGTGCCACTTTCGCGAAGCGGCTGTGGTCAGGCCAGGTGTCACCCTCACCCCAACCCTCTCCCGCATGGCGGGAGAGGGAGAATCTATTACCTAATCCACCCTCGCCCCGCTTGCGGGGAGAGGGCGGGGGGTGAGGGGCGTCATCGATTTGCCCTCACCCCAATCCTCTCCCGCGCGGCGGGAGAGGGAGAAAGGGAGGGGTTATGGCGCGCTCGGACGGGCGGAAGGAAGTAAAAAATGACCGTCAGCCTTCTCTTCCACTTAAAGACCATCCCGTTCTGGGATGGCCTATTCAGTTTCTATAACCTTGAATGATTACTGCTCTTCGATTACTTTTTCCATCACGTTCCTGATGTCCCCGTCCATTTGTTCTGTATCGACCGTTTGACCGATACGCAGGCCTCTTATCTTGGTCAGGAAAGCGTTCCAGCCGGTTTTGTCGATGTCCTCGGCAAGCAACTCGAACCCTCTGTTCTCGTCTTCGGTTTCGAACAGAACTCTTTGCATCTCAACGAGTTTCAGTGAGTTGTCCCGCACGTATTCGTACAACTGCGCGAACGAACCCATGTTCTTCAGTCTGTCGTTGTCCGAATCCCGAACTATTCGCTCAAATTCTTCCAGGCGCTTCGGGTTGGCTTCGGCGAAGCGGCGCCAGCCGCGTCCCCAAGCGTCAGACTCTTCGGCCATCAGGTTTTCATGGGTCTGGTTTTCAAGGTCATGCAACTCCGGATTGAGTTCATGTTGGCGCAGATGGCCCATCTCATGGATGGCCGTCACATAAGACAAGAGCACGTCGCCCTTCGGATAGCGAATCGTCATTTCTCCGGCTTCAGCTCTGGACACACCCTTACCGTTAAGCTCCAACGGCCAATCCAGACCCCTTAGGGCGTCAGGCAGACCATTAGAATCCTTTATCGGCTCGATGGACACCCGATTCATCGAGTAGGGGTTTCTTCTGACTTCATTTTCCGGGATATATCCCATCGTTTCCTTCATGGCTTTGAGAATCAGCCGTGTTACGGCGTCTAGCGTTTTTTTGCCAGCCTGACGACATTCTTCAACAACATCGCCACTGTAACCGGCCCCACGCCTCCGGGTACGGGAGTGAGCCAGCCGGCGACGCCGCGTACCGATTCAGCATCGACGTCGCCGACGACGGTCTTGCCGACGCGCGTCGTTCCGACATCTATGAGGATGACTCCGGGTTTGATGTCATCGCCGGTCACGAGACCCGGCCGGCCGAGCGCGGTGATGAGGATGTCGGCCTCCCGGAAGCGGGAAGCGAGATCCAGCGAGTCGCCGGGCGCGAATTCCGGCAGCGCTCCCAACTGGCGCAGCCTGATCTCAAGCGGCAGCGCGAACGTCGGACTGTTGGCGGTTATCACCGCGCGTTTGCCGGTGAAATCGGTGCCGGTCTCGCGGATGAGGTCGATGATGCCTTCGGTCAGACCGGGGAAGCTATCGCCGTCCGATTCATCGAGCCGGCGGATGTTGTCTGGATGGAAGCCGTCGACATCCTTCTCCGGATCCATGGCGCGGATGACGCGATCGGTATCGAAACCGTCCGGCAGCGGCAGCTGCACCAGGATGGCGTGGATGTCGTCGCGCGCGTTCAGTCCGCGGATGGCGTCGATGAGCTCGTCTTCTCGCGCGTCGGCGGGGAAGTCCTCCAGTTCGAACCGGATGCCGGCGCGTTCGCATGCCGCCCGTTTCAACCGGACATAAAGACGCGAAGCCGGATCGTCGCCTACGAGCATCACTCCCAGGCCGGGCGTAAAACCGAGCGAGGCGATCTCTCGCCGCGTCTCGTCCTCTATCCTGGCGGCGACCCGGCGGCCGTCGATGTATCGCGTTTCGGACATCGCTTACACGAGTTCAGGATAGATCGGATGCGCGGCTGTCAGGTCGCGCACTTCCTGTCCGATGCGTCCGAGATTCTTTTCCGAGCGGTCCTTGAGCGCGCCGGCGATGAGAGCGGCGACGGTCTTCATGTCGCTCTCGCCGAGGCCGCGCGTGGTCAGGGCCGGGGTCCCGAGCCGCAGACCCGACGGATCGGCCGGCTTCCTGGCATCGAACGGGATCATATTCTTGTTGGTGTAGATGCCGACGGAGTCGAGCAGCGTCTCGGCCTCCTTGCCGAAGACCCCCAGCGGCGTCAGATCGACGAGGATGAGGTGATTGTCGGTGCCGCCGGAGACGATGCGGAATCCGTTGTCCGCGAGCGACGCGGCGAGAGCCTTGGCGTTCGCGACGACGCGCCTCTGGTATTCCGCGAAATCAGGACGCAGCGCCTCGCCGAACGCCACCGCCTTGGCGGCGATGACGTGCTCCAAAGGTCCGCCCTGGACGCCCGGGAACACCGCCGAGTCAACGCGTTGTGCCAGGCTCTTCTTGGAGTCCGGCCGCAGACGGTCCGCGATGCGGCAGAGGATCATGCCGCCCCTCGGACCGCGCAAAGTCTTGTGCGTCGTCGTGGTCACCACGTCGGCGTGCGGGATCGGATCCGGATGCACGCCGGCGGCGACAAGTCCGGCGATGTGTGCCATGTCCACCATCAGATAGGCGCCGGCCTCGTGCGCTATCCGCCGGAACGCGTCGAAATCGATCTCGCGCGGGTAGGCCGTGTATCCGGCGACAATCACCTTCGGCTTCTCACGCAACGCGATCCCGCGCAGTTCGTCCATGTCCAGACGTTCGGTTTCGCGGCTGACGCCGTAGGGGATGATGCGATAGAGCTTGCCGGAGAAGTTGACCTTGCTGCCGTGGGTCAGATGTCCGCCGTGCGCCAGATCCATCGCCATGATGCCGTCGCCCGGTTCGGCGAGCGCGAAGTAGGCCGCCATGTTGGCCTGCGATCCGCAATGCGGCTGGACGTTGGCGTGTTCGGCGCCGAACAGGCGTTTGGCGCGCTCGATGGCGAGCGACTCGACGACGTCGACGTGTTCGTTGCCGCCGTAATAGCGCTTGCCCGGGTAGCCCTCGGCGTATTTGTTCGTCAGCACGGTCCCCAAAGCCTCCAGCACGGCGGCGGAGGTGATGTTTTCCGAGGCAATCATCTCCAGGCCGGAGCGTTGGCGCGCCAACTCGGTCATGATTGCGGCGGCGACTTCAGGATCGGATTTTTTGATGTTTTCAAGCATAGATAGGCAAAAAATAGCACGAATCGCGGGAGGGGACAATGGTGGTGATATAAAGCTAAGGAGCTTAGGAGCTGAGGAGTTGGATATAAGATCTTCTAAGCTCCTTGGCTCCTTAGCTCCTGAGCTTTTCACCCTCGGCATAAAAAACTCCCGCGCTTGGTGGCGCGGGATCGGCGGACGTCAGTTCAAGACGCTTTTGATGTACAGATGCATGTCGCCGTTCTTGGCTTTGACGAGCTCGGTCGCGACGTTGGCTCGGTTGTTGACCGATACCCTGGTCTTGTCGAGCACGCCGGGTACGAGGACTTTCGGGTGGATGTTCTTCGCAACCGTCGCGTCGAGGAGCAGTCGGAACTTTGGTTTGCCGCCCCCGGGAAGTACCAGGATGATGACGACCCGATCCTCGTTCTTGTCGCGCTCGGCGACGACCCTTACCTGCAGGGTCGTCTGATTGATGACATAGAACGCCATGACGACCCTTCTTTCCGAGTTTGTCAGTTGTTCACAGGCAGAAGCCGGAAGACCTTGGCGAAGTGGCCGTCGTCGGTCGGCTCCTTCTCCGCCGGCGGTTGAAGGATCAGACCGCCCTCGACGTGGTGGCTGAACGAGAACGGCAGTATGCCACCGTGGAAGCAGCCCCGGATGGACGGCGTCATCATGATTGTGGCGCTGAGGTCCGACGGTAGCTCCGTCGAATACGGCGCCTCCCGATCCCAGACCTCGATCACGAAGCGCTTCCCATCCTCCTCGTCCTGGACCCACGCCCTGACGAACAGCGTGATGAACGTGCGGTTTTCGACGACGATCCTGTCGGCTTGTTCGTCCATCGCCGGAACCTCCTTTGAATGTCCTAGTTTCACGCTAGCAGGGAGCGGTCATAGGCGCAAACGATGTCGTGATGGGAGTGAAAGGAGGAGGGGGTGAAGTGAAAGCTAAGGAGCTTAGGAGCTAAGGAGCCCAGGCTCCTTTTCAGCTTCTAAGCTCCTTAGCTCCTCAGCTTCTAAGCTCCGCGGTTGGCTAAACGACCGCCTCCCGCCGTCATTCGAGCCGTTTCACCATATACGTCTCGCGCAGGCGATAACCAAGCTTGCGGTAATACGCGCGCACGCCGACGCCGGAGATGACCGCCATTGTGTCGAATCCTGCTTCACGGGCGATGCGTTCAGCTTCGGTCATGAGGCGCTTGCCGAGTCCTTTGTGCTGGCTGGCTTCGGGGTCGCTCTCGTCTATCGGCACGACTTGGCCGTAGGTGTGGAGCTCCCTTATAAAAGCTGGAAGCGAGAAGCTGGAAGCGAGAAGCTGGAAGCGAGAAGCGGGAATTTTGAGTCTGGCGTCTGTTGCCTTCTGCTTCCTGCCTCCTGCTTCGTGCTCGTGCCGGCACGGCAACCTTAGGCGGCAGAACGCGAACACTGCGCGGCGCTTCGGATCCTCGATGCTCAAGAAATGTTCTTCTCCGCCCGAAGCCTCGTAGACGTCGTCGAACATCCGGACGGCGGAGCGGGCGAGCGCGGGCAGTTCTTGCAGTTTCCGTCCGATTTCGCGGCAGCGCAGGCAGGCGCACGAGAGTCCGCGTGAACGCATCTCCTTTTGGACGTCTTGGCGCAGGCTGGTCACAGGATTGCCGGCGCGGATCGAGTCCGATGGGATGTCGCGGATGACGCGGGAGATGCGGCAATAGCGCGGTACGAGCCGTTTCGCGGCGATGATGACTTCCTTGAGCCGCGCGTTCGGGTACGGCCGATAGCGTCCGTCTTGCCACCAGCGGTACAGTTCCGACGATTCGAGCACCGTGCACGGATAGATCTTGATCATGTCCGGTCTGAACGCGGGATCGCCGAACAGGCGCTCGAATTGGCGCACGTCGGACTTGGGCGTCGCCCCCGGGAGTTGCGGCATCAGGTGATAGTCGCATTTGTATCCCGCGTCCTTCAGGAGCCGCGTCGCCGCCGCCACCGCCGCACTGTCGTGACCGCGCCGGCATGTCGTCAGGATGCGGTCATCGAGCGACTGGACGCCGAGTTCGACGCGCGTACAGCCGAGCTCGCGCAGGCGGGCGATCTCCGCCGGCGTGATGCGATCCGGCCGGGTCTCGAGCGTCAGGCCGATGATCCGACAGCGCGCATTCTCGTTCCTCGACTGCGCTTCCGCCAGATCCCTCGCTGGACGGACGCGCCGGCCGCCGAACGAGTTGCAGGCATCGAAGCACGCCTTGATGAAGTCTTTCCGGTAATCCCAGGGATAGGCTGACCAGGTCCCGCCTTTGACGATGAGTTCGATCTTGTCCGTCGGATGGCCGTTGGCGTTGAGAGCCCGCAGACGCTGCGCCACCTGACCGAATGGATCAAAACCATGCGCCGCCGCGCGCATCGCCGCCGGCTCGTTCGGCAGATAGCTCTTCGGCATCGACCGGTCATCGGGGCAATAGACGCATTTTCCCGGGCAGGGGTACGGCTTGGTGAGTACGGTCACGACCGCGACGCCCGACAGCGACCGTACGCGGGCCTTGGTGAGGAAAGATTCGACGGCCCGGTCGGCTAGATTTGGGTCGTGTCGCACGACAGCGCGGTAAGCGGCGAGGAGTTCGCGGATCGGCGGGGTTTGCACGCCGAAATGTCCGGCGATTTTTCTGACCAGCCCGAAAAACGCGTCCCGATCTTTGACACGGCGCGATAATGCCGCGGTGATCGCTGCCGCGGCGGCTCCGTTGTTGTCAACGATGTTTGACATGACCTTGATGAACTGCTACATTATCACGTCAGCTGCGGCTGGGCAACGGTCTGGCCGGACTGAAGACCCGCAGAGCATCTGATGGTTTCAGGATACCGTACATTTCACCATTCGGGGGTCGGAAAGAGAGGAGGAGGATGACCAACGAGTTTTACCTCAAGCGCACCCTGACGAACCTGTTCCGAGCGGCGGTGACGACGATTCGGGCGGTCTGGGAGCAGTTCGAGGCCGAGGAAGATCCGGCCGAGAAGCGCGCGATTCTCGCCAAGCTCTACAGCGCGGCGCTGCGTGAGCTTCATCCCTTCTGCAACGAGCTTTCCCGCCGGACCGACGTCGGCTACCCCTTGGCGGCGGAGATTTTCTGCGACTGCCTGTGGGGAGAGCGGGGGGAGTACGTCCCCCTCGACTCGCGGGAGAGCGGCTGGGAGTGGGAGGAGCCGCATGCGTTCGATAAGGACAAGGAGAGCGGCGAGCCCGACGCGCGGCTGTTCTACGGCGTGCCAAGAGAGGTGCGTTCGGTCGTGCTGACCGTGATCGCTCTGTGGCCGTACACGATGAGCTGCAGCGGCGAGCCTATCCGCGGGCGGCGCGTAGCGCACATGGCGCGCGTGCTCGATCAGACGGCCGACCGGTACCCCCGATTGTACCTCGAGTGGTTCGAGGACATGGGCGAGGGGATTCCGCTGCCTCCCGTCGATCAGACGGACGCGCCGGTCGAAGGGCACTGGATCTTGGAGCCACAGCCGACGCGCGTCCTGCGCGGCATCCTGTTCTCCGCCAGGTTCGAGAGAGATGGCGTGATGGATCGATTCTGGAAGATGGCCGCCGTCTCGGAGCGGTTTCCGGAGCGCGTCTTCACCGATCCAGGCGACCACAAGAACAGGAGATGTCTGCTCGCGCCGGTGGGGTTCGGGCAGCTGGCGCAGTTCTGCATGCGGGCGCCGGTGGAGGCAGTCCAGCGGTTCATGAACGCCTACCGGAACGCGGTGATGCGGACGAAGCGCATCACCTACGGTTGCGCCATGCTGCCGGGCGGCTCCATCCTCGAGGTCGCAGTCAGCGACGCCGAGCCAGGCGACGCGTTGGCGTTGTTCTCGGACTGCTACGCCAGGCCGGAGCTGGTCTGCGAACGGGATCTGCAGCGCGTGGACCTGGAGGTCACGGACGCGAAACGGCATTGGTTGCTGAAGACGGCCGTGCTGGGCCACGTCATCGACCCGGAACGCTACAAGCTGGTCCGCGACATCCTGTTCCCGGACGAGGAGAAGTAGCGAACGTCTTCGAGGGGCTCTGACCCCTCATTTTTTTAATGAAGAAAAGCCAAGGAGCTAAGGAGCTTATATGTTTATATTTCTCAGCTCCTAAGCTCCTTAGCTCCTAAGCTTCTAAGCTTCCTAGCTTCATCGCATTTGCCCCCTTCTCTCATGGTGGTAAAATACTGGCGATATGGAAACTCTCGAAAACGTCAAAAAAGTCCACATCATCGGCATCGGCGGCATCGGCGTGTCGGCGGTGGCGAAGCTGTTGCTGAAACGCAGCACCAAGGTCAGCGGTTCGGACGCGGCGGCCGGCGGCATGACCGAGGAGCTGGTGCGGCTGGGAGCGGACGTACGCATCGGTCACGACGCGTCGTATCTCCCTGACGGCGTCGAGTTGGTCGTGCGTTCCGATGCGGTGCCAGATGACAATCCGGAACTCGTCGAAGCCAGGAAGCGCGGGGTGCGCGATCTGACGTATTTCGGATTCCTCGGCGAATTCTCCAAAGGCAAGCGGACGGTCGCGGTCAGCGGCACGAACGGCAAGAGTACGACGGCCGCCATGCTCGGGATGATGCTCGTCGAGGCAGGCCTCGATCCGACCGTTATCGTCGGTTCGAAGGTCCCGTCGTTCCCCGACGGCAACCTGCGCGTCGGCAAGGGCGACCTGTTCGTGGTCGAAGCGTGCGAACATCACGCCAACATGCTCAAGTTCCATCCGAATGTCGCCGTCATCACGAACATCGAAGAAGATCATCTCGATTTCTATCGCGACCGGCAGCATATCGTGGAGACGTTCCATGATTTCCTGGGGCAGGTCGAGAAGGACGGCCTGCTGGTGCTTAATGCGGACGACGCCGCTTGTGCCGCCGAAATCAAGACGATCGGGCGCAAGGCGGTGACGTACGGGGTGGAGAACGACGCCGATTATCGCGTGACCGCCGTCACCTGCGTGGACGGCAGGCAGGAGTTCGACATAATCTGCCGCGAGAAGCGGTCCTGCCGTTTCACTCTGCGCGTGCCGGGCAGGTTCAACGTCTACAACGCCGCCGCGGCGATAGCGGCTGCGGCGGAACTCGGAGCGACGCCGGAGGCTATCCATGCCGCGCTCGATTCGTTCTCGGGGATCTGGCGCAGGTTCGAGATCGTCGGCGAACATGACGGCGCGCTCATCATCAGCGACTACGGCCATCATCCGACCGCCGTGGCCGGCACCCTGCAGGCGGCGCGCGAGTTCTATCCTGACCGCCCGATCCTCCTGGTGTTCCAGCCGCATCATCACAACCGCACCCGAAAGCTCTTCGGCAAGTTCGTCGAGGCGGTCGATGGCGCCGACGCCGTCATCTTCCCGGAGATTTTCGATGTCGTCGGCCGCGAAAGCGGCGAAGACGCGGCGGTCAGCTCCCGCGATCTGCAGGAAGCCGTACTGCGGCGCGATGAGGGGCGCGGAGTCAACCGGCGCGTGTCGTACGCGTCCACGCTCGACTCCGCGTACGAAGAGACTGTAAGATTAATGCGTCCCGGCGATATCGTGCTAGTGATGGGCGCCGGCGACGTCTATACGATCGCCGATCGGCTCATCGGCCGTGAAGGATAATCCGGACCATATGATCGACAAGCTCAAAAGCAAGATTTCGCCGGAGGTCCGCGAGAATGAACCGCTGGCCCGCCACACTACGTACCGCATCGGCGGTCCGGCGCGGTATTTCTTCGCCGCGAAGTCGACGGACGAAGTCGTGACCGCGGTGGAAGCGGCACGGGAATTGGGCGTCGAGTATTACATCCTGGGCGGCGGCTCGAACATCCTCGTTTCGGAT
>Ga0265297_10010899_pt1 | contig 11279 bp, 11 predicted proteins | sample Munlanlwell13791_FD_192502 | JGI IMG/M metagenome (GOLD analysis project Ga0265297, IMG submission 192502) | Leachate microbial communities from a municipal landfill in Southern Ontario, Canada - Leachate well 137-91 | ecosystem: Engineered > Solid waste > Landfill > Unclassified | place...
AAAACAGGCATCGGTAACTTTGGCACCGCCTGTGATCGATGAAATTCTAAAAGATAAGGAGGCCCTGCGCGCGATTGAGCACAAATACAGGATCAAGGTCAACTTGATCTCTAACCCAGCCGCGCACTTAGAAGACATCAAGATATCCTAAAATATCAAAATACCGCCTTAAGAATGGGAGAAAAATAGATCTGACCCCATTTTCTCTTAGATATGTCTTGACCCTTATCTTTGGCCGGTATATAATAAATATTTCAAATTTTACTTTTTAATCAACTTAAGCCTGCCTACCTGGCTGTCGTCAGGCAAGGGCCGCAGAGGCAATTACGGAGGATGACAAATGTATGCGATAATTGAAGTTGGAGCGAAACAGTATAATGTGAAAAGAGACGATGTTATTGAAGTGGATAAGCAGCTGGTTGACAAAGGCAAGGAGATTGTTTTAGATAAGATTTTATTGATTGGCAGCGATAAAACTGTGGAGATCGGCCAGCCTTATGTCAAAGGCGCCAAAGTTGAGGCAGTGGTTTTAGGGGCAACCAAGGGAGAAAAAACTACGGCTTATAAATACCGCCGTAGAAAGAATTCGCATTGGGAAAAAGGCCACCGCGCCCAGCTTACCGAGCTTAAGATCAAATCTATTGATTTAAGTCGGTAATGTTCATTGATAGCGCTAAAATAATTGTCCGGGCTGGCAGCGGAGGCAGGGGCTGTAAAAGCCTCTACCGCGATAAGTACCAGCGCAAAGGCAAGCCTGATGGCGGAGATGGGGGCAAAGGCGCCGATATTATTTTTCGCGCGGACCATAACCTGCTTACGCTTCTGGATTTTCAGCATCACCGCCATTTCTTTGGGGCCCATGGCGGCCACGGCAGCGGCAACCATAAAAAAGGCAGGGCCGCCGAGGATGTAATCGTGCGCGTGCCGATGGGTACGACTATCCAGGACGCAACAACCGGCGCCATTTTACGCGATTTAAGCCAAGACGGCCAAGAAGTTATTATTGCCAAGGGCGGAAAAGGCGGCATAGGCAATTGCCACCGCGAAGAGCCAACCCCTGGAGAGCCGGGTGAGGAAAGAACAGTTGTCCTGGATTTAAAACTCCTGGCTGATGTGGGAGTGGTAGGTTTTCCTAACGCGGGAAAATCTACTTTGATAGCGGCAATTTCAAATGCCCGGCCAAAGATAGCGGCTTATCCGTTTACGACAATGGGGCCGGTTTTAGGCGTGGTTGAGGCGACACATAGGAAATTTGTTGTCGCTGATCTGCCTGGTTTAATTGAGGGCGCTTCAGAGGGCCGCGGGCTGGGAGATAAATTTTTAAAGCATCTTGAGCGTACCAGCGTATTAATTCACCTGGTGGATATGGCGGGTTTTGAGGGCAGGGACCCGGTAGATGATTATAGAAAGATTAACCTGGAATTAAAGAATTACAGCAAGGATATTTATAAGAAACCTCAGGTTGTTTGCGCCAATAAAATGGATATCGCAGGAAGCGATGAAAATTTAAAAAGGTTTAAGCGGTTGATCAGGAAGCCGGTTTATCCGGTTTCGGCGATCGAGAAGACGAATTTAGGGGAGTTAATTGATGCAGTCGCAAAGAAATTATAAAAGGGTTGTAATTAAGATTGGCTCAAGCCTGTTTGCAACAGAAGAGTGCAAATTGGATACAGGTTTAGTCAATAGTATTGCTAAGCAGATTACTGATTTGATGAAGCAAGGCAAAGAGGTAGTGGTTGTTTCTTCAGGGGCGATTGCTTTAGGCATGTCGATCTTAAAGCTTGCTAACCGGCCTAAGGAGCTCCAACATCTTCAGGCTGCCGCGGCCATTGGCCAGCATGAGTTGATGCATGTTTATAAGTTAGCGCTTAAGAAATATAAATTGAATTGTGCGCAATTACTGCTTACCTGGGATGATTTTCTCGGGATTCGTTACGCAAACGCCAAGCATACCTTGGATACTTTGCTGAAATTAAAATGCGTGCCGATTATAAATGAGAATGATACAGTTGCCACTGAAGAAATTAAGTTTGGTGATAATGACCGTTTATCAGCTTTAGTTTCTATATTAGTGGAGGCGGATCTTTTAATTATCCTTTCCGACGTGGAAGGCTTATTGGATAAAAACAAAAAGGTTATGCGCAGGGTGGATAAGATTACCGGTGAAATAAAATCTTTGGCCTGTCCGACTAACAAAAAGACATGCGTCGGAGGGATGGCGACTAAAATAGAGGCAGCGCGCATTGCGGTTGAAGGAAAAGTTCCTTGCGTGATTGCTAATGGCCGAAAGCAGAGGATTGTCAGCCAACTGGCAAATAATCCTTTTTGCCAGGGCACCATATTTTTACCTAAATGAAAGAAAATCTTAAAAAAGAAATAGAAAGTATCGCAAGGGGGGCCTTAGAAGCCTCCCGGGTGTTAGCTAACCTGCCTTCTGCTGCCAAGAACGCGGCGCTTAAAGATATGGCTGCCGCTTTATTAAAAAATAGGGCGGATATTTTGAAAGCTAACCGCAAGGATATTACCGCCTCTGGTAATAAGCCCAAAGTTTTTATTGACCGGCTCGCTTTGGATGAAGCAAGGATTAAGCAGATGGCAGAGGGATTGCTTAATGTCGCCAAACTTAAGGATTCGGTAGGTGAACTTATACGCGGCTGGGATACCGCTAACGGCCTGCACATCCAGAAGGTGCGTTCGCCTATCGGGGTGATTGCCATAATTTATGAATCCCGGCCTAATGTTACCGCCGACTGCGCCGGGCTTTGCCTTAAGTCAGGCAACAGTGTAATCTTGCGCGGCGGAAGCGAGTCTTTGAATTCTAATCTAGCGATTTATAAAGCGTTGAATTCAGCGATAGAAAAACACGGATTACCTTCAGGCTCAATTAATTTGATTAAGACGCCTGAGCGCAAGGCGGTAGATATTTTGTTAAAGTTAAATAATTATATTGATCTGGTTATTCCGCGCGGGGGAGAGGAGCTGATTAAAAAAGTAGTCAGGTCTTCGCGCATACCGGTAATCAAGCATTATAAAGGTATCTGCCATGTTTATGTGGATGAATGGGCGGATTTGAATATGGCGGAGAAGATTTGTTTTAACGCTAAGGTGCAGCGGCCGGGAGTCTGTAACGCCATGGAAAGTATGCTGGTGCACCGCGAGGCGGCTGTAAGGTTTTTGCCGGGGATGCTTAAGAAATTCAGGGAAGCGGGAGTCGAGATCCGCGGATGCGCATTAACCTGCAAGATCGCTAAGTGGGCCAGGAGAGCGGTTGAAAAAGATTACCGCACTGAATACCTGGATTTAATCCTTTCGGTAAAAGTAGTCGAAGATATTGACGAGGCAATCGCTCATATAAATAATTACGGTTCGCATCACTCAGACAGCATTGTTACGGAAAATTATGATGAGGCATTGAAATTCTTAAAGCAGGTGGATTCGGCTTGTGTTTATTTAAACGCCTCGACCCGTTTTACCGACGGAAACCAATTTGGCATGGGGGCGGAGATCGGCATCTCCACGGATAAGCTGCATGCGCGCGGGCCTATGGCGCTTGAAGAGTTGACTACCTATAAATATATGGTCTTAGGGCGCGGACAGCTCAGGCAATGAAGATCGGCATCTTGGGAGGGACCTTTAACCCGGTGCATATCGGCCATTTGATCCTGGCGGAAGAGGCAAGGGAGAAATTGGGTTTAGATAAGATTATTTTTATTCCGGCAGCCCTGCCGCCGCATAAAGACAATTTCAATATCGCTCCGGCGGATAAAAGGCTTAAGATGTTAAGCCTGGCTATCAAGGGTAATAAGAATTTTACGGTTTCAGACGTTGAGATTAAGCGTAAGGGCCGGTCTTATACAATTGACACGTTAAAGGAATTAAAAAACAAATACAGCCACGATGAGCTTTATTTTATTATCGGCTCGGACCTGCTTAAATATTTAAATGAGTGGAAGGATTTAAGCGAAATAATCAAGATGGTTAAATTCGTGGCGGCTACGCGGCCGGGTTATCCGCTGGAGCAGATACCGCATTATATCAAGACTATGGCTATCAGGGCAGTGGATGTTTCGGGTTTTGAGGTAAGGGAGTGCGTGAAAGAGAATAAATCATTCCGTTATCTGGTTCCGGAGGCGGTTTTTGATTATATAAACAAGAATAAATTATATAGTAGACAGTTTACTTAAGCACTTAACAATAGCTGAGTTATGAAACAAATATTTATAAGAGAAATAATCTATAAAAATGAGGAACTATTTTATTTTCTTAAACCAAAATATTTCTTGTATAACTAATTGTCTTGCAATAGATTACATAGACTGTCTATTACCATGGTAAAGGTTGCTCCGTCAATATTATCGGCTGATTTCAGTAATCTTGGCGCTGAACTTAAGAAAGTCCAGCGCGCGGGAGCGGACTTAATCCACGTCGATATAATGGACGGCCATTTTGTGCCGAATATTACAATCGGGCCGGTAGTGGTAAAACATATTCGTAAGACGACCAATCTTCCGCTGGATGTGCATTTAATGATTGAGAACCCGGAAAAGTACATAGACGCTTTTGCCGAGGCGGGAAGCGATATGATTACCGTGCATATTGAGGTTGTAACCTTGAAAGAATTGGCAGCTATCGCTAAAAGGCTTAAGAGGCGGGGGGTAAAACTCGGGATATCTTTAAACCCGGCGACCCCTTTATCTAAAATTAAAAAAGCCCTGCCACTGGTTGATTTTGTTTTGGTGATGTCGGTTAATCCGGGTTTTGGCGGCCAGGCTTTCATCCCGTCGGCGTTAAACAAGATACGGCAGCTGCGGGCAATCTTTAAAAAAGATATCGCCGTGGACGGCGGGATCAATAATGTTACCGGAAGCCTGGTAAAAGAAGCGGGGGCAAATGTCCTGGCAGCCGGTTCATATATTTTTGGGGCGAGGAATACAAAAAAAGCAATTAACAGCTTAAGATGACACCCCGCGCTTAGCGGTATTGCGCGGGTGTGTCTTTGCAGACAAGGAGACTCTCGATGGGAAATGCGGTTTCACAAATTAAATTCGGCACCGACGGATGGAGGGCGATTATCGCCGACACCTACACTTTGGAGAATGTAAGGATTTTGGCTCAGGCAGTAGCGGATTATTTAGGGGCCGGCAAGAAAGCCGCTGTCGGATATGATACGCGTTTTATGTCCGCTAATTTCGCCGAAGCCGCAGCGATAGTATTAAGAAATAACGGTATAGAGGTAACTCTTTCCGACCGGCCAACGCCTACCCCGGCATTAAGTTTCGTCGTAAAGAGCCGTAAGCTGGATTTGGGTATTATGATTACCGCCTCCCACAACCCCGCTGAATATAATGGTTTTAAGATTAAAAATTCCGCAGGCGGTGGAGCAAGCCAGGAGATAACCCGGGCGGTTGAGGGTTTGCTTGGGAAGAATCCGGTAAAGGATGCCGCCTTGGCTGATCCGATTAGACCGGTTGATATTACCAGGGATTATATAAAATTTATCCGCAATTATATTGACTTAAAGAAGATCAAGCATAAGAAGTTTAAAGTCCTGGTTGATTCCATGTATGGCTCAGGAGACAGTTTTATCGCCCAGGTGCTTAAGGGCACAAGCATAAAACTGGAGTTTATGCGTAATACGATTAACCCGTCTTTTGGCGGAGGCAGGCCTGAGCCGGTGGAAGAGAATTTAGAAGAGTTGAAGGCGGCCGTTAAAAATAGAAAATTTGATCTGGGTATCGCGCTGGATGGCGATGCCGACAGGATCGCCGCGGTCGCACCCGGAGGGGTATTTATTCACCCGCAGAAGATTTTAGGCCTGCTGGCTTTGCATTTAAACCAGGACAGGCATTGGAGCGGCGGCCTGGTTAAGACAATCTGCGGCACGACGATGATGGACAATATCGCAAAATTTTTAGGGATCAAGCTTTATGAGACTCCCGTAGGTTTCAAATATATCTCAAACCTCATGGAGACCGAAGATATCGTTGCCGGAGGAGAAGAGGCAGGCGGCATGGGGGTGAAGGGTTATATCCCGGAGCGCGACGGAACCATGGCTGGGCTCCTGTTGATTGAGATGATGGTTTACCGCGGTAAGGATATGCTAAAGATCCTGAATGAGACTGAAAAGGCGTTCGGCAAATATTATTATGTGCGCCAGGATTTGCATTTAGCTAAACGCGTTGAGCCAAAAAAAGAAAATTTGCCTTCCGAGTTATTAGGCAGGAAGGTTGTGGAAGTCAAGGATTACGACGGCGTAAAGCTTATCTGCGAAGACCAGAGCTGGCTGATGTTCCGCGGTTCGGGGACCGAGCCGATTATGCGCACTTACGCTGAGGCAAAAAGCCTGGCTCAGGCAAAGAAATTGCTTGCGCTGGGTAAGGATATAATTTTAAGAGATGAGGCATAGGCATAAGATGTTCTGCTACGAGAAAATTCACGTGGAAAGGGGGAGGTCTTATCAGGAAACTTCGAATCTGATAATGGCTAATATTAAACAATTATCGAATAATTAATTATCAACCATAATCTAAAGACGTTTTATGTAACTATTTTAAATACAATAAGTTGCAAAACAATTCTTTATTGAACAAAAAAGATTAAGAAAGAATTGTTTTGTAAGTGTAGATTACGCAAGGAGATATATAAAACGTCTATATTAAAAAAGAAAGGGAGTAATTGAAATGTCAAGCACGACAAGAGAAGAATGGGAGCAGTTATATAATCAAAGCATTAAAGTCTTAAAAGAAGGCCAGGTAGTCAGCGGCAAGGTTGTAGGGATTAAAAGCAAAGAAGTTTTAGTGGATGTGGGTTTTAAATCCGAAGGGATTGTGCCGATTACGGAGTTTTCCGCCGGAGATTTAGAGATCGGCAAGGAGATGGAGTTCCTGCTTGAGACCATGGAAAATGACGCAGGCGTCATGACTTTATCGCGCGAAAAGGCCATGCGTATGCAGGGATGGGATAAGATCGTCAAGTTATCCAATGAAGGTACGTTGGTTGAAGGCAAGCCGGTTAAGAAAGTCAAGGGTGGATTCCTGGTCGACATTATGGGCATAGAAGGGTTTTTACCCAGCTCACTTTCCTCCTTCCGCAACATTCCGGATAAGGATATCTTGTATAAGATATTCAAGTTTAAGATTGTTAAGGTGAATAATTTACGCCGTAGTATTATTGTCAGCCGCCGCGAGGCAGTTCAGGCAGACAGGGATGTGGCTAAGGGCAAGATCTGGGGAGAGTTAAAGATCGGCAATATCCATCCCGGGTTAGTCAAGGCGATTACCGACTTTGGCGCTTTTATTGATTTGGGCGGAGTGGACGGCCTGCTGCATATTACGGATATGTCCTGGTCAAAGATCAGTCATCCGAGCGAGATTGTCGCTATCGGAGATAAAATTGAGGTTATGATCCTGAACATGGACCAGGCTTCAGGTAAGGTTTCTTTGGGGCTTAAGCAGAGGCTTGCTGACCCATGGCAGGATATCGGCGATAAATTCAGCATCGGCGCCAAGGTTAAAGGCAAGGTGGTTAATATATTGCCGTACGGAGTTTTTGTGGAATTGGAAAAGGGAATCGAAGGCCTGATCCATGTTTCAGAAATCTCCTGGACCAAGCGCGTGAATAACCCCGGCGAGATGTTTGCCGTAGGAGACATGCTGGAAACTCAAATCTTAAGCGTGGAAAAAGAATCCCGTAGGATATCTTTGAGTTTAAAACAATTGGAGCAGAACCCCTGGACTGAAGCTGAGGCTAGGTATCCGGTAGGCTCAAAGGTGTCCGGTAAAGTGCGCGGTTTCACTGATTACGGGGCGTTTGTGGAGTTGGATTCTAACCTTGAAGGGATGATCCATGTATCTGATCTCTCCTGGACCAAAAGAATCGGCCATCCTCAGGATGTGTTAAAGAAGGGGCAGAAGGTCGATGTGGCTATCCTTTCCGTCGATGCATCTAACCGCAGGATCGCTTTAGGATTAAAACAGCTGCAGGATAATCCCTGGGCAAAGATTGCCGAGAAGTATCCTCTTGATACGGTATTGGAAGCCGAGGTGTCTAGTCTCACGGAGTTTGGCGTGTTTGCCAAGATTGACGACGAGCTGGAAGGGTTGATTTACTCCAGTGAAATTGAAAAAGAAACAGTGGCCAATTTAAAGCCCGGAGATAAAATAAAGGTAAAAGTAATTAAGGTGGATGTGGAGCAGGCGAAAATCGGCCTGACTGCCCGTTTATAATGGATATAAGCAAGCAAATAGAGATAATTAAAAGGGGCGCCGCGGAGATAATCTCTGAGGATGAGCTGCGCAAGAAGCTCGAGCAGAGCATTAAAACCAGGCACCCCTTAAAAATCAAGGCGGGTTTTGACCCAACTGCGCCTGACCTGCATTTGGGCCACACGGTCCTATTGAGAAAGTTGCGCCAGTTTCAGGATCTCGGCCATGAGGTTTATTTCCTGATCGGAGATTTTACCGGCCAAATTGGCGATCCAAGCGGCAGGTCAGAAACCCGAAAGCAGCTTTCAAAAGCAGAGGTTGCTAAGAACGCAGAGACCTATAAAAAGCAGGTAGCTAAGATTCTTGATACCTCAAAATTAAAAATAGTCTTTAATAGCAAATGGTTTGAGAAGATGTCGGTTGTGGAGTTACTGCGTCTTACGACCCATTTATCAGTTTCTCAAATGCTTGCCCGCGATGATTTTAAAAAAAGATACACCGGAGGAGAGAATATCTCAATTTTAGAGTTTATGTATCCTCTTATGCAGGGCTATGATTCAGTAGTCCTTGAGGCTGATGTTGAGCTGGGAGGGACTGACCAGATATTTAATCTGTTAGTCGGACGGGAACTTCAAAAGGATTTTAACCAGGCGCAGCAGGTTGTGCTTACTATGCCTCTTCTTGAGGGAACGGACGGCCTGCAGAAGATGAGCAAGTCTTATGCTAACTATATCGGCATAAATGAACCGGCAAAGGATATGTTCGGTAAGATCATGTCAGTCTCCGACGAGCTGATGTTTAAATATTATGAACTGCTTACGGATGAAGACATGGAAGCGGTTAAGAAAATGCACCCTAAGGAAGCAAAGGTTAATCTGGCTAAGATAATTATAACCCAGTATCATTCGGCGCAAGTGGCGGAAAAAGAAGCCGAGGAGTTCGCCCGGGTATTTTCCCAGAAAGAGCTCCCACAGGATATGCCGGTTTTTAAAACTGACGGCAAAAAGACCATTCTGGATATCCTTATTGAAAGTAAGTTGGCTGCCAGCGGAAATGAAGTCCGCAGGCTGATCAAGCAGGGAGCGGTCAGTTTTAATAATATAAAAGTTGAAAAGGATAATTTTGCCCCAAGTGAACCAGGCATCCTCAAAGCCGGCTCCCGCCGGTTCCTAAAGGTTGTTTTGTAGACAGTCTACGTAACCCCATATTTCACAATCACATCTGTAAGAAATATTTCCCTTTATTAAAATAATTATTGTTAGATTTCTTTATCTTTTGCGTCAATTGTAGCAAAAGGAGAGAAAACTATGCCATCATATGCACGCAAGCATCAATTGCAGCAGTCGTTAGTATATCATGCATTTAGCAGAAGCAGCGGGCGCAAGGTGATTTTTCAAGAAGTAAAGGATTTTGATCGTTTTAGATCATTGCTTTACGATTATGGTAATAGGTTTAATTCAAAGATATACCATTGGGCTATTATGCCGAATCATTATCATTTAGTGGCTGAATTCGAATGCCCTGAATTAATTTCGAAATTTATGGCAGGGTTACATCGGGCGTATAGCCATTATTACCATAAACAATATAACATGGTGGGTTTTTTATGGCAGGGTAGATTTAAATTACAGCCGATACAGAAAGATTTGTATCTGAAGAATTGCGGCAGGTATGTGGAGAGGAACCCGGTGCGTGCCGGGATAGTCAGGGAACCCTGGGAATATGAGTATAGCAGTGCGCGATTTTATTGTTTAGGCCGTGAGGATGGGATAACGCAAGTGAGCCCTGATTTTGAAGATTTTGGAAAAGAGGTTGTTGGGAGGCAGGCTGCTTATAAAAATTTTTTGAGTATTTTTGATAATAAGGAAGAAGATTATTTTACGAATATAGAGATTCCGCGCGGCGATCGGGACTTCCTTAGGAGGCTGGTAAAGAGTGGCGCGCATTATTTACCTAGAAGGAAGGGCAGGAAAGCCGCATTTGTTTCATAAACGTATATCTTTGATGGAATTACGTACACTGTCTACTGGGTTATACATATAATAATATGTATTATTATATTGACACTAAGGTAAGGTTATGTTATATTCTAAGCAGATAAACGATGAGAAGAAGAGTTTCATCTGGGATTCAAGCCGAGAGATAGTGAATATACATAACACGGCGTAGATTTTATTACCGCTTCAAAAGCGTTTAAGGATTCCAAGAGAAAAATTTATATTGATTCAAGACATAGCTTGAAAGAAGAGAGATTATTTTGCATTGGTAAAGTTGAAAAAAAGATTGTGACTGTAAGGTTTATTTATAGGGATGATAAAATAAGAATCTTTGGGGCAGGTTATTGGAGAAAAGGGAAGGTTTATTATGAAAAGAAAGACTAAAGATTTAAATATGCCTATTGGAAAACTTACGAGGGTCAAGGATTTCCTTCCGGCGCCCGAAGAATTAGCCGCTGCTGAGAAGACGGTTAAAGTTACCATAGCCCTTAATAAAAAGAGTGTTGAATTTTTTAAGCATAAGGCGGGACAATATCATACAAAGTATCAGAAAATGATACGTGAGTTGCTTGATAAATATGCAATGCAATACTCTTAACTTTCTTGCGCTTCGTAGGATCCTTCAGAAAGCCGCAGTATTTGTTTTGTAACCATCCTATTTCATTATAATTACGTACACTGTCTACAATATAGCTTTATTTCACAAGGATTTCAGGTTATAATTATTAATTATGTTTTGGACGCTGATTGGCGCAATGGCCGCCACCCTGACCATGTTTTCATTTATCCCCCAGATAGCCAGGTGTTTAAGGACTAAATCTGTCAGGGATGTAAGCCCGGTTACTTTGTTTCAACTTTTCGCTGGAGTCTTTTTATGGATGATCTATGGTGTCGCGCGCCGGGATCCGATAATTATTGGCGCAAACCTGATAACTTTTATAAGCTTGGCAATACTGATTTTTTTGTATTTTAAATATAAGAATATTTCTTCGACGTAATATTTCTTTTGTAAGTATTTATAGCTGATAGAATTACGTACACTGTCTACAGGAGGATGGATGAAGGGGATTATCCTTGC
>Ga0265297_10010901_pt1 | contig 11278 bp, 8 predicted proteins | sample Munlanlwell13791_FD_192502 | JGI IMG/M metagenome (GOLD analysis project Ga0265297, IMG submission 192502) | Leachate microbial communities from a municipal landfill in Southern Ontario, Canada - Leachate well 137-91 | ecosystem: Engineered > Solid waste > Landfill > Unclassified | place...
AAATAAATCATCAACCAGACCAACCAAAGCTGAAGCCAGCAAGGCACCCAAGGGCAATAAAGTTTCTTTTCGAGACAGAAAATCCATCTGTAAAAACCAGCCGTCGAAAAATTTGCTCAAATAATAAAATAACAAAATTAAAAATAAAGTTGTCCCCCAAATCAAAACTCCGCCCATGGTCGGCGTACCGGCTTTCTTTTTATGCATGGCCGCAAAAACCGGGGCTTTGTCCGCATCTCTTATCCCCTTCCCTAGCTTTAATTTATACAAAAAATGAGTCAGAAACGGCGTCCAGGCCAAAGTTAAAATAAACGAAACTGTCGTTAGAATAAAAATTTTGGTGATAAAAAAATTAGTCATCTTAGCTTAAATTAACTAAAGTTATAAAAACCCCGGCTAAAATGAAAATCAGCTGGAGCAGACTGCTGGTGCCAACCAAAAAATAACTGAGAATTTTCTCCCTTCTGTAAAATATCAAACTGGCCAGGAGGTTAACCACAAAAAATCCTAACCCAAACATCGGCAGGAAGAATATCTGGTACCAAGGGCCAAGCAGATCAATACCGAAGTAAATATTATAATGAAGAAATATCAAATCGGGAAAATTCCTGGCTTGCCAGACCAAAAAAAGCCATAAACTGATATTGGCAATTAGGCCAAAAAACAGATTAATTCTAATAAAACGGTCACGATAGTAGGAACCCAGAAAAGTTTGTTGGAAGAGTTGAGCGGCCATAAAGAATAATATTATGGAGTAAGTCTATTTCTATAATAATGATTATTTACGATTTTGTCCACTTTCCCTTTTTGAAATTTTAATTTTATGGTATAATAAAATCAGCTAAATCGCTAAGATAAACCCCGCACCTATTTTACTGATTAAAGTTTTAAACTAAATAATCTACTTTATTCAGCAAAAAAGTTAATTTCGGATATGATAGATGAGTAAAACAGGTGCGGGGTAAAAACAAATTTTTATGTTTACCGAGCAAGAGATTGAAAAAATCATCCTGGAAACCAAAACTTTAAGCCAAAAAGAACTGAATTTATACCTCGAGGAGGCAAAGAAAAGGAACCAAAAGCTGGAGGAATACCTCGTCAGCCAAAAAATTATCAACGAGGAGCAAATTTATCAGGCTGTCGCTCAATATTTTAATCTCCCCTTTATCAATCTTAAAAACGAAACTATCCGCAAGGATATTCTTTTTTTAATCCCTGAACCGATAGCGACTACTCATCGGATTCTCGCTTTTGACAAAACCGATACCGAATTAAAAATTGCCTCCTTAAACCCGGCCGATCTGCAAATCTTTGAATTCTTAGGTAAAAAAACCGGCCTGGAAGTAAAAATCTATCTGACCACACCGGAAAGCATTAATGAGGGAATTAAAAATTACCATAAAGGATTAAAAGCAGAATTTCAAGAAATCACCAAAGAAAAGGATGATGCTGAAATTTCCGGCGATGCCAAGCTAAAGGAACTAGCTCATGACCTGCCGGTAATTCGAATAGTTGATACTTTGCTGGAATATGCAATCTTTGAAAATGCTTCCGATATCCATATTGAACCAACGGAAAAAGAGGTAACCGTTCGCTACCGAGTTGACGGGGTTTTACGGAATGTTATGACTCTTCCTAAATCGGTTCATGCCGGCATTATCGCCCGAATCAAAATTTTATCCAATTTAAAATTGGATGAGCATCGCCTGCCCCAGGATGGCCGTTTTAAAATCGTTACTAATGACTACAAAGTATCATTTAGAGTTTCCATCATCCCGGCCTACGATGGAGAAAAAATGGTTTTACGTGCTTTAAATGAACAAACCGGCGTAATCACTTTGGAGCAGCTCGGCTTCCAAAAAAACTCGTTGGATAGAATAAAAAGAAACATCGCTAAACCACACGGCTTGATTTTGGTAACTGGACCGACTGGCTCGGGAAAAACCACAACCCTTTATTCCATTTTAAACATCTTGAACCGGCCGGAAGTGAATATCACTACTATCGAGGATCCGATTGAATACCGGATGCCTGGTATTAATCAAAGTCAGGTCAACCCAAAAATTGGCTATACTTTTGCCAGTGGCCTAAGGTCTTTTTTAAGGCAGGATCCTAATATCATTATGGTCGGTGAAATCCGGGATAAAGAAACCGCAGAAATCGCCATTCATGCAGCTTTAACCGGCCATCTAGTGCTTTCCACCCTTCACACTAATGACGCCCCGACGACCTTGCCGCGCTTAAGTGAAATGGGAGTGCCGGCCTTTTTGGTCGCCTCCACTTGCAATGTTATTATTGCCCAAAGACTGGTAAGAAAAGTCTGCCAGGACTGCATTGAAAGCTACAATTTGTCCAAAGAAGAAATTACAAAATTAGAAAAACAAATTAATCTGGAATCAGTTCTCAGCACCCTGGAAAAAGAAGGCTTGATAACTAAAAAACAAAGTAAGGAGTCGCTGCTTTTTTACCGCGGCAAAGGCTGTAAAAAATGCGATAAAACCGGCTACAAAGGCCGAATTGGCATTTATGAGGTGCTGGAAATATCTCCGGAAATCAATGAATTAATTCTTAAAGGCTCACCGGCTAAAGAAATCATGGAAGCTGCCAAAAAACAAGGAATGATCACAATTATGGAAGATGGCTTTATTAAAGCCAAAACCGGAATTACTACGATTGAAGAAGTGCTTCGGGTAACAAAAGATTAAACGATCATCAGTAAAAAATAAAAAATAAATATCAACCGTAATGAACCTAAAAGAGAAATTGACTCAAGCGATAGGCTGGCTGCTAAAGCCGAAGAAGATTTCCCTTTCCCAAAAGATATTTTTTGTCCAGCAATTAGGGGTAATGCTTAAAGCTGGGATTTCTTTATCAATTGCCTTAAAAACTTTGGCCCAGCAGACAACTTCCAAAAGTTTCAAGACAATTTTAACTGATCTCCAGCAAGAAGTGGAAAAGGGCAATTTACTTTCCAAAGGCATGGAAAGATACCCAAAAGTATTTGGCGAATTGTTCATCAATATGATCAAAGCCGGCGAAGTTTCCGGCAAGCTTGAGGATATTTTAAGACAACTGTTTGTCCAATTGAAAAAAGACCATGAAATCATTGCCAAGGTCAAGGGGGCAATGATTTATCCGGCGATTGTGATTGTCATGATGATTGCTATTGCGATTTTAGTTTTAATCTATGTTATTCCGACAATGTCGGGTGTTTTTACCGAAATGAATATCAAATTGCCGCTAGCGACCAGAATTTTAATCTATTCAAGCCAGTTCACTCTAAATTACGGCATTTTTATTTTAATTGGTTTGACAATTGCGGCAGTTGCAGTTGGCCGAGTAATCAGCCTGCCTCAGGGGAAAAGAAAATTTCATCAACTACTTTTGAAAACTCCTATTTTGGGCCGGATAATCAGAAAAATTAATTTAGCCCGTTTTTGCCGGGCTTTAAGCTCACTTCTTAAAACCGACATCCCAATAGTCCAATCGTTTGAAATTACCGCTAAAATTCTTGGCAACGTCAAATACAAAGATGCTTTGACGGAAGCTAAAGAAAAAATTAAAAAAGGAATCAGCATTGGAGAATCATTAAGACCGCATGCTAAACTATTTCCGCCGGTTGTCTTGCAGATGATTATGGTTGGCGAAGAAACCGGAGCCTTAGACAACATCTTGGAAGAATCAGCAATTTTTTACGAAGAGGATGTCGCCCAAACCATGGAAAATTTACCCTCGATTTTAGAACCAGTCTTAATGATTATTTTAGGCATTGCGGTAGGGGGAATGGCCGTAGCCGTTATTATGCCAATGTACTCTTTAAGCCAACAAATCTAATCGAAAAATGGCTAAAAAATTAAAAAATCCTAAAGGATTCTCATTAATTGAGATTATTTTTGCCGCCCTAATTTTAGCGACGGCCGGGGTGGGAATTCTAAACATGTTTGGCTTCGGCCTGAAAGTAATCGCTGAAATCAAAGCTAAAACCGGAGCCATAACCGTTACTAATGAGATTATGGAAATGATCCATAATCTTCCTTATAATGAGGTCGGCACTATCGGCGGCCTTATTCCTGGACCAGTGCCGCCGGAAGATGAAATCAGCTTAAATAAAGTTAAATATGCCGTTAGCACAAGTATCGATTATGTTGATGACCCTTTTGATGGCACGGTGGCATTAGGCACTGATGAATTAGGAAATGATTACAAAAAAATCCGAGTAGCCGTATCTTGGACCAGCCATTTTGGTCAAAAAGAAGTAGTCTTGGTCACTACTATCGCTCCTAAAGGTATAGAATCGAATGAAGGAGCGGGTATTATATGGATTAATGTCATTAATGCCAATGGTGACCCAGTGACTAATGCTTCGCTTCATATTATTAATCATAGTACCGATCCGGAAATTGACGATTCCTCCCATAAAACTAACGATGAAGGCTATTATTATTCCAGCGTCCCGGCGGCCAATAGTTCTTATCAGATTACCGTTACTAAAGACGGCTATAGTAGCGATTATACCTGCGCCATTGATCCAATCGGCGCTGCTTGCAGTGAAGCCGAGGGTAATCCTAACCCGGTCAAACCACATGCAACAGTAATTGAAGGCCGGCTGACTTCGATTACTTTTGCCATTGATCAGCTGGCAACTCTGAACATTAATACTATTTCTCAGACTATTCCCAATGAATGGCAGGTTAATACTGATTCTGGCTCCGAAGATCAGTTCTCCCCCGCCCTAACTTTGGGAGCAAACGGCAATTATTATTTTGCCTGGCAAGACTTCCGCAGCTATGCGGCCAGAATCTACGGTCAAGAATATAACCATCAAATTAAACAATGGGCTTCGGATTTAAACATAACAACCGCCAATAATCAGGGTGCCCCTCAACTTGCGTTAGACGATGACAATAATATTTATTTTGTCTGGCATGATGATAAAAATGGCAATCAAGATATTTATTTTGATAAATATGATTCTTCAGGCAATGATCTTTGGACTGGAGCTAAAAAAGTTAATACCGATGCCGGATCAGCTGACCAGCAATACCCCAAAATAATTTATAATGCCTCAAGCACCGCCCCGGCTTTGTATGTCGCTTGGAAAGATAACCGGCCAGGTGAAGAAAAATCAGATATTTATTTACAAAAATTTGATACTGACGGCAATGCTTTATGGCCGGCGGAATTAAAAGTCAATTTAAATTCATCTTCAGTTTATCATGCCAGTGATTCTGCCAGCTGGACTTTTGATAATCCGCTGAATTACGTCTGTACCGGCGAAAGCTGCGACGGCAGTAATAAGATTGAAATAAGCGGCGGCTTGGCTCAATTGGTCCCCTTAAAAACCTGTCAGGGAACTCCTAATGGCTGTGATACTTTTCTAACTGAAACTAGCTGCAGCAACCAAAGCGGCTGCAGTTTTGACCAAGCCGGGCCCTGTAGCGGCCTGAGCTGCAACTGCGGTTCACTGACCGTAGAAGATGACTGCACTTTAGCGCCCAGCTGTTCTTGGCAGGCTGGGGCCGAAAGCTGTTCTGGCAGTTGCCATTGTTGGTCAATTAGCAACCACGGCCGATGTGATTCCGTGCCGCAGTGCGGATGGTGGTTTTTCTTCTGTACCGGCGGCAGCAGCTGCAGTTGCCAGGATATTACTAACCAAACCACCTGCCTTGATGCTGATTGCAGTTGGGGTTCTTCCGGCGGCAGCTGCAACGGCAGCTGCAGTTGCTCGAATTTAACAACTGAATCAATCTGTACCCAATCAAGCTGCGATTGGGATCCGGCGGGCCCTTGTGCCGGAGAGGCTTTGACTTGCAGTAATTTCACTGATTTAGAAACTTGCCAAGATCAAATCGGCTGTTCTTGGGAAGAATCAGGATCGGGTTATCCCACTGATAAACCGGATATTTATATTACTGAATCATTAAGTGTAGCCAATCTGACTTCCTGGAATTCTTTCACCGAGACAGCAATAAAAAATGGCGGGGAAATTTATTATCAGCTTTCTGACAACGATGGCAACAACTGGAAATATTTCGATGGCAACAACTGGTCAAATGTCGGGGGGGCTGACCATTACAATACTGCTTTGGAAATCAATGACCACATCTCTTTATTTCCCCCGACTAGAGGAAAAATGATGTTTAAAGCCTTTATGGTCAGTAACGGCAGCCAGCAAGTCCAATTAGACCAAATAGACATCGGCTATTCTTACACTACTACTGGCGGCGGTTACTCCCAGTCAGTTGATTTGGCGGTTGATCAGCAGGAAAATGTCTATGTTGCCTGGGAAGACTACCAAATTGATAATTACGATATTTTTATCCAAAAAGTTGATTATGAAGGTAATATTATCTGGCCAAATGATATCCGGGTTAATACGGGCGGATCTGGCAATCAGACTAATCCTAATATTAATATTGATAGCGATAATAATTTATTTATCATTTGGCAGGATGATCGCAACGGCGACAACGATATCTATGGACAAAAAATTGATTCAAGCGGCAACAATTTATGGCCAAATGGCGATTTAGCAATCAGCGTCAAAACGGCTGATAACCAGGAAAATCCTAAAGCCACTATTGATAACAATAATAATCTATATATCGTCTGGCAGGATTATCGCAACGGCAATAATGATATCTATGGGCAAAAAATTGATTCAAACGGCAATATTATCTGGAGCAATGACGTCCGGATTAATTCTGATGCCTTTGGCGAACAAAAAAATCCCGAGGTTATTATTAATCAATCGGGAAATCTGGTTATAACATGGCAAGACAATAAAGACGGCGATTATGATATTATTGCCGCAGAATATCCGGCTGACCCCAGCGCTTATACTAATACCCCTAATGTCCCTCTAACAATCAGAGGCAGCAAAAAATTAGGAACAAACCCCGATCTCTATAAATATAATGAAAATCATACCACCAATGCCAGCGGCCAGCTAATTCTTAATAATATTGAATGGGATACTGAAGGCTATAATATCAGCCTTCAGGCCGGGTCTATTTATACTATCGTTAATACTGAACCGCCAATGCCAATTTCCGTTTCTCCTGGCGATAATATCGATATTACTATAAATTTAGAATAAAGACAGAATACAAAATGTTTCAAACCAAAGGTAAAAACCAAGCCCAAGGCTTCACTTTAATAGAAGCCCTGGTGACAATCGGAATATTTCTACTCATCTTAAGTGCCGTGACCGCTTTTATCGCCCAGAGTTTTAAGGTTAACCGGTTTTCAATCCAGCAAAGTGACGCAATTAATCAGACTCGGAAAGGAATTGATATTATGATCAAAGAGATTAGAGAAGCCTCACCGGCGGAAAATGGCAGCTATCCGATTGATACTGCCCAAAATCAGACTCTTACTTTTTATAGCGATATTGACCAAGACGAATTCGTGGAAAGGGTAAGATATTTTTTAGACGGGTCTAATTTAAAAAAGGCGGTTTCAAAACCCAGCGGTTTTCCCCCCCTTTATTCCGACGAAGAGCAGATAATCACCATTTCTGAATACGTCCGAAATGACGCTGACCCGATTTTTTATTACTATAATAAGGATTTTCCGACTGACACTGAAAATAATCCTTTATCAATGCCCGTAGCAATAAATGAGGTCCGATTGATCAGAATTTTTTTAAAAGTAAATGTTGACCCGGCCTACGCTCCGGATGATTTTGTTTTAATTTCAAACAGCCAGCTAAGAAATCTTAAAGACAATCTATAAATGAAGAATTCAAAAAAAATGCCAAAAATTAATTTTGCCGCTGAGGAAAGGGGTGGTATACTGATAATGACTTTGGTTTTTGTAACTGTTTTTTTAATTATTGCCGTTGGCTTACTGAGTCTGATTAATCAGCAGACAAAATTAGGCGAGCAGCGCCAAGCTTTAGCCGAGGCCATTCAGATTGCCGAGGCCGGAGTAAATTATTACCGTTGGCACCTGGCGCATAATTTAGAGGATTATGCTGACGGCACCAGCCAAACCGGCTGCTATCCTTGCGGGCCTTACATTCATGAGTACCATGATCCCAGCGGCGGCTTAACTGGGTATTTCAGTTTATTTATCACCCCGCCTGACCCCACTTACCCGGGTTCAACAATTGTCAAAATCAAATCAATAGGCTGGACCACGAAATATCCCAACTCAAAAAGGGAGGTAGCGGTGAGACTGGGTTTACCATCACTATCCAGATTTACTACCGTTGTTCATAATAATTTGAATTATGGTGTTGGTTCGGAAACATTCGGTCCGGTCCATTCCAATGGCGGCATCAGATTTGATGGCACTGCCCATAATATTGTTAGCAGCGCCCTGGAAGAATATTGGTATGGGGGCGGCTATGGCTGGCGCGATGGCGTTTGGACATCATCAGCTGACGAAGATGAAATTTTTTTGGCGGGCAAAGAATTCCCAGTACCGCCAGTAGACTTTGGCAGTTTCACCCAAAGTTTGAACACAATGGAAACTTATGCTGAATCAGATGGCATCTTGCTAGCACCATCTGGCTATCAGGGTTATCATATTCAATTCTTGGGAAATAATGATTTTCGGTATCGGATAGTCGAAAGCAAAACCTCAACCTGCAACAATGAAGACACGGGAGGCATTGGCAGTTATTACGGCGATTGGATTACCACCACTATCCCCGAAAACGGCTTGATCTTTGTTAAAGATAATCTATGGGTTGATGGCACCGTTAATGGCAGTCGGGTAACTTTAGTGGCAGCCAGAGAACCACTAGATACCGGCGAAGCGGACATTTTTCTTAATAACGATTTATTATATACTGATAAAAATGGCCTAGATGTTATCGGTTTAATTGCCCAAAGGAATGTAATTATTGGCCTTTATAGTGAAGATGATCTAGAAATCGATGCCGTTTGTATTGCTAAAAACGGCAAGCGTTTCCGGCCTGATTACGGCTCCAGTTGGCAATGCGGCTCCAGCGTCTCAAGAGATAATTTTACTTTATACGGATCAACAATTAGCTATTTAACTCCCTATATGAATAGTGGATCAAGCGGCTATGAAAATCGCAGTTATATCTATGACCCTAATACGCTCTATGCACCCCCGCCGTTTTTTCCCACTAGCGGCGAATACGAATTTATTCTTTGGGAAGAAGTCTTAGAAGGAGAAATATACTAAAAAATATTTTTATGGAAATAGAGTCTTCAAAAAATATATTTGGTCTGGATATCAGCCAAAATTATATGCGTCTGATCCAGCTTAAAAAGAAAAATAAAGATTTTTTGATTAGATCCTTTAATGAGGTGAAATTAAATGATGGGACTATTATTAATGGCGAGATAAAAAATCAGGATCAAATGATAGAAGCTGTTAAAAAATTAGTTAAAACTGCCCAGGGGGACAAAATAAAAACCAAGAATCTTGTTGCCGTTCTACCCGAGCCAAAAACTTTCATCAAAGTAATAGAAATAACAATTAAAAATGAAAAAGAAAATATAACAAAATTGATTCAGGAAGAAATGAAAAATCATATTCCTTTAGAGGTTGAGGATATCTACATTGATTGGCAAATTTTAAGCCAAAATAACAATAAGACAAAAATTATATTGGCGGCGGTTCAAAAAGCAATATCGGATTCTTACTTCGATACTTTGACCAAAGCCGGTTTTATTCCAATCGCCTTAGAAGTTGAAGCAATCGCCATCACCCGGGCATTAATCAAAGAAAAAGAAGAAGACCTTAAAAAAGCCAAAATTATTATTGATTTTGGAGCAACCAGGACTAGTTTAATTATCTATGACCAGAAAGCAGTGCAATTCACTGTCAGCTTGCCAATTTCTGGCAATAAAATTACCGAAACGATTGCTACCACTCTTAACCTTGATATGCAAAAGGCCGAAAAAGCAAAAATTATCTGCGGCTTAGACCAGCAAAAATGTGAGGGGGCAATATTAAAAATACTTTTAACCTCAATTGATAATTTAGCGGCCCAGATTAAAAAACTAGCTACTTTTTACCGCACAAACTTCTCCGGAAGCAACGAAATAGCAGAGATTGTAATTTGCGGCGGCGGAGCAAACTTATCCCAGATTGATAAAATCTTAACCGAGAAACTTCAGATTCCGACCAAAATTGCCGACCCATCAATCAACCTTGGAAAACAAAAAGGAATAAATATACCAGCCGACAAATTATTGTCCTATGCCACTGCTATTGGTCTAGCTTTAAGAAATTGGCAAAAATAAAAATGATTACTTTGAATTTAATTTCGCCTGAACAAAAAAAAGAACTTGGACTCCGCCAATTTTATATTTTAATTAAGAATTTAACTATTGTTTTTTTACTTTTTACTATTATTTTATCGATTATTCTGCTAATCGCTAAAATGATTATTCAAAATAACTTTAATAAAATTGTCAACGATTATTCTCTAACCACAAGATACGGCCGAATTATTAATTCTGAATTAGAAAATTTTGACAAGCAACTAAATTTTATCGTAAATATTCAAAATGAATATATTCCCTGGACTAATTTTATTACCAGCTTTATCAATTCTGTCCCGGCAGAAATTAATCTCTACGGTATTACTTTGGAAAAAACAAATAGCCAAATGAAAATTAATGGATTCGCTCAAAATCGGGATGACCTTTTAAGATTCAAAAGCAATTTAGAAAATCTTTCCCTCCTTTCAGAAATAAATGTACCGCTGGAAAACCTCCTAAAAAAAGAAAAGATTGAATTTGAAATTGAGGCGAAAATCAACTTAGAAGAATTAAAAAAACTATGAGCTTAAAATTGAAAACTATCATTTTTGTATCAATAAATATCCTGCTTATTGTAGTAATTTCTTTGGCCATTATTTTACCAATCACTCAAGATATCAAGAAAATCGGCGAGGCCATCTACCGAGAAAGGGTTGATTTGGAAAAAAAATATTTAAGGGGTCAATTATTAAAAAAAACCATCAGCGATTTTGAAAAAATAAAACCTCAAAAAGATAAATTGAACACTATCTTCGTCATCGAGGGTGAGGAACTACAATTCATTTCTCACTTAGAAGAAATTGCCAGTTTGAATAATGTCCGTCAAACTATTGAATTAGATACAAAAAATTATGAGAACCAAGAAAGAATAAAAATCTTCCCCTTAAAAATAACGGCCCAAGGCAATTTTGCGCCAATAATGAAATACTTAACTGATTTAGAAAAACTTAATTATTACTTTAATATTTCTTCGGTCAAAATGGGGGCGGAAAAAGATTTGATTATTACTACTTTAGACGGTAAAGTTT
>Ga0265297_10010902_pt1 | contig 11278 bp, 5 predicted proteins | sample Munlanlwell13791_FD_192502 | JGI IMG/M metagenome (GOLD analysis project Ga0265297, IMG submission 192502) | Leachate microbial communities from a municipal landfill in Southern Ontario, Canada - Leachate well 137-91 | ecosystem: Engineered > Solid waste > Landfill > Unclassified | place...
TAAGGATGGTCAAACTGTTGATTTCCTTTTGACCATTTATCGCAACAAGAAAGCCATCCGACAATACGGTTTGCCGGACAAGATGACAATCGACAAGAGTGGTGCGAATACCGCTGCCCTTGATGCATTAAATGATGAGCCCAACGTCAATATTGAAGTTCGTCAAAGCAAGTATTTGAATAATCTGATTGAGCAGGATCACCGAGCCATCAGAAGAATTGTTCGCCCGATGCTTGGGCTTAAATCCTTCCGTACTGCCAGAATCACGTTGCAAGGCATTGAGCTTATGCACATGATCCAGAAAGGTCAGATGGTTTCTGGCGACGGCCAAAATCTATCTGCTGCAGGACGATTTTATTGGCTGCCTGAAACCAAGTCGGAATAGACAATCTGCACTCGAAAAAATCAACGCAACAGAGCCTAGTTAGCGCTTCACCTGATATACTAAATATAATTCAATGAACTGGCTCTTAATTGGCATTTATGTCTCAACGATGAAAATAATCCGGCTCCTCTTTTAGTTTGCGCAGCAAGCGCTTCAGGTGCTTGCGTTACCTATGGTATTCTTCAAGGCTCGTTAAGCGTTATGGATCAAAACTCATCTGCAGAATCTGCGAACGAAAAAACCGGCGATAAAACGTCTTTTAGCACAAACTGCCGACTACTCTGGATCATGTCCAAGGCGTTTTTCGCCTCGGGGCGTCGGCACAAGGCGCGTAAGCTGGCCGTCGTTCTGCTCGTCTTGGTTCTGTGCGTCGCCGGGGTGCAAGTGGTCATGAGCTATGTGGCGAGAGATTTCATGACCGCCATCTCGAAGAAGGACGCCCCCGCCTACTGGCAATTACTGTGGTTGTATCTCGGCACGTTCGCTCTCGCCGTCCCGCTCGGTGCTTACTACCGGTGGACGGAAGAGCGGCTGGCCCTGCTGTGGCGGGAATGGATGGCGCAGCACCTGATCAAACGCTATTTCAACAACCGTGCTTACTACCGGCTGCGCGGCTCGGCCAGCATCGACAACCCGGACCAGCGCATCAGCGAGGATGTGCGCAATTTCGCTGCCGTCTCGCTGTCCTTCCTGCTCATCGCGCTTAACGCCATTGTGACGGTGGTCGCATTCGTCGGCGTGCTGTGGGCCGTCTCCGCCACCCTGGTCGGCGTGCTGATCGTCTATGCGGTGGTCGGCACCGGGCTGAGTATCCTCATCGGCCGCCGGCTGATCGGCCTGAACTATCACCAGTATCAGAAAGAGGCCGATTTTCGCTACGGCCTGGTGCGGGTGCGCGACAACGCCGAATCCATTGCCTTCTATCGCGGGGAAAAGCGGGAGCGGCGGGACCTGGTGGGCCGGTTGGGGGCGGCGGTGGTGAACATGCTGGACATCATCGGCTGGAATCGAAACCTTGCGTTCTTCATCAGCGGCTACTTCTATGCCGCAGCCCTCCTGCCAATCTTGATCGTCGCCCCCCTGTACATGCGCGGAGAGGTGGAATTCGGCGTCGTCACCCAGTCGGCCGGGGCGTTCGCCCAGGTCCTGTCCTCCGTCTCGCTGATCGTCACGCAGTTCGAGCGGCTGAGCGCCTACCTGGCCGGCGTGCAGCGTCTCGGCATGCTGTGGGACGAGTTGGATGAATTCGATGCGGAGGAAGAACGAGTGGCACAAGAGGGAAGCCAGGAAGTGGACGAACACAGCCTCAAAGTGAGTCTAGACAAGCTGACCGTGCGCACGCCGGACGGGACGAAAACACTGGTGAACGACCTGTCCTTTGAACTGCGTCGCAACCAGAGCCTTCTCATCATGGGCGCAAGCGGCACCGGCAAGAGTTCTGTTCTGCGCACCATAGCCGGGCTGTGGCCAATCGGCTCCGGCGCGCTCGAACGGCCGCCGTTGCGCGATATCATGTTCCTCCCCCAGCGCCCCTACATGATCAACGGCAACCTGCGGGACCAGTTGCTCTATCCGTATCCCGACGAGGGCTTTAGCGACGAGCAAATTCTCGAAGTGGCGGGCAAGGTCAACCTGTCGGATGTGCTGGAGCGCGTGGACAGCGATCTGGATCGTGTGTTGGACTGGATCAACGTACTTTCAATCGGGGAACAACAGCGCGTGGCCTTCGCTCGGCTGTTCTTGCGAAACTCCAAGTTCGCCTTTCTCGACGAGGCCACCAGCGCTCTCGACGAAGACAACCAAGAGCGCTTGTACCAACTGCTTAAGGAGGCCGGCACCGGTTTCATCAGCGTCGGACACCGTTCCACTTTAATCGAATATCATGATCGTGTCCTGGAACTGGACCGCTCGGGGAGCTGGGAAATAAAGGAGGAGTCTCCTCCCGGGAAACCCAAACCTGCCCCCGTTAACGCCGTTGAGGGTGACAAGTCCTCGCCTGGCCCCCTATACATCAAGTTGTTTGGGCGATCTCCGCCCCGCACCCTACCTTGACTTCGGCGGCCCCGGTTGGGCACCTATGACTACGGCCCCACGTTTAACCCCACAGCTTTGAAATGAAAACTTACGTTTTTAAATGATGATGAAACGATGAAGATATTTTGCAACAGCTTCCAAATTACTCCCTTTGATTACCGATCGGCATTCATTTTTATGAGCCAGGGGTTGATGTGCCTGCGAGATCAAGATTTTTAGGGATGTGCAAGGTTTTGTTGCGTTAGCAAAGGGAGCATCGGTTTCGGTAACATATACACTCCACCAACACCGCTTGCTGCAGGACAATTTTACTCATTGGCTGCCTGAAACCAAGTCGAAACAGAACCAATCTGCGCTCAAAAAAATTAACGCAACAGAGCCCATTTTTGTGGCGCGGATAATTTCCTGGATCAGATAAATCTGTCAGGTAACCAGCCCCTGTTGACGCACTCGCGGAAACACCATGCCGACGTTGTTTCAGTCTTGTAACTCCAAAAAAACCATCCGAGATATTTCTCAAAAGTGAGCAGTTGGGCGGCGGCGTAACCACGGTAGGCAACATCCATTTGAAAATCATCCATATCCTGCAATGCATGATTGAAAGGACCCTCTGCCCAGAGCGAGACCACTTTTAAATCCAGCCCCAAACTCCATTCTGCGACATAAGTCCATTGGCCGAGCTCAGTGATTATGTCATCAGCTTCGTTTTTCCACTCGACGATGGCCTTTTGCTTATGCCCGTAAATGTCGGTATCAATGTCTTCACGGACAAAGCACTGGTATCGGTGAATGTCGAGTACCACGTTGCTGAATTCAGGTTCGGTTAAAAATCCGGTGTATTCCCGGAATGACCGGAAGCCGTCGTGGTAGACCACGGCAACGTCCTTGGGCTGGCAGTATTTACGGATTCGGTGATAGCCGTCAGTAAAATATTTTTTTAACAGATCCGTATCGATATCCCAGCGCGGCTCATTCAACACTTCAATGGCATGCAGGGCGGGGCGGCTGTGGTAGCGTTCGGCCAGACGTTCCAGCACGAGTAGCGAGTAGTCCATGTATTCTTGTTCGGTGTGCCACTCGCAGACATTCTGGATTCCCCCGTTGTCAAAGCCGTTCTGGCAACCGGGCGCGGCATGCAAGTCCAGTACGACATGCAAGCCCAATTCCTCTGACCAGTCGAATGCGCGATCAAGAACCTCTATGCCGCCCTGAATAAAGGGATGGGAGTATTCACCATAGGCTCTGTGGTAGGGATAGTCAGGCCCGAATATCCAGTGACCAACCGGTATTCGAACGGCATTTATTCCGGTTTTGGCAAGCCAGGCAAAATCCTCGCGGGTGATGAAGGTATCCCAGTGCTTTTTCAGCGCTGCTTCTGCGTTCGCGCCCAGTTCAACACAATAGGTAGTTTCATCCGTTGCCTGAAGACCTTCGAAGACGCTGGGGGTCATCCATTTCTCAAGTACCAGCCATCCGCCAAGATTAACGCCGCGCAGTTTCTTGCCGAATTTGTTGTCAAACGAATACTTCATTTTGTTGTTCCTTTCATCGGCTATTGGAGAAAAAGTTAAAGTACAATCCGGCGTTGATGAAACAACTCAGCCATGGGTTCGTTGGTAATGGATATTATCGCAGCAGTGGGAAGTTTTTGGGCTATCAAATGCAGCATATTCATTTCGCCCACGGAATCAAGCGAGTCAAGTGCCTCTTGCAATAAGATCCACTTGGGTCGATGTAACAGCAGTCGAACCACTCCCAAGCGCTGCCGTTGTTCACGGGAAAGAGCGCTTGTCCAATGATCTACATGGTCAAGTTGTTCCACTAATTCTTCCAATCCCGCTAGTTCAAGCGCTTCCTCAAACTCGTGCTGGGTATATTCTTCGTGGTCTGATGGGTAGCAGATCGCAGCACGTAGCGTTCCGGTCGGTAGAAAAGGTCGGGGAGGCATAAAAAACACTTCCTCGTTAGGAAGCTCGATAGACCCTTCTCCCCAAGGCCAGAGACCGACAATCGCCTTGAACAATTTGGAGCCTATAAAGGCATTGCCAGAAATCAGAACGCGTTCTCCAGGTCGGATTTCGTCATTGAGGGTTTGTACGCACACCATGCCGTCAAGTCTGACGATACACAGGTCACGGAAACGCAAGACTGCATGGTCTGTTTTTTTTAGCTGAATCCGATGCGGATCGGCGCGGACGATCTCCCGTTCTAGCTGGTCCAGTGCATTGGCCAATCCTAATACGCGTTCAACCGAGGCTCGCCATTCTGCAACTTTGGCCATATTATCGACCGGCCAGGATAGGGCAGCAGCCATTTGCTGGAATGCTTGAGCTGATTGCATCAGGGCACCCAGAGTAATGTTTCCCAAAATATAGCGCGGTGCGGATACCAGAATAGGGAACGCCATCGACAACACCGAATAGCCGGAGGTGAGCATGAAAATATGTGCCCAGGCATGGGTTTGTCGCTGCCAGGCATGGATGATACTTTGAAAGAGTGTGATAAAACGTTGCTGCTCATGGGTTTCACCATGAACTAAGGCGATCGCCAAAGAATTTTCTCTCGCGTTTACCAAGCCAAACCTGAAATTGGCTTCTTCGGTTTGTCTGGCATCAGTCGCCATAGTAAATGGTCGGCCTATCCACCAACCTAACATGGAAGCGCACGTCGCGTAAATTAGCGCCAGCCAGACTAAATGTCCATAAATGGGAATTTCAATCAATAATAAATCAAGCTTAACTGTGCCAGAAAGTGTCCAGAGGATTTTGGTAAAACTGATAAGCAGCAGCAAGCTATAGACTAACGAATGGCAGAGATCAATGGCGGATTCAGTCGCAATACGTACGTCTTCAGCTATACGTCCATCAGGATTATCGTGCAATCCTTGGATGTGAGTAACTAGATAATGGCGGCTTTTGTTCATCCATTGACCGATCATGCGGTGTGTCAGCCAAGTCCGCCAGTCGAGTTGCAAGCGGCGCTTGATTTCAAAATGCGCGGTGGAGACAGCTATATTGGCTACGAAAATCAGGATGATGAGGCCGATTTGTGTAAACAGCTCAGTCATTGAACGCTGCTCAAGCGCATTGAAAAGATCGGCGCTCCATATGGTGATGACGACAGCAACACCAATCTGAAGTACGGTGAGAACTAATAAAGCCAGCGTCAGACGATGAATAGTGGCCTTGTTTTCAGAATGCCAAAAAGGACCGGCTAACCGAATGAATTGAAATAAAAATCCGTCTGAAAATTTCACAAGGTAAAGCTCCGCGTTTAGTGTGAAATCAATAGTACCTCAAAATTGTGAGCAAAGAAAATTCAATCAACCCGCGTGATTACTATAGTTGAGGTGGATTTTCGTGGGACTTTTCCTCCCTTTGTAATATTGCACCCTAACTTGCGCAATTCCTTAAGAATTTGTACAAACGAGGCTAAACCGAACCATTCAATTTCTCGCTTTCTATTATTTACCCATCAGATCAAAAGCGTTATAAGCAGCAGAAAAATCTTCTGCATGTTCATGTTTTGTTATTCCCTATAGATGATTTCGGCATGAACAAGCGGATGAAAAACTTTTCAATTTCAACCAGTATGAACACGCTTGAGCCGACAGCAATAATCATTTTCCAGGTATGCGGTTCAATATCGGCAGTGCCGAACAATGTTTGCATAGGTTGCCAGTAGGTGATTCCCACTTGAGCGATAAGCAGCAGTCCGATGGCCAGCCAAGTCAGTGGGTTGCCAAACAAACCATGCCAATTGAGTACTGAATCAACAAGATAACGGCTGTTAAGTACATAAAATATTTCAAACATCACCAGCGTATTTAAGGCTACAGTTCGTGCTGCATCAATTGATGTTCCCTGAGAGATCTCCCAGAGAAACATTCCATAAGTACCGGCAACCATAATCAGCGATACAAACACAATCCGCCAGACCAGAAAGCCTGACAGCATAGGCGCAGAGGGGTTTCTGGGCATGCGGTTCATGATATTTCGTTCCGGCGGTTCAAAGGCCAGCGTCAGTGACAAAGTAACCTCAGTAATCATGTTGGCCCATAGTATCTGCACGGGTGTGATAGGGAGTGTGACTCCCATCAGGATGGCAGCAACAATAGTCAGTCCTTCACCACCATTGTTGGGCAATATATAAATGATGGCTTTTTTCAGATTGTCATAAATGCCACGGCCTTCTTCTATGGCACGTACGATAGAAGCAAAATTATCATCTGCCAGCACTATTTCACTGGCTTCCTTCGAGACTTCGGTGCCTTTTTTGCCCATGGCTATGCCCACATCGGCTCTTTTCAGCGCGGGTGCATCGTTAACGCCATCTCCGGTCATGGCGACAACATGCCCATCCGCTTGCAATGCAATCACCAGGCGTAATTTGTTTTCCGGGCTGGTACGGGCAAAGACATCGACATTACGGATGGCTTCTTTGAGCTCACTGTCAGTCATTTTATCAAGGTCTTCTCCGCGCAGTACCTGGCCGTCGCCTATGTTCAGTTGAGCGGCAATGGCTTTAGCGGTCACGCCATGGTCGCCGGTGATCATTTTGACGCGAATGCCGGCCTGTTGGCATTTCAGGACTGCGTCCATGGCTTCTGGGCGCGGCGGATCAATCATGCCAATAATGCCAAGCAGGGTCAGTCCGGTTTCAATATCGGCAGGATCGATTTGTTTCTGTGCAGAGGGTGCCGTCTTGACAGCAACCGCAAGCAGACGCTGACCACGGCTTGCGATTTCATCCATAATCTGTTGCCAGTGTGCAAGTTGAATGGGTATATCTTCGCCGTTGTCACGTTGCAGGCTGCACATACTGAGTACACGCTCGGGAGCGCCTTTGACAAATACAAAAGCATGGCCGCTGGGGTCAAGATGCAGTGATGCTATATGCAGTGATGCCATATAACGGTTTTCTGATTCAAACGGGATAAAGTCAATACGCGGCATTTCCCGGTTCAGCAGAACGGGATCCAATTCGGCTTTGTGCGCCATGGTAATCAACGCGCCTTCGGTAGGATCGCCGTGAATAATCCAGTTTCCGGCTTTTTGCTCTAATGCCGCGTTATTGCAAAGTACGGAGGCTTTTGCCAGCTCGTGTAAATCAGGATGATCTTCAATGTTAACCGCCGCACCGGCCAGTTCAAAACCGCCTTGAGGATCGTAGCCGGTACCTGTTACATCATATAAGGCGTTATCAACGAATACGGATTTAACGGTCATTTCGTTGCAGGTCAGGGTGCCGGTTTTATCTGTACAAATCACGGTAATCGATCCCAAAGTTTCGACTGCCGGTAAACGCCGGATAATGGCATTGCGTTTAGCCATTCGTTGTACGCCGATAGCCAGGGTAATGGTCATAATAGCCGGCAAGCCTTCGGGAATGGCAGCTACTGCAAAGCCAACCGCTGACAAAAACAGTTCACCAAAAGAAGAATGCTGAAAGTACCAGCCATAAGCAAAGGTGGCACAGGCGACACTTAAAATAACAAAGGTCAGCCATTGGCTGAAGCGGGCAATTTGGCGTAGCAGAGGTGTGGTCAATTGTGGAACAGTGCGCAACATAGAGCTGATGCGGCCTATTTCAGTTTCATCGCCGGTGGACACAACCACGCCCAGTGCCGTGCCGTAGGTAACCAGCGTACCCGAATAAGCCAGACAGAATCGATCCCCCAGTGCAGCGCGTGCATCGACAGCTGTATTGTTTTTTTCGACGGGTAAAGATTCTCCTGTGAGCATCGATTCATCGACGCGCAGATTTTTGACCTGTAATAGGCGCAAGTCGGCGGGTACTTTATCGCCGCTTTCTATGCTGACAATATCACCCGGAATCAGTTGCTCGGCAGGGATGAGAAAATTCTTGTTATCACGCCGCACCATTGCCTGAAGGGTCAACATATTGCGAATGGCGTCCAGTGCTTTTTCCGCCTTGCCTTCCTGAATGAACCCGATTACCGCGTTGATAAATATCACGCCAACAATAACGCCGCTGTCTACCCAATGTCCAATGGCCGCTGTTACACCGGCAGCAACAATCAATACATAAACAAGTACATTGTGGAACTGGATCAAAAAGCGTTTGAGGGCGCTGCGACTGGCTACGGGCGTCAGTGTGTTGGTGCCGTACTGTTTTAGCCGCTGTTGAGCTTCACTCTGGCTCAAGCCGATAGCTAGATCCGACGTTTGTGCATGAAGCGCTTCCTCGGCAGATATAGTATGCCAGATAGGTTTTGCTACCCCGCCTGCTTCAGGCGTGATATCTTCCAGTACCGATGCCTCCTTTTCTTGCTCTTGCTGCTTCAGCCATGCCTGCCATACAGACAGTAATACGGCCAGAATTACGGGGCCTAAAAAAAGGCCTACTGCGCCGAAGGCGGTGAGTCCGCCAAGAACGCCGAACATGACGACGAGAAAAGGCACCCGGCTGGCGCCACTGATGACCAGTGGACGGATCACATTATCCACGGTACTGACTGCCAGAAAGCCCCAAAGTAACAGTCCTATCCCTTGCCAAAGCTGATTCGTAAGAACCAGCATGATGCCAATGGGCAGCCATACCAGTGTCGCCCCCATAGGAATCAGCGCCAGCAGCGCGGTGATCGCACCAAACAGCACCGGCGCTTTCACACCAGCTACAGCGTAACCCAATCCAGCTAACAGGCCTTGTCCCAGTGCCGCAAGCACCAGGCCGTAAACCACTGCGCGCGTTGTACTGCCTGCGGCTTGTAGATAAACATGCTGATATTCCCCCAGAAAGCGAACCAGACCTTGATGCAGCTGCCTGACTATTTCATCACCATCGCGAAAACAAAAAAACACAGTGACTAAAATAACGCCCAGTTTCAGAATGTGGTAGCCGATACCACGGAGGAATTGGGCGAATTCTCCCAGCCACTGTTTTGCCCAGTCGGCAAGTTGCATTGCCATTCCGGCCTGGTCACTGCTCAATCGGTCTACCAATTCCTGGGCAGTGTTGCCCAGCCAAGGAATGCGTTTAATAAACTCCGGCAGTCTAAAAGGTTCTTGAGTAAGGTTATCCGTTAAGGTTTGATAAGCAATTTGGAGTTCAACTTGTAGCATGGCGGCAAGCCAATAAGCCGTCAGGGAGATCACCCCCGCAATAATGGCAGTCATCACCGCGGCACTGAGGGTGGCATTACCTTTGAGTTGATGCCTCAGCCAGCGGTAAGGCGGCCACATGACATAGGCTATGATCAATGCCCAGGTCAGTGTGAGCAAGAACTCACGCAGCACCAAAAAGCTCAGCAATAAAAGGCCGGCTAATAGTATGACGGGAATGAGGTTCCGTATCGGGTTTTTACTTAAGAAATCATTCATAACTTCGTCCTGAAAAGTAATGTTTCAACCTGATGTTCAATCGGCATTATGCACTATACCGGTAAACCAAGTAGTTGATCAATAATAGGCAAACATTCCCTTTATAGCGACTGGTTTTACAGGTCAGTTATTTATTTAGTGTCAATCAGCGTCCAATATATTGCCAGTAAACAGTACAAAAAATGACAATATAAATTACTATTACATTGTTTTATTTAAATAATTAAATTTTTTTGTAAAAATTCAAGCTGGAAGTGGCACCTTGGAACGCTGCTTTTCAACCAAATATACACAAGGACATCCCCGCATAATGGCCGACAAGAAAAGTCTCTCCGAACGCGACATCGGTATCAAGTACATCACCCCGACCATGATTGGGGTAGGGTGGGAAATGTACAGCCAGATTAGGGAGGAAGTGAGCTTCACCAAAGGGCGAATTATTGGGCGAGGCAAGCTCCGTCAGTTTTCATCAGCGAAAGCGGGTAGGTCTTTCTAAATCGCACTCACTTATACTCATTAAATTCAAACGAGAAAGTAAATGCCCACGCCCAGCCATGTCAGAAACAGTAGCAGCCAAGGAAGCCAGTGCTGTCGATAAACTACTCTTTCTTGTATTTCATGATCATCCGACTCAATCGATTGCTTCTTTTGACTTGATATTTTCTTGAGTTTTCTGTTCAAGTCTCTGGCTTTTTCTTTCTGCTGTTTTTTGTATAGATCAATTCCTTTTTGAATGCCTTGAGCAATCAGCCTGGTTTGTTCTTTGGTTTGAGCTGGACGTTGAGTTCCTCTAGCTATTTTCAACGCTTCTTCTTGAGTTTGCTGCGATGGTTTTTGATAACTATTTTTAGTCATGATTGTATTTTGATAATGAATGCTTCTCTAATTATACTGTGCGCGGTCCTGGATGCGGATAATCAAATTATCAGCATTCTTTAAATGATTTGTTAAAAGTCGCAAAAGTAGGGCCTTTCACAGATTTGAATCATAAATAATTGACGATATTTATGATTAGCAAAGAAGGGCGAAAAGAAATTTTTAAGTCAATGAAATCCACGGCTCAGCCAAGCTTGTCAATGGGAATAATAAGAGAAAATTGGGTTCAAATTCTTCCCTTCCCAGAACAACACAGCATCTTCGCTAAAGTCGATGAACTAATAGCGATCTGCGATCAATAAAAAGCATGTATCACCGAAGCCAAGCAGTTACAGCGAAAACTGGCGGATGTGGTGGTTGAGTAGGCGACATCGTAATGAAAGCATTGTGGGTCGGATTCTACAGATCGGTTATTTCTTTAGGGTAGATCTGGACAAAAACGGTGCGCGGGCCGCTCATTTTTTTGACCACGACATCGAATTGATTGAATTCAATTTTCTGGTTTTCTACCGGAATATCGCGGAGTTTTGACATAATGAGGCCGCCAATCGAGACCTCATCTTCCAGTTCGAGCTCTTCGTTCTCAATGTCGACGCCCAGAATCCGTTCCAGCGAGAATATGGGCAGACTGCCTTTTCCG
>Ga0265297_10010903_pt1 | contig 11278 bp, 13 predicted proteins | sample Munlanlwell13791_FD_192502 | JGI IMG/M metagenome (GOLD analysis project Ga0265297, IMG submission 192502) | Leachate microbial communities from a municipal landfill in Southern Ontario, Canada - Leachate well 137-91 | ecosystem: Engineered > Solid waste > Landfill > Unclassified | place...
GGTCTGCCCGGCAATTGACGTTACAAAATTCGTGGGCCCCACCGCCATGCGGCAGGAGATGCGGCTCGTGCTCGATCCCCGCGACAGCGGCGACCGGATCAGCGATGCCGTCCGGGACGGGCTCTTCACCTGCACCACCTGCCAGGCCTGCTGGAGGGTCTGCCCCAAGGAGATCCAGACCCCGGCAAAGGCGATCGAGAAGCTCCGGGCCCACGCGAACCGGCGGGGGTTCACCCTGCCCCGGCACAAGGAAGTGGCCGCGATGGTGCAGGAGACCGGCAGGAGCATTCCCCGGACCTCGGAGTCGTTCCTGGAAAAGGTACCCGATGTCATCGAACCGGACGGCCCCGTGAAGGCAACGGTCGGGCTCTTCATCGGCTGCGTGTACAACCTCCGGCAGCAACAGTCGGCCCTCGACGCCATGGAGGTGCTGAAGCGGAACGGCATCCGGGTCATCATCCCGAAGGAACAGGTCTGCTGCGGCTCGCCGCTGATCCGTACCGGCCAGCTCGCGTATATCGACGAGCTGAAACGGCGGAACATTGAGACCTTCACGTCCCGGAAGATCGACACCGTGCTCACCATGTGCGCCGGCTGCGGCAGCACGCTCAAGCACGACTACGAGACCCCGTTTACGGTCATCGACATCAACGAGCTCCTGACAAAGTACGGCATCGAGCCCCCGGCAAAGCTCCCCATTAAGGCGACTTACCACGACCCCTGCCACCTGATGCGGGGGCAGGGTGTCAAGGACGAGCCCCGGCAATTGATCCGGCAGGCCGTGGACCTCATCGAGATGCCGGCCATCTGCTGCGGCTCGGGCGGCGGTGTCCGGTCCGGGAACCCGGACGAGGCGGCAGCCCTCGGAAAGAGGCGGGGCGAAGAGATCAGAAAGACCGGTGCCGACATTGTCATCACTTCCTGCCCGTTCTGCGAGTTCCACATCGCGGGCCATACCGATAAGCCGGTCAAGAACATCATGACCGTGCTGCTCGAGGGCTACCGCGAGAAGGACAGGAAGCTGGCGAAGACCTGAGGTTGCCGCTGCACGCTGTCCTGGCTCTGAGGCCCGGCATTCCCGACCCATTTTTCCATCTCCAAATACATAAATTCCCGGCCGTCCTTCTCCGGATCATGAAGGTTACTCATCTCCTCATCCTTGTGCTTGTTCTCGGATGTGTCGCAGCCGCCGGGTGCACCTCCGCGCCCTCCGGCACGGCACCTGCTACGACCGCCACCCCTCAGGAAACCCGCCCGCACTACGTTATCGGCGTTGATGCCAATTTCCCGCCATTCACATCGCAGGACAGCACGGGGAACTTCTCCGGCTTTGACATCGAGGCCGCACGTGCCGTTGCAGCGCAGGAAGGGTTCGATGTGACGTTCGTTGCCGTACCGTGGGATATGGCGATATCCTCGCTCGAGAGCAAAAAGATCGACCTCATCTGGTCGGGCATGACCATCTCGCCGGAGCGGAGCGCCCTTGTCAACTTCTCGGTGCCGTACTACCGCGTGAACCAGAGCATCGCGGTCCGCGAGGGATCCGGGTACACCCTGCAGGACTTCACCGCGGGTAAACTCCGTATCGGGGCGCAGACGGGATCGACCGAGGCGGAATACGTGCAGATCAACCTCATCGATACCGGGATCCTGCCGGCGGAAAACCTCACCGAGTACCAGGATATCGCCACGCTGACCGAAGCGCTCGTGAACGGGTCGGTCGACGCCTCCCTTGTCCAGGCCCCAACACAGGCCGATGCCATCAAAGGAAAGCCGCTGGTCATCATCGGGAAGACCGGGGCACAGGACTCCTACGCGGTTGCCATGCGAAAGGCCGACACGGACCTGCAGGCCGCGATCAGCCGCGGCCTCGGCCGGCTGATGGAAGACCCGGCCTGGCAGGAGATGAAAAAACAGTACGGGCTGGTGTGAGGGGCAAACCCCCCGCCAGCCGTCCGGCAGAGCCCGCTGCTCCGGAATAGCCGGTGTCCAGCCGGACCCGGATAACCCCTACAGTGCCATCAGGTACTCGTAGGCCTCGAGCGCAGCCTTCGCGCCTTCCCCGGCCGCGATGATGATCTGTTTGCTCTTAACGTTCGTCACGTCGCCGGCAGCGAAGACCCCGGTCACGCTCGTCTTCCCGTTGATGTCTATCACGACCTCTTTTTTCCCGTTCAGTTCAACGAGCCCCTCGACCATGTCCGTGTTCGGGAGCCAGCCCACCTCGATGAAGACCCCGTCGATGTCCATCTTCTGCTCCGTGCCCGAGGGGCCCCTGATCGTGATGCCCGAGAGGAACTTGTCGCCATGGAGGGCCGTGATCTGCGTTTCGGGAAACACGGTGATGTTCTTCTCCTCCTTGAGCTTTCCGGCATAGACCGGGTCCGCCCGTATCGTGCTCCGGACAATCAGGCTGACAGAACCGGCGATCCGGCTCATCTCGATTGCGGTCTGGAGCGCCGAATTGCCCCCGCCGACCACCGCGACCCGCTTGCCCCGGTAGAGCGGGCCGTCGCAGGTGGAGCAGACCGAGAGGCCGCGCCCGAGGTATTTCTCCTCATCAGGTACGCCCAGTTTCCGGGGACGGTTTCCCTGCGTCAGGATCACCGCCCGGGCCCGCACCGTGTTTCCCGATCCCAGGGTCGCGACAAAGAGGTCGTCCTGCTTTGCGACCGATACAACCCGGTCGAGTTCGAGCCGGACATTGAGGGTGCGCACCTGTTCCTCGAACTTCTTCATCAGATCCTCGCCGGTCACCATCCGGTACCCCATGTAATTTTCGATCGCCCACGACTCCAGCGCCTGCCCCCCGATGTTCTCGCTGATGATGATGGTGTTGAGCAGCTTCCGGGCGCAGTACACCCCGGCCGTGAGGCCGGCCGGCCCGGCGCCGACGATCAGGACGGAATAGATGTCCGGGGCCTCCGCCTCGCCGAACAGTTCGCCGAGCCGCTGGGCATCGAACCCGACAATCACTTCGTTGTCCACGGTAATGACCGGGACGCCCCGCTGGCCGGAGATCTCGATCATCTTCCGCGCTGCCTTTTCGTCAGCCCCGACATCGATGCTCTCGTACGGTACGCCATACTTCTCAAGGAATGCCTTGGCCATCCGGCAGTAGGGGCAGTTCTGGGTAGAATATACGGTTACACGGGTCATTATGCCGTAAAAGGCTCCGGGAAAATAAAAACATATTGACGGGGGCAATCCTGGCGTGGAGCGACCGGCCTTATCGCAATCTTCTTTTTGGACAAGTCCCAATACACCTTTGGACACAACCATGGACACGGTCTGCCTCGCAACGGGGATTCGGAGATGCCTCCTTACCTGCCTGTTTTTTCTCGTTGTTGCCTGCAGCGTCCATGCCCTTGCAGAGGACCCTGCAGCCTCCGGGCCCATGCCGGGAGTATACCTCAACTTCAACGAAGAGAGCGGGGCTGCCGCTCTCGACACATCCGGTAATTACAACAACGGGATACTCGTCGGCCCAACCCGCACCGGGACCGGGATGTGCTGGGGAGCGCTCCTCTTCAACGGGACGGGGGAGTATGTCACCATCCCGTACACGCCGCAGAACCACCCGCTGCAGAACATCACCGTCTCGGCCTGGTTCTACGTAGAGTCGTACAACCCCCAGACCCTTGTCTCTACGTACCGGAACGGCGGGTACTGGCTGGGGTTCGGGGACGGGAACGACCTCTGGTGGACGATCAACACCGGGGAATCCGGGGTCGTTTCCGTGCAGGTCCTCCATGAAGGGATCCCCCTCCGCCAGTGGCACCATGTCACCGGCACGTATGACGGCACTTCTGCAAAAATCTACCTGGACGGCTCGCTCAGGAACCGGGCCAATGCATCCGGCCCCCTCCGGTACGAGTACCAGAACGCTGTCCTTCTCGGGGCCGATGCAGGCGAGGGAGAGACACCGGACACTGCCTGCCCCCGTTTCCTGAAAGGCGGGCTTGACGACGTGAGGATCTATGACGCGGCCCTGACCTACTCGCAGGTAATGGAAGACCGGCTCCGCTGCTCTTCCGAGCCGGGAAAGATCCCGCGGGCACTGGAGAACGAGACCTATCCCCTCCCCTCCTGCCTCTCTACTTCCGGCACGCTGAAGCTTGCCGGGGGGGAGTCGGCAACCCGGACACTCCTCTTCACCGATATTGCGGAGAACGGGACATGGTCCGTATCCGTTCCCCCGGGCTCGATACTGGAGGTAAAGGCCCGTGACCTCTACTCGTCGTCGTACCCGGATGCATGGTACGTCGGGATCGATGACGGGGGGCAGCGCATTGACCGGTCGATTGCCTTCCCCAATACCAACAATGCCCCGGTCGAAGGCATGGTCCCGTCCGGGAATGCCACCGTCTCGATCCATTATTTCGACGGGAAGTACCGCTTCCCTGCAAGCGTCGAGGTCACGTTCGAATGCCGCCCTGCACCGCCCATTCCCGTGCAGGTCATCCCGAAAAATATCCTTTCCAGCACCGGGATCGTGATCTATTCGATCTCGTGGGCAACCCTGATTGCCGTGCTGGTTGTCGTGGTCTGGCTGCACCGGAGAAAGACCGCGGGAAAAGAGCAGACGTCTCAGGAGTGCGGTACCGGTCCTGACGATGCCGGTAAAAAAGAGGATGAGAACGGTTAAAGGGTAATTTCCCGGAACTGCTTGCCAAAGACCCCGCAGATCGGGCACTTGTCGGGAGCCTTGCCCAGTTCGATGTTGCCGCAGACCGGGCAGAGGAAGACCTTCTCCCTGCCGATGTCGTGACCGGCTTTCACGGCATCGAGCGCTTTTTTGTACAGTGCGGCATGCACCTGCTCGGCCTTCATCGCGTGGGTGAAGGCAAGGAGGGCATCGGTCTTCTTCTCGGCCTCCGCCTCTTTGATGAACCCGGGGTACATGACCTCGTATTCATGGGTCTCGCCCCCGATCGCCCCTTCCAGGTTGGCTGCCGTCGGGCCGACGGCGGCCATGACCTTTAAGAGTTTCTTTGCATGGATAGCTTCGGCCTCGGATGCGGCCTTGAAAAGGGTTGCAATGCCGTTGAACCCTTCCTCGGCTGCCTTCTCGGAGAATGCCTGGTACTTGCGGTTTGCCTGCGACTCGCCGGCATACGCTGCCTTTGCATTGTCGATGGTTGCCATGAGGGAATGGTATGGAGGGAGGTTCATTTAAAGATTCTTTATGGGGCAGACGGGACCACGCAGGGGAGGCCGGGCATACGATCAATCCACGAGATGAAATAATTCAGCATAAATAATTTAACATCACAGAGTTAGTACGACACGCGGGCTGCACGGCAGGGGACCTGCCGCGATCCGGCGGGGTGAGTGGATCGGCATGAAAAAGATGAAGGATATTCCGGTCGGGGACCGGCCCCGCGAGAAGATCGCAAAAAAGGGCGTGTCGGCCCTCTCGGATTCGGAACTCGTCGAGGCAATCCTCGGGAGGGGTACCCGGCAGCGGGATGTGCGGGAGATAGCCCGGGACATCTGCGGCGTGCTGAAAGAGCGGAGTGAGATCCGGTACGAGGATATCTGTTCGATCGAGGGCATCGGGCCGACCCGGGCATCCCAGATCCTTGCCTGTTTCGAGATGGGGCGGAGGCACTATGCGCACGATGACGGGAGAGCACGGGTAACAAAGCCCGAGGACGTGCTCCCCCTTGTTGCGGAATTCCGTAACAAGCGGCAGGAGCACTTCTGCTGCATCACGCTCAACGGCGCCGGTGAGGTGCTGGGCAACCGTATCGTCACCATCGGCCTCTTAAACCACAGCCTCGTCCACCCGCGCGAGGTCTTTGCCGACGCGATCCTGGACCGGGCGGCCTCGGTCATCTGCGTCCATAACCATCCCTCGGGCTCCCTTGAGCCAAGCCCGCAGGACATCGCGATCACCACCCAGCTCCGGGAGGCCGGATCGCTTGTCGGCATCCAGCTCGTCGACCATGTCATCGTGACAAAGACCGGGCACCTGAGCATGCGGGAACGCGGGCTCGTGTGATCCGAAAAACCGTTAATCTGGAACTGTTCACGAATTGAACGTTTTTCCGAGGGCATGGCCTTTGATGTGTGCTGCCTCCAGAAGTTCCGGGTGCCGGGTGACATCGACAAGGGTGTCCATGTCGTTGATTAGCAGCTCGTCCGCATAGCGGCAGTCGATGATGTCACAGAACGCCTTTGCCGTGAGCCGGGCCCCGACAAACGTTTCCGGGATCTTCATGCCGGAGATGCAGATGAAGAGCGCCCGGCGGTTTGCCCGTTTTTCGGCGGGAACGAGCGGATCCTTCCTGAGGTACTTGGCCATGAAAAAGACCTGACACCGGTCCATGAAAGACTTGAGCTTCCCAGGGAGGCCCATGCACATGATCGGTGTGGCGATGATGATCCCGTCCGCGTCCCGGACTTTCGGGTAGAGCTGCTGCATATCGTCGTCCATGGCACAGGTCTCGTGGTCCCTGCAGAAGAACATCTCCTGGCAGCCCTCGAAACAGAGGCTGGTGATGTCGATCTTCTCGACCGTGCATCCCGCCTCCTCTGCACCCCGGAGAGCACGGTCCAGGAGCCGTGCGGTATTCCCTTCAGGAAGCGGGCTCCCCAGTATCCCGATGATCCGGCCGGCCATACTACAACTGGAGGAAAAGAGGACATATAGTTTTGCAAAACGGTCCTTTGCTCTCCCCGTAGGAAAAAAATGTCCGGAATTGGTATGAACACAATCCATATATATCAGCCTGCCAGAGAGAAGGTTGGTGGTTCGTTTGACCGAACAGAAGACCTACAATGCAGGCCAGAAAGTAGGGCCGGGAAAATATGTCTGTATCGACTGCGGAAAAGAACTGACTCTCGACAAGAGCGAACAGGACCTCCGGAAGTGCCCGGCCTGTGCCTGCGAAGAGTACCAGTGTTTCCCGATGACTCACATCCGCCCGGACATCAAGACCGCGGATGATGTCAGGAACCCGCCCAAGCGGGGCAAGAGCAACATCTAACCTCATCATTTTTCTTTTCGCACTGACCGTGTGAACGCTGGTGCCCGGCCGGGGTCTCCCGGCCCCCATATGCGTACCAGGACCAGGCAGGATCATGGAGACAGAATGGTGAATGTTTCAAAGGAAGGGCAGGTCTTCAGGTGCGAGATCTGCGGTAACGTTGTTGTGGTTAAGGAGGCCGGCGGCGGGGAACTGATCTGCTGCGGCGAACCCATGGTTTTGGAGGAGTAGACAATGGTAGTAAAGAAGAAAACTGTCAGGAGAGCACCGGCAAAGAAGCCGGTCGTAAAGAAAGCTCCCGCAAAAAAGACTGCAATGAAAGCAGCAGCCAGCAGGGACTTAAAAAGCCTCGAGAAGAAGATCGGTAAAGTACCGAAGTTCTTCAAGGAACTCACCACGAACGAGCCCGATATGTTCAACATGGTGATGCGCTTCGAGGGGCACATCTGGGACGACGGCGCGGTCTCGAAGAAGACCAAGAAGCTGATCGCGATCGCGATCGCCGCGGCCCTCCGGGACCAGCACGCGGTCCGCGCCCAGCTGGCCGGAGCCGCGAATCTCGGCGTCACCAAGAAAGAGATCGAGGAAGCGCTCCGCGTTACGTTCCTCCTCTCGGGCATGCCCGCCTACGTGTACGGCAAGGCCCAGCTCGACGAAGTGATGAAGAAGTAACAACCTTTTTTTTGTTTTTTCAACAGATCCCCCTGCCTGCCGGAATCGCGGGGTTCATCTCTTCCCGGGACAATCCGGTACGGAAGACCATGACAGAGAAGATCCCGGGAACAGATGAGGCCAGCAAAAAACCAATCCTTACCGATCCTCCGTTCTATCTCCCGGAGTTCGAGCAGTCGTACCGCTATATCATCGACGAGTATGCCATTGCACCAAGGGACATCGCCATCTTCATGCCCTGCGCAGTCCGGAAACCCTACAGCGCAAGTCCCAGCCACCAGCTGATCCGGATGGTCATCTCGCAGGTCTTTTCCGAGCCGCAATATCACATCGTCATCTTCGGCACCTGCGGCATCGTTCCCGCAGAGCTCGAGGAGATGTACCCGTACGCCCACTACAAGTACATGCTCGGGAAGTGCAAAGACAAAAACATCCTGGACGACTTCCTCCGCATCGAGACCGACCGGGTTGCAGGCTACCTCGAGAAGACCCGGGACACGTACAAATTCCGGATCGCGTACTGCATCGGGCTCTTCCGCGAGGCGCTGATCCGCGGGTCGGAAAAGTCCGGCGTGAAGATCGATCTCATCCTGCCCACCCGGGACATGATCAATAAAGTCGTCGAGGAGGGGGACTGTGTCGTCGAAGAGGGCAGCCTCTCGATGGACGAGTACCTGGGCGAGTTCTGCGACGAACTGATCCGGTTCCGGAATGCGCACTGCAGACCGGGCGGGAAGGATTGAGCGCAGGTGGGCGCCTCCTGACAGTATCCAATTGTTTTTGAACACGGATGACGTAGAACACAGTAATGACAATCAAGGTCCTGGCCTTTGCCGGGAGCCCGCGACGGCACGGGAACTCGGAGACGCTGCTCGACTGGGTGCTTGCGCCGATGGCGATGGACCCGGAAGTATCGGTACTGAAAGTCCCGCTCACCGAAGCAAACATCAACATCTGCCGGGGGTGCAATGCCTGCGAGAAGCTGAACAAGTGCGTCCAGCGCGACGGGATGGATACCTACCACGACAAGATCATCGAAGCGGACATCATCCTTCTCTCCTCGCCGATCTTCTGCATGGGGATCGCCGCCCTGCCAAAAGCCCTCATCGACCGGATGCAGGTCTTCCGGTCCCGGAAGTATGTCCTCAAACTTCCGGTCATCCCCCCGGAGCGGAAAGGAAAACGCCTCGGGGCGTTCCTCTCAACTGCCGGCCAGGACTGGCCCCATGTCTTCGATGCGGCTGTCCCGTCCGTCAAGTGCTTCTACCATGTCATCGACATAAAGGACGCGGACATCAGCTACCTCATGATCAACCACGTGGACGAGAAGGGCGCAATCGAGAAACACCCGACGGCAAAAGCGGATGCGGAAAATCTCGGGAAGGCCATGCTTGCCGAGATCCGGAAACGGCTTTCGGCCTGAGGGTACCATGACCGTCACTGTTCTCGGGATATCAGGAAGCCCGCACCGGCACGGGAATACCGAGACCCTGCTCGACAGCTTCCTGGACGGGGCGAAGTCCGCCGGGGCACAGGTCGGGAAGGTTGTCTTAAAGGACCTCGACTACTCAGCGTGCCGGGGGTGCAATGCCTGCCATAAAAACGGCGTCTGTATTGTCAATGACGCTGCCCCGCCTCTCTTCGAGAAAATGATGGCTGCAGATATCGTCGCCGTGGCATCGCCGATCTACAGCATGGGGATCACGGCCCAGCTCAAGGGCTTCATCGACCGGGGGCAGTACCTCTGGGCACAGCGTTTTGTCACAAAGACCCTGCACTTCTCCCCGGAGCACCTTGCCCGCCACAAGGGGATCTTCATCTCGACGGCAGGGCAGAACTGGGACCATGTCTTTGACGGTGCATATCCTTCGCTTACCGCCCTTTTCCACGATGCGGGGTTCGAGTATTACGACAATATCGTGGCCAACAACATGGACCAGTACAACGGGATCAAAAACCACCCGACGGCCCTTCAGGATGCATTCGGGAAAGGGCAGAAGACCGTGGCCGTGATCGAGAGGCTCAAAACGGCCAGCCAGTTGTAAAAAAGATCAGAAATGAAGGGTGGGGAGGATATAATACGACGCCAGGAGCGTAGCGAATGCCGCAATGATGAGCACGAGGAAGATGACGAAATTCCACGCAAGCACCTTCCTCCCGTCAAGGATGCTGATGGGCAGGAGGTTGAATGATGCTATCATGGCATTGATCTGCACCCCGGCAAGACCGATCATGGCGATGATGCTGCCGGCAAGCACCCCGATCGTTCCTCCGGCCGCAAAGAAGATGGCCGCAAAGAGTCCGCAGAGAACCAGGTTGACGATCGGCCCCGAAGCCGAGATGATCCCGTCCTCCTCCCGTGTAAGGACCCGGCCGTCCCTTGAGTAGATGACCGTTGCTCCGGGTGCGGCAAAGACGAAGCCCACCAGCGCTGCCATGATGACCGCGACAAGGAGCATGGTGTTGTCCTTGACGAACTCCGCCCAGTACCCGAACCGGATCGCCACGAACTTGTGGGCCATCTCGTGGAGGATGAACCCGATCCCGACCGTGAGAAGCGCGATCCCGAAGTAGATGAGCGCCGTGACCGGACTGATGGCATTAAATGAGCCCATCAGGCCGTACGGGGTGATATTGATGATGGTGAACGATACTGCGATTGCCATCCAGGCAACAAAAAGGTCCGCTTCTTCGCGCCGGCTGATACGTTCGAGCATAACAACTCCTGATTCAATGAGATATTTCTTCTTAAGTGCTTTGGCGTCCTGATTCGTAAGCATTACGTTTATGCAACTGAGGGGTAGAGTATAGGGTATGTCCCTCGAACAGGTCCGGGCCGAGATCGCTGACGTTGACGACGAGATCATCCGTCTCATTGCAGAGCGGCAGGAGCTGGCAAAGAAGGTAGCGGCGATCAAGATCCGCAACGGGATCGCCATCCATGACAGCAGGCAGTCAGAAAAGGTCCTTGCCTCGGTCTTCGAGAAGGCCGTTGAGAGCCGGATCGACCCGGTCGCCGTCCAGAAGATCTTTGGGATCCTCATTGCCATGAGCGAGGAGCGCCAGCGGGAGTGCTCCGGCGAAGGCAACCTGCCCTGATCCAATCGAGATGCCAGGCACTCTTTTTCGTGTTATGAAAACCCCGTAGTGTCAGCAATACACACCGATCAAAGGGATTATCAGAACGTGTATGAAAGTCACTATCCTGATCGTGGCCCTCTGTCTTCTTGCCGGTACCGCATCTGCACTCTCCCTGCCCGGGCTGTCGCCCGTTTCGGACACGGGTACACCGGAACTCGTATATGTTGCTTCGTTCGAGGGAGGCCAGCGGTTCCAGGCCGGTGATTACCCGGTTATCGTCCTCTCCGGCAACTACCGGGAGATGGGCCGGCAGTACGGCGCCCTGATGAAAACCGAACTCAATGAAGAGTATGCATTCATTCTCGAAAACCTCGCAGGGAGAGGATACAGCAGGGACGAGGCCCGGGCAGTCATGCGGAACATTACGGCTTACTACCCGCTGCGTGTCAGGGAGATTTTTGCAGGCATCTCTGAGACTTCGGGGCTGAGCTCTGAGGATGCGGCCGTTCTTTATTATGGGGCGATCTTCC
>Ga0265297_10010904_pt1 | contig 11276 bp, 8 predicted proteins | sample Munlanlwell13791_FD_192502 | JGI IMG/M metagenome (GOLD analysis project Ga0265297, IMG submission 192502) | Leachate microbial communities from a municipal landfill in Southern Ontario, Canada - Leachate well 137-91 | ecosystem: Engineered > Solid waste > Landfill > Unclassified | place...
CTTCGTTAGCTTCTTTGTCAGCCATTTCCGCTCTATCGCCGGCTCTAAACTGTTCTTCGGAGTCTTTTCTTTGTTTAACTTGTTTTTGGATTATTCCGATTATATCCTCATCCGTTGCCTCTTTTTTTGCGCCTGATACTTCAAATTTCATAATATCGGCTTTTAACATGCGAAGCGCACTTACTTTAAGTTCTTCTCTGGCTTTCATTGCGTTTGTAAGATCTTCCTGGATTTGTTCTCTAAGTGTCATTTTGATTTGAGTTAATTGTTATTCTAAGACAATTCTACCAGTTTTGCTCTATAAGTGGAAATGTGTATAATCTTGACATGAACGAAATACATTCTTTTAGTTTTGATCCGGATAGCATCGCAAGAAAAACTTGCGTGCCTGGTGATGAGCTTAAAAAATTTCTCGGCAAGGAAATTCAAGATGATCGTCAAATAGCTGAGATTATTGAGCACGTTATGCATTGCAGTAATTGTGTTTTCAGGCTTTATAAACTATATGCTAAAGTGGGGTAGATTTATTTAACTTCACTTTTGATGGGAAAAAGATACAAAGGAGTGATTCTGAATCCGATAGACAGGAATAACGCGGAGCTCTTTTATAACGGTTTTTTGGATGTAAATGATGATGGGCGAATAGAAGAAATAGGTGATTTGGGTGGGGTGGCTGATGAGAATTTTCTTATTATCCCAGCATTTGTTGATGTACATACACATTTGCCACAGTTTGACGTTAGGGGCACGTTTAGCGGAAATGAACTCTTGCCATGGCTTAAAGATTATATCTGGCCAGAGGAGGCAAAATGCGCCAATTTGGACCATGTGAGAGATGTGGTCGGTAGATTTTACGGCGATCTGATAAAACACGGAACTTTGACGGCCGGTATTTACGGAACTATTCATGAGCGCGCGGTAAGTGAAATGATTGATAACATGCCGATTCGCGGGCGTCTTGGCAAAGTTATGATGGATCAAAATTCGCCGGAAAATCTTAGCGAAACAACGACAGAATCTTTGGAAATAACGGAAAGATTGTGCAAAAAATATGGGGATAAGCATGTGGTTACGCCGCGTTTTGCCCCTTCATGCACTTTTGAAAGTATGAAAAAAGCGGCTGAAATAGCGCATAAATACGATTGTTTTACACAGACTCATTTAAGTGAAAATAAAGACGAAATCGCTTGGGTTAAAGAGCTTTTCCCGGAGGCCGAAAGTTACACGGATGTTTATTATAAAGCCGGCTTACTTGGGCTAAAAACAATAGTCGGACACGCGGTTCACTGCAGCGACGACGAGCTTGAAACTTTAAAGAAAACCGGTACAAAAATAGCCCACTGCCCAACCTCGAACGAGGCTTTAAAAAGCGGAATAATGCCGCTCGATCGCATTGTGGAATTTGGCATTCCTTTTGCGCTTGCAACGGACATCGGGGCTGGTCCAAAAACCTCCATGCTTGATGTTATGCGTTGCTTTTTGGAGGTGCACGGTAGCGCAAGCAATGGCGCGTATAATTCGCCAAATGCGACCCCTGTTTCCGCCCTTTACTACGCTACTTTGGCGGGCGCGCAGGTTCTGGGCTACGGAGAAGAAACAGGCAATTTTAAAAAAGGAAAATCAGCGGATTTCTTAGTATTAAACGTAAAAGTCCGCCCCGGTGAAAAACCCGAAGAAATAATAAGAAAACTCACCCACGAATCCAACTACGACACAATCGTAAAAGAGGCTTACCTCGAAGGACGACAGTTGATTTAAACTAATCCCTAAGCGCCACCTTTATGGCGTCATCAAGCGTTTTTGCGTAAACAAACTCGATGCCTTTTATTAAATGTTCCGGGATTTCCTTTATGTCTTTTTCGTTGTCTTGAGGAACTATAATAGTCTTTATTCCCGATCTTCTTGCCGCTAAAACCTTTTCTTTAAGTCCTCCGATCGGAAGAATTCTTCCTTGAAGAGTTATTTCGCCAGTCATAGCGACATCCCGGCGTATTTTTTTGCCCGTGAAAAGCGACAATAAAGCCGTGCCAATGGTTATTCCCGCGGACGGCCCGTCTTTTGGAGTTGCGCCTTCCGGAACGTGAATATGTATGTCCGTTTTATCAAAATCAGAATCTTTAATGCCGTATTTTTTTGCGTTGCTTCTTAAAAAACTTAAAGCGGCCTTTGCGGATTCCTGCATTATCTCGCCCAAATGCCCCGTTAAAATAAGTTGATTCTGCCCCGGCATTTTTGTGGCTTCTATAAAAATTATTTCCCCTCCGGCCTGCGTCCATGCAAGCCCCGTTGCTATTCCGGCCATGTCTTTTTCCTGCTTCATGTCCTCGTAAAACTGCTCAACTCCAAGTAATTCCGGAATATCTTTTTTTAAAATTTTTGTTATTTTTTTGCCTTCTTCAATCATTTTTTTTGCGACTTTTCTGCATATCTTTCCAATCTCACGTTCAAGGTCGCGAAGGCCCGCTTCACGCGTGTATCTCCTTATTATGTAGGCGATAGCTTCTTCATCCAAAGTAAACGGAGTTTTCTCAAGACCGTTAAATTTTAACTGTTTTGGAATTAAATATTTTTTTGTAATTTGGATTTTTTCCTCCTCTATATATCCCGGAAGTTCAATAACTTCCATTCTGTCCAAAAGGGCCGGTGGAATTGGATCCAAAATGTTTGCCGTAGTTATAAAAAGTATGTTCGAAAGATCAAAAGGTACGTCCAGATAGTGATCGTTAAAGGCAAAATTCAGTTCCGGATCCAAAACTTCTATTAAAGCTGAAGCGGGATCTCCCTGAAAGTTTCCGATTCCAAGTTTATCAATTTCATCAAGCATTATTACAGGATTTTTTTCTCCGGCACGTTTTAACTGTTGAATTATATTTCCCGGCATTGCGCCCACATAAGTGCGTCTATGCCCGCGTATTTCCGATTCGTCATGCATGCCACCAAGTGACATTTGCACAAATTTGCGGCCCAAAGAGCGCGCTATACTTCTTCCAAGTGACGATTTTCCAACACCCGGAGGGCCAACGAAACACATAATTGTTGCTCCCGGTTTTTCCTGCATCTGGCAAACCGCAAGATATTCCAAAATTCTTTCTTTTATCTGTTCAAGTCCAAAGTGGTCTTCGTCAAGAATTTTTCTTGCCTTTTTAATGTCTATTTTTGTCTTACTTAACTTGTTCCAAGGCATCGAGTACAGCCATTCAATATAAGTATGCACAACCTCGTACTCAGGTGAAATTGGATAAATTCTTTTAAGTCTCTTAAGTTCGTCCATGGCGATTTTCTCTATTTCTTCAGGCATTTTTGCCTTTTTGATTTCGCTTTCAAGATGTTTTATTTCTTTTTCCTCGGCCATTTTCCCTTCATCATCTTCATCGCCCAGCTCCTTTTGAATGGCTTTTAATTCCTGTCTTAAAAGGAAGTCCTTCTCGTTTTTATTCATCTCTTTTTCAACTTCGGAATGGATTTTCCCGCGCACTTGAAGTAAACGCATTTCTTTTGAAAGTTGACTCATTACATGGCGCATTCGGGTTATTGTGTCGCTCATTTCAAGCATGAATTGCTTCTCCTGAATGGAAAGAGTCAAATAAGAACACGCAAGATTTACCAGCTCTTCGTAATCGTTTATATTTTGTAAATTTATCAAAATGTCGTCTGCAAGCGGTTTCCCAAGTGAAGAACTTATTTCCAGTTGCTGTTTTATCTCCATCGCTAATGCATCTCCCTCTTCAGATTTTTCAAGAGTTGGAACCAGTTCTTTTATATCAGCCTTTAAATATGGAGCTTCCTGTGTGTATTTTGAAATTTCAAAACGCGTTATCCCTTCAACAAGGATCATTGCGTCTCCGGCATGCCCCTTAATTACCTGCAAAACTTTACAGGCCGTTCCGACTTTATAAAGATTTTCGGTTGGGGGTACTGTATTTCCGGCATTTTTGTATGTTACAAGTCCGATCAATTCTTCGTTTTGCATCTTATCTTCCAAAACAGGTATGTAATCCGGATTTTTTACGTAAACGGAAACAACCATTGTCGGAAAAAGCACAATTTCCTTTATTGGGAGAACGAAGACATTCTCGGGTAATTGATATTTTTCGTCGCCTTTTGTTTTTATATGCATATCTTCAATCTTAAATCACTTATATGATTATACATTAAAATACATTGAATGTCCACTTGTGTGGCTTTAAAAAATGGCTGATTTATGGTATTATTATACGATTTATCAATATAAAATAATAAACAAAAACATGGATACTAAAACAAAAATAAATACAGCCATTTCGGTTGTGCTTGTAACCCTTATTACAGGGCTTGCTTATTGGGTTCAAATGCCGGCAAAAGATCTAAAAGCCGAGCTTATTGATACCGATACCGTTCTTGTGCGCATTCAGGATTTTGCTTTTGATCCGGACATAGTTCGTATAGATGCGGAAACTACGGTTAGCTGGCTTCATGATGAATCCGAAGGCAATGCTGATGTTCAGCACACTGTGTCTTCTTATGATCCTGAAGATACATCAGCCCAGGGCAAGGCTTTTGCAAGTCCATTGATGTCTCTTGGAGATACTTTTAGTTTTACCTTTAATGAACCTGGAGTTTACAACTACAATTGTTCTCTTTATCCGTTTATGACCGGAAAAGTATGTGTTGGTGAAGAGTCAGAGGCTTTGGATAGCGATTGCGTAGTTGACGTTGTGGCGGCAGACACTGTTGATACAACGGACACGCCAGTTCCTGTTGTTGAAGAGGAAGTTGTAGCGGAAGAAGAAGCTTTGGTTGAAGAAGAAGTGGTGGCCGAAGAGGAGGCCGTAGTATTAGAAGAAGATCTTTTACCTGCAGAGGAAGAAGTAGACCTTTTGCCTGCAGCAGACGAAGATTTTGATATCGTTGATTATAGCGGAAAGGAAGCTGTTGTTTTAACACAGGATCAGGTTCCAGCCACCACGGCGGCAACCGATACTGAGCTTGCAAGTTCAGGTCCCGGAGAAGTGATTTACCTGTTTGCGGCGATTTTTGCTATTTTCATGGGAAGCAGACTTGCTCGAAATCAAGCATAGTTGTAAACTTAGCCCTGCTAACAATAGTAGGATTTAGTTTATGGATTTTATAAATAAAGCTTTGGCGGACTTTATTCTTTTTATCTCCCGTGAAGTTGGTGCGTTTTGGGAGAATCTTTTGTTGATGCAGTTTTCTTGGCCGCAGGTGATTATTGATATACTCCTTGTTTCAATAGTTTTTTATTATCTTTTTGTTCTTTTAAGAGGAAGTAGAGCGGTTCATATTATAATAGGCCTTACTATCCTGGCGTTTATTTTTGTCTTGAGTAATATCCTGCAGCTTGTGGCTACAGGATGGCTTTTGGACAGGTTTCTTACGCTTATATTGGTTGCGATTCCGGTTATTTTCCAACAGGAGCTTCGCAGAGGGCTTGAAAAGCTTGGACAGACAAGAATTTTTTCGAGTACAGAGGTTAGATCTTCAAATATACTTATAAGCAATCTTGTTGAGGCCAGTATTATTATGGCTGAAAACAAAATAGGGGCTTTGATAGTTCTTCATGACGAAGTTTCGCTTTCCGAATACGCGGAAACTGGTGTACCGATTAACGGTAAAATCACAAAAGAACTTCTTTTGAATATTTTCTTTCCAAAATCTCCTTTGCACGATGGTGCGGTTATTATTAAAGGTGAAAAGCTTATTGCGGCGGCGTGTGTGCTTCCTCATTCTTATAAAACCACTGATCATGCTCTTGGAACGCGGCATAAGGCTGCCCTTGGCTTGGCCGAAAACACGGATGCTCATGTAATTGTTGTTTCGGAAGAGAAGGGGACTATTTCTTATGCTCACGATGGTAGACTTGAAAAAAATATTGCTCCGGAAAGGCTGCAGAAATTTTTGGAAGAATTTTATAAACCAAAAAATGGGAAAATGAAGAAAATTTTTAACAGGAAATCGTTATGAAGAAATTTTTGGCAAATTGGGAGCTAAAAATTCTTGCGGTTATGTCGGCAATGATATTCTGGTTTCTTGTTGTTGGAACTGAAAATACTTTTTATACATTTCCGGAAAAAATTCCGGTTAAGGCCTTTAACTTGGCTAACGACCTTGTGGTTTCAGATGATTTGTCGACAGTTTCGCTTAGACTTAAAATTGGAAATCGAGAAAGCATAAAGAATTTAACAGCCAATGATTTTAGTGCGTTCGTTGATCTTGAAGGGCAAAAAGAAGGTGAAGTTACGGTAAGGGTCGAGGTGAGTTCAAAGAGTTCTGACATCGCCGTTGTAAAAGTTGAACCGGCTGAAATCAAAGTGAAGATAGAAAAAACAAGCGAGAAAGAAGTCCCAATTGATCACAAGATAGAAGGGGATACTGCTGAGGGTTTTCAAGTGGAAAATGTGGAAATATCAAAAGAAAAGGTTCTAATAAAAGGTTCGCAGGATGTGCTTGACGGTATTTCCAAGGTTACCGCTTTAATTTCACTTAACAATAATCGTGAGGATTTAAGCGCCACTGTTCCGTTGTTTGCATATGATGGAGAGGGAAATGTAATTCAGGATGTTAAATTTAATGAGGGAGAAGAGGAAGTTGGAGTTACGGTTTTAATTTCGCAGTTTAAAAATCAGAAAATTTTGGGAGTGAAGCCAAGTGTTGTAGGAACGCCTGATGATTCGGTTTGGATTAAATCAATAAATGTTAATCCGTCGTACATTGTGGCAAAAGGGGATCAGCAGATATTGGAAGATTTGGAATTTGCGAGTACACAGGATATTAACGTAGACGGGCTTAAGGAAAATAAGACTTTTACTGTTTTGGTTGCAGATTTGCCTGAAGGTATTGAAGTTGAAAACGGCTCCATTAACGTTTCAATTGAAGTTCAAAGTTATGAGTCCGTCGGGTCGACAACACAAAGAAAAACTGTAAATGTGCCTTTAATCGTAAAGAAATTTAAGTCAGTTCAGCGTGGGAGTACAATAGATCCACCGTCGTTAACTCTGGTTGCGGAAGGGGCACAGGAAGATTTGGATAAGATAAGCGATTCCTTGAAAATTGAACTCGATATATCGGGAATAAGCCAGTCGGGAGGAACGCTTGATACCAGTTCTTATAATGTAGATCTGCCAAACGGGGTAAGCATTGTTAGCTTAAACCCACAGTTTGTTACTGTTACTTGGGATCAGTAGTAAGTTTTACTTGCCGGCAATTTCATCGAGTTGCTTTAGAAGAGCATCGGCCTGAGCTTCTTCACCCGCTCTTTCAGAGCTTTCAGCTTCTTTGCTTATTGCTCTTTCAGCCTGTTTTTCAAGCTGTTTTGCCTCGGCTACAAGCACACCTATTTCTTCTGTCTGGCTTGCCATGTCTTGATTTATTTTTTCAAGCTGCATAGCCTCGTTTGAAAGTACGTCAATAAACTGCTGCATTGTGGAGTCATCGGCACTTAGCATTGCATTTGTGCGGATATCACGTGCTTCCTGCGGAAGGCTGTTTAGTGCCGCAGAGTTTGCGATTAGCTCTTGAAGTTGCATCTGAAGTTGTGTATTTGTCATTTTAAATTTGTTTTAGGTTGATAAATGGGTTGAGTAAAACTAAGCGACTGCGCTGTTAGACTTCTTTGGCGTGTAGGTGATTGTTGGAATTCCTTTTTGTGTAAGTTTTATAATGCCTTTTTCAGAAACTGTTAGAGAGCAATCTTCTGAAACACTATACGTGTGTGCTAATGACATTTCCGCATGTGCTTCTGAAATGTCCTGAAAATTAGTTCTTAGTCTTTCTTTATCTGCTGGAGATTGCATTATTTCTCTGAGATTTTTGACTGCCAACATAAGCTGTATGTCATTAATTTTAAGCAGATTTATCTTGTCAATTTTGGCAAAATTTGATTCATTTGCAGATTTAAAATTTGGTTTATCAGCAATTCTTTGGGCCATATTTCTGAAATTAGCGAGTTCTTTTAAACTCAGTTTTGCCTCTCCAAGGGTATTGTTGTTTATATCCATTTCTATTGCCTGGAAGCGGTTTTTACCTAAACTGTTTATAAAAAACTCTCTACCATCTTTTGTCTTAAAACTTATGTCTTCGCCTTTTTTTAGATTCTTGACCTTCGACAATAATAATTGGAAATTAGCCTCCATTTTCTCGTCGTATTTTTCTCTTCCTCCTTTTTCAGCAACACCAACTTCAGATGTAGGTACTACTCTCTTGCCATTATTTTCATTTAAAGCATATTTAATGAATTCTTTTGTTCCCTTGTTCTTGATATATAGTTCCATTGTATTACCATTAACTTTAAAGTAGAACTCATTTCCTTTTCCATCTTTCATTACATGAGAGTTGCCGTCTTGAATTCCCAATACCAACTTCAATTCACTTACGGACTTGCCTGTTCCTGGCCAATTGCTAATATCTATTTTTCCAAGGTCGAACGATTTGGCCATTGAGTCATATGCTTCTTTAATTCCTTTTACTTCACCACTTTCTTTTTGTGGCTTAGGAGCAACTTCTCCTCTAGCAACTTCAGCTGAAGAAGGGACTTCTTTTCCGAGGCTTGCAAGTCTTGATTTTCCATCTTCGATTTTAAATTTTGTTGCGTATCTTGTTTGTACTTCACCAGGAAGCATATTCAGGCCTTGATTTATAGCGGTTATAGTTTCCTGAGGAGTTTGGGTTTTTAAATTAATTGATCTGTCGAAGTTTTCGCACCAATCTTTAAATCTTACCGCATCCTTGCTGGCTTGATTCCAGTCGCATCCTTTGGCTTGTTGAATTTCTTTTGCAAGATCTTTAACTTTACTTAGCCATTCAAAACTTTTTACAATTTGATCAACCGCTTTCTTAAGATTTTTAGTCCATTCTTTCATGCCTTCTGCGATTCTTGCCTCTTCATGAACCTTTCCTTCCTGATTTTTTAATATTCTGAGAAGTTTTGGGTCCGGAGTAGGTTCGTTTGTATCTACGGTTTTTGGTTTGGTACTTGGCGCAGGTTGGCTTCCTTCGAATTTTACCGAAATACGGCCATTTTTTAGATCCTCTGACGGTATTTTATTTGATATAGGGTCCAATTTATATTCGGCTTTCTTTCCAACTGCATTTCCGATTGCACTGCCGCCTTTTTCAAGGTATTGAACAACAGGGCCACCCTTCATTTCTGTAGCAATTCTATATGATCTGCCGTCTTTCGATCTCGTTATATAAGCGTTTACATCTCCTTGATTAAAGGCTTTTGTTGAATCTTTGGCGATATCTTTAATGAAGTCCTGTAATGCTTTAAACAATTCGCCGGGAATTTCTCTTTTTGCACCGGTATGTTCGTGAATTAATTTTAAACATTCGGCAACTTTTACCGCATCATATTTTTCAACATTTTCTTTAGGCTTTGCAACCTTTGCTTCTGGGGTCGATGGGGATGCAGGTTTTTGTTTTGGTTCGTAATTAAGTTTTGTTTGCCCAGATGAATAGAACTTATATGACTCGAGTTTCTGCTCAACGGCACCAGTCAAAGGGTTTTGAGTTGGTGTGAATTTTTCCGGTAGTTTTTTGCCTTCGGAGCCTTGTATCTCCCATTTGTCTCCAACCAAAGCAACTTTGAACGTTATTTCTTCTTTGGGCATCTTCTCTCCAGTCGAGTTCTTCCACCCACCCTTGTGTTCAAGTACCAATAAATGGCCTCTCCTTTGTATACTATACCCGCTATTTGGAATACTAAGCGGGCTATCATCGCTTTTTAGAAGTGCAAAAGCAGTAATTAAACTATCAACGTTACCTCTGTCTATATCTTGAACAGATGAACTTAAAACATCTTTAAGAACCTGAATTCTGAATCCCTGTATGTTGTTGTCGAAAGTTGAATTTAGTTTGTCGAGAGTTTGCAATGTTAATTCTTCGCGTTTTTCATTTAATCCATTTAATTTTTCTCGTATCTTTATTGCTTGCTCTTTCATTTTCTCGGTCTTGGCGGTTGGTTTTTTTAGCCCATCAAGACTTTTTAAAATATGGCTGATTTTCTCCTCTGTACGGGCAGCTTCCGTTCCCAAGTCTCTTTGACTGTCAGCCTCTTTTACGCTAGGAACATCACTTTTTTCCGGAGCTTTTCTTGCCCCTTCCGCCATGAACACCAACCTGTTTTCATGAAACAAATTGAACTTGGAATTTTTCATATTTTTTTGTTTTAAATTTTTATCTGTTAATTATATCAAAAAAAGGCCGCTCTGTAAACGGCCTTTTGCTCTTTTTTGTGCTATTTCTGGATCTGAATTGTCTGCGTTGGAAACGCCATTTCTATTCCGGCTTTGTCGAATCTGTCTTTTATTTCAAGATTTAGCCTGTTTTTTGTCTTAAGAAAAACGTTCAAATCTGTCGGGTCCTTAACATAATAAGTGTATTCTATGCGTAACGAATAAGGATCATAAGCGGTGAAGAAAACGCGGAAATCTTTTGTTAAATTTTCTTCTTTGTCCAAAATGTCTCTTAGCGTTGCCATAGCCTCCTCTATTTTTTCCTTTGTGCAGCTGTAAACAAGGCCTATCGCCCCATCATCTCTTCTTGATTGTCTTTTTGACATGTTCTCGACTACCGATTTTGCAAGTTCGCTATTTGGCACTGAAATAATTGTCCCGAAAAAAGTCTCGATTCTTGTTGTGCGCATACCGATGTCCTTTATAACGCCTTCGTATGTACTGAATTTAATTGTATCTCCAACCTTAAAAGGTTTGTCCGCGATAATTGAAAGTGAGCTGAAAAAGTTTCCGAGTGTGTCCTGAGCGGCTAAAGCAACAGCTAAACCTCCAATTCCAAGCCCGGCTATAAGCGCCCCGATATCGTACCCAAAAATGTTCAAAATCATACTAACTCCTATAACCCACAGAGCAATGTTTATAATTCTTGTTACAAGGCGGGTAAGCTGCAGATCAAAGCCATCTTTCCCTTTGAAAAAACGTCCGACATAAGTCTGGATAAAGAAATCGGAAAGCATTGTTACGGCCTGGAAAATCTTTACGATTAACACAACCTGTGCGGCCCTTTCTATGTAAACCCAAACGTTTTCCGGAAGATTAAGAGCTTTAAGGCCAAAATAAACTCCGCCGAGAACTATGATAAATATAAAAACTTTCTGGATTATTTGTAGAATTGTGTTGTCGAGGGTTGTTTTTGTCTTTTTTGCGAAACTGTGAAAGGCTTTCCTTATTATTAAGTTAAGCACAACGGCGCACAAAAGTGACAGTAAGAATATCCCTGTGGCTATAACATATGGGTATTGAAGAAATTCCAAGTAAGACATACTA
>Ga0265297_10010906_pt1 | contig 11275 bp, 11 predicted proteins | sample Munlanlwell13791_FD_192502 | JGI IMG/M metagenome (GOLD analysis project Ga0265297, IMG submission 192502) | Leachate microbial communities from a municipal landfill in Southern Ontario, Canada - Leachate well 137-91 | ecosystem: Engineered > Solid waste > Landfill > Unclassified | place...
TTCGCCTTCCTTCAGGAACTCGGGATTGGATACTATATCGAATTCATAGCCGCTGTTATCACCATCCTGATTTTCTTTGATTATTTTTTTGATCCTTTTTGCGGTACCGATGGGAACGGTGCTCTTGTTAGAGATGATTTTATAACCATTGATCGACTGCCCTATCAGTTTTGCCACCTCGTCAATTGCAGAGAGATCGGGAGTGCCTGAAGGCGTGGGAGGAGTACCCACACATATAAATATAATATCGCTTTCTTTTATGCCATGACCTGCATCTGCATGAAAAACCAGATTGCCGTTTTCCTTATTCTTTTTTATGAGGTCCGCCAGACCTTCTTCATATATGGGTATGTTCCCTTTTCCAATAAGATCTATTTTTTCTTTATTCTTATCCACACATATTACTCTGTTTCCTATTTCGGCAAGGCATACACCGGTAACCAGTCCCACATATCCTGTTCCTATTACGCAGACTTTCATATTTTTTCTCCGGATAATATTGATAAATTTTAATTAATAAATTTTAAGCCTGACTTCTGAAGTATAATATCAATAAAGATATTTTCTTACAACATAACTGCATAGCATATAATAAAAAGAAAACTAAAAAATAAACCCTGTTATGCTTTTATTGCGCCGGGAATTCCTGGAGATTAATTTCTCAAAAGCTTCTACGGTATCTTTGATGCTGTTATTCCAGGAAAATACTTCTTCAACCCTTTTCCTGTTTAATTCTCCAAGTTTCCTGGCTTCATCCGGATTTTCAATTGCCCATATCATTTTAGCCGCCAGATTCTCCACCCTGTTATCAGCCGCATAAATTCCGCCTTCCCCCAAAAATCTGCGGTTGTTCTTCCCTTCGAAACATACTACCGGAAGTCCGGCTCCCATATAGTTTATAACTTTTCCGCTTGCTTCGCCTGCTTTGTCCACTTTTGGCTCCACTGCTATATCGCTCACGAGAAGGTAATCAGGAAGTTTAAAATAATCGACCATACCTGTAAAATGAACTTTTTTTTCGACTCCCATCTCTTTTACTTTTTCAGCTGTTTCTTCAACCGGATAACCTACTATCAGAAAGTGAGCATCCTTTATTTTTTCCAGCACCATGGGGATTGCAGAGACAAGGTTGCCGATTCCCTTTGCTTCGAGAAGTGCCCCGGTAAATATTACAAGAGGCGCATCTGCCGGTACCCCGAGCTTTTCTTTGAATCCTTTCTCCGGGGTTTTATTGAAAAAATCGGTATGGACCCCGTCTATAACAACTCTGATCTTATCAGGGCTGATATGAAATCTGTTTTTTATAATATCTCCATTGGATACCGAGCTGCATATGAAAAAATCGGGCATCTTGCAAATAAGTTTCTCCAGAGTGTGGAAAAACCACCTAATCACTTTTCTACCCTTGATCCATTTGAATGTATCCAGCTCAGAAGTGAGGCTCCCCTGGACATCGAACACAAGAGGAATTCTCCCGAAGGTTAACAGGTATTTAATAAGACCCCCCACGAATGCTCCCTCGTGAAGATGACCGTATATAATATCAGGTTTTTCTTTAAAATATACAGCTGCCGCTTTAAAAAACAGGAGGATATCTATATAGAATTTATGTATTGAGGGGCCCGCTTCCAGTTTCTTATACCATGGGATGTTTATTATCCTTCTTATATCCAGGCCCTCCAGACCCCGGCCATTATGATAGGTCACTATGATATTGCGGTAACCATAATTTGACAGTGCCTTCATTTCCCCGAGTATCCTCATATGACAGCCTCTGTCGGCAAAAAAGGGAGTCGGCACTATATTTAGAATTTTCTTATTTTTTCCTTTTTCCATCGATTCATATCATTTCTAAATAACTCTAATGTCGAGCTCTGTTTTAATTTATTCAGACATATTATTCTTATTTTTCCTTAAGGCTTCTTTCTTTTTCAATTTAAATTATAAAGGATTTTTATAGATAATAAATAGAAATGTAATTAGTTTAAAGATAGAATAATTTCGAAGCTTTTTTTGATGCCCGTCTATTATATTTTGTTTTTATCAAGAAAATTAAGTAAAATTAAATGTATGGATGAAAATAAATTAAGAAAATTAAATAAAATATTTAAGCAATATAAAAGTCTTAAACTGGTTTATCTTTTTGGGTCACGGGTTACAGGGAAAACCGGACCTCTTTCCGACTATGATTTTGCATTTTATATAGACGAAGAAAAGAAAAAAGCAAATTACACTGCTCTTGAAATTGAAGGCAAGATCAGCACTCTTTTAGCTACGGAAAGAGTGGATTCAGTAATTATAAATTATATAGATGCACCCGAACTCAAGTATTCCATAATAAAAGATGGCAAGATTATTTATGAAATAGAGCCATACAAGCTTTTTATTGAACCTAAAATATTAAATGAATATTTTGATTTTCGTTTTTTATTAAGAAAATATCAATTAACAAAGACTTAATATATTATGACCGGACTGGATGTAATCGAAAAAGGTATAAGTAATATAAGAAAATATCTGTCTATTCTTAACAACTATAAAGATATATCAATAGAAAATTTACTAAATGACTTAACGTTACGTGGTGCCGTCGAGAGATATTTATACCTTGCAGTTCAAGCAACTATCGATCTTGCAGAAGCAATAATTTCATATAATGAATTAAGACGCCCGGCAACATTTTCCGAAACGTTTGAGATTTTGAATGAACATAATATGATTTCAAAAGAAGTAAAAACAAGCATGATCCAGATGACGAGATTTAGAAACCGTATCACACACGATTATGGTGATATTGATTATAATATCGTTTATGACATCCTGATAAACCGTCTGATAGACATAGATTCATTTTTGGAAGAAATATCTAAAAAATTATAATATTCGTATCATTTCAAATAAGAATAACCCAATAAAAATCATTCTAAGAGTATAGGCAATGTATTATTTCTTTATTGTATTTATGAAAAAATAATAGCCAGAAGGTTTATTGATTTTTAAACCAGTTGTATGTTATTTTCAGGCCCTCGCCGAGAGACATTCGGGGCTGCCAGCCCAGTATTTTCTTAGCCAGTCCATAAGAAAGCTGGCTTCTCCTTTGTTCCCCTTCCCTGGAAGGGCCATGAACTTCTTCGACATCGCTTTCCCCGGATACTTCTCTAAGGATCTTAAAAAGCTCCATCACTGTGGTTTCTTTCTCTGTCCCCACATTCATCGATCCGGTAAAATCGCTTTCCATTGCCCTTATATTTACATCAACGACGTCTCTAACATAAACGTAATCTCTGGTCTGGAGACCATCCCCGTTAATGGTGGGATTTTCCCCCTTAATGATCTTACTGGAAAATATTGCCACTACTCCTGCTTCTCCATATGGATCCTGCCTGGGTCCATATATATTTCCATATCTCAGGGATATATAATTAAGGCCATAAGTTTTATAAAAATAATAAAGGTAATTTTCGGTCGTAAGTTTTGCCACTCCGTAAGGTGAGATTGGTCTTGTTGGATGTTCTTCATCCGCCGGAAAATATTTTTGTTCTCCGTAAACCGTTCCCCCGCTTGATGCAAATATTATCTTTTTTACATTATAAGTGTGACAGGCCTGAATCACGTTAAGACCGCCTATCACATTTATGTCCGCATCCATTAAGGGATCTTCTACCGATACCCTGACCGAAAGCTGAGCGGCATTGTGAATTACTACATCAGGTTTTTCGGCTTTGAATATACTATATAGTTTCTTACTTCTGATATCGCACCTGTAAAATCTTGCTTCCTCCGGAATGTTTTCTTTCTTTCCGTTTGAAAGATCGTCAACTATCGCCACTTCATGTTTTTTCTCCAGAAGACCATCTGCCACATTCGAACCTATGAATCCCGCGCCGCCAGTTATAAGTATTTTCAAATCATTCTCCTTATGAAGTTTATTTACTTTATTATATATTTTTATCCATATTATATATTTTTATCCGGTTATTTAAAATTGACCGGTGGACCGGCTTTATATTTGAACAGTTTTTATATCATAACTGTTCTTCTCCTGGCTGTTCTTCTTCCGGCTGATTTTCATCTGGCTGATCCTCATTCGATTGATCTTCATCTGTCTGCTCTTCTTTTATATACTCCGTATTTCTAATAGCCGGGATAGAGAGATCTATATTTCCATAAACTTTGATCCTTATACCTTCTATATAAAAAATGACACCTTCTATTTCGGGAATTTCAGTAAGTGTGTTTACTATAGAATAAATTATATATTCGTCCAAAATCCTTGTATCCAGGCTATTTTCCAGGAATTCCTGGGAGAGATCTATTTTGGCCGTATTCTCATAGGTTTCGGAATCAAGCAGTTTTGTGCCCGCAGGAATCACGGGAAAGTGATATGATTTGGAAGGTCCCTTCAGCAGCTCCTGGACAGCATTCTTTACGGCGTTATCGGGACTTCCCGCACTTATGGTTCTCTTCTCGGAAACCAATTTCTTCTCTTCACCGAGTCCGGAAAAATAAAAATTGATTTTCAGGGTATCGTCATATGCTTCTTCTTCCTCATCATCGTTGCCTGTAAGTGCTAAAAAGAAGTTCTTGATCCTCTGCCATAAAGACAGGCCGTTTATAGTCTCATCGCTATCATCCGAAACTTCACCTGAATTAGTTTCCGCCTCTGCAGTATTCCCTTCCCCGCTCTCAGCGGAATCACCGGCCTGAACGGACTGCCCTGCTGCATCAACTGTATTATTCGCTTCAGTATCCGTTAAAGCCGTTTCCCCTTCTGCGGCCAGGTTTTCAGCAGGAGGAGAAGAGAATTTACTTTTTATAAAATCAGGATTATCTATGCTGTAAAATATGAAGAATCCCACTGTTATAAGAAGGACCATGATCATGGTAAATTTTACGATCGGTCTGAGGCCTTTTTTTCTTTTTTTTGACTGCTTGTTTGCAGAATTCATGGAATCAAACAAAATTTTGTAAAACTATCATAAAAAAATGCACATGCGATCCTATCAAAGATATTATATATAACTACGATTAGTTTTAAAACAACGCAGGATCTTCCATTGAAGCAGGGGACCTCGTATCAACCGGAACTCCTTCCGATATAGAAGTTTTTATATTATTTAATCTATCTTATAAACTCTGATGAGACTTGCTTCCGGCGGGCAATAGAACCTGAACTGTGAATATTTTCCCTCCCCCAGACCCCGGGTCACATAAAGAACCAGTGTCCTCAAATAAAAAAGTCCCGAAGCAAATTTTGTCTTTATCTTACACCCTGAAATTATTGCCCCCGCCAGAGGTAGCCTTACCTGTCCGCCGTGGGTATGCCCGCTGAAAATAATATCGGTTTTTTTACTCGCAAGATTGATTATAGAATCGGTATCCGGAGTATGCATGATCACTATGCGTAATTTACCGTTGTTATTTATTTCATGGATCTTCGTTTCACTTAATGCAAATACCTTCCTGTAATCAAATTTTTCTACCGGTTCCATCCTGCTTATCGGATCGATATGACTGAAAGCTCTTCCGATATCGATTTTCTTCACTATCGGGTCATCGAGACCGATAATCTCGATACTGTTTATGCCGGCAGCGTTTAATTCAATCTTTCTGCTTTCATTTATTAAAGCTTCAATGCCAATACTCTTCAGCCTTTTTACCATATTATCAATATCATTTTCTTTCCTGTAGCTCTTTTTCCTCTTAAACATATTTCTAACAAACTCTATCAGAGCTTTATCGTAATGATCATGAACCCCAAAAATGGCATACTTTCCCAATTTCGCTTTAAGAGGACCGAGCATTTCAATCATGTATTCCGTACTGACGCTGTTTCCTATCAGGTCCCCGGTAATAAAAATAAGATCCACATTCATTCCGGCAAGACTCTGAACGAATTTGAATAATTTTTTTCCTTTGAAATTCTTTCTTAGGTGAAAATCGGATAAATGCAAGATAGTAAGCAGAGGTTTTCCGGATTTATACTCCTCCGTTGCAGGTGATGATTTTTCCTTTATAAATATATTCACATTCGATAGACCGAAATGAGTTGGCTCATATCTGAATGCATATAAAAATAATAATATAAGCGCTGCTGCAGCCGGTAAACTTATATAAATAATCCAGTACATATTCAGGTTCCCTCTCCGGTCATATTTCCCATGAGTCTTTAGTTTAAAAATCTATAAGATAATATCATAAATTTTCCATAATTTAATCCTCATATCAAATATAGCCATGTAATTGTTGACATAATGATTTCAACATATTAATATTAATAATATTAATATTAATAATATAACGATTTACATCGCAGGTAATGAGGTATCCCTAAAATGGATAAAGAGAGAACATCCATACTTTTAGAAAAAGATGTCATGCTAAAATTAAAGACTCTGGCCAAAACTGCTAACAAATCTACTTCCTTTGTGATCAGAGAAGCCGTGACTGAATATGTGACCAAAAAAACACCAAAGAAAAATTTCAATATAATAGGAATTGTAAACAGCGGTGACTCTCATTTTGCTGAAAATGATGAAGGGTATTTAAAGAATAACTATGGGAAGGATTGAGATGCAAATTATTCTGGATACCAGTGCTGTCATTGGCTTAATGGATAAAAAATATATAAAACATGAATATCTAAAAAAAATATTTATGGGAAAAGATAATTTGTATATCCTGCCTTCCACGACTATTGGCGAGATATGTTATATGCTAAATAGTAGATTTGGAAATAAAATCGAACTTATTTTCCTGCAAGAAATCATAAAGAGCAGTTTCCAGCTTGAACTTCTTAAAGATACTGATATCCTGAGAATTATAGAAGTACTAAAAAAGTATGATACCCTTGATATCGGTTATGTAGATGCTTCAATAGTTGCTATAGCGGAGCGTCTTAAGATAAATAAGATTCTCACACTGGATAGGAAACATTTTGAGATAATTATACCAAGAGGATTTGACCGTTTTGATATATTGATATAAAAATTCTCCTGCTCTGCAGATGGTCAATCTTAATCGTGATAGCAAAATAAATTTATAGGACCTTTCGAAAATTTTTATATTTTAGTGAAGATAAAATTTGAAAATGATCTTACTAATCGGTGCAACAGGTTTTTTGGGACCACCTGTACTGAAGAAGTTGCTGGAAACCGGTTATAAGGCGAGTTGCCTTATAAGAACTGACAGCAATATAACCGGTCTTCTGGACACGGCAAAATCGGCAGGAAAAAAGATTTTATTCAGTTCCGGAACACTCCGGAGTTCCGATTCAATAATTTCAGCGTTAAAAAAAGCAGATAGTGTGATTTATATGGTTGATCTGGAACATACCGATCTTCTCGAAAATTTTCTGAACGCCGCCAGGCGTGCGGGAATTAAAAGGGCTGTTTTTATTAGTTCCACAACCGTATTGATTCCGCAGAACAGCATGGCAAAGAGCCGGAAAATAAATTCAGAAAAACTGATAGCCGGCTCGGAACTTGATTATACTATCCTGAGGCCCACGATGATTTACGGGTCAAAGGATGACAATAATTTTTCAAAAATGATCAGGTTCATAAAAAAGAGAGGGTTTTTTGTAATTTTCGGAAACGGAAATAATCTTATCCAGCCGATATATATAGAAGATGTGGCGGATTCCATTACCCGGATTATTGATAATAAAAATACCTGCGGCAAAATCTATAACATTGCCGGTAAAGATTCTTTAAAATATAGAGATATGCTGGATATTGTCAGAAGTAAACTAAAAAAGAATTTTAAGATCATAAAGCTCCCGTTGCAATTCAGCAAACTCTTAATATCCATATATGCTAAAATTTCCGGAAATCCTTCTCTCACTCCCGGACAGATAGAAAGGATGGGAATCGACAAAGTTTATTCATTCCATGAAGCAGCAGCTGACTTTGATTTCTCCCCGGTAAGCTTTGAGGACGGCATAGAAAGACTGATAAAAAAACTTGAGGTTAAAAATTGATGGCCGGAGCGTATATTCACAATAAAGCTTACTTCAGGCTTACTTAAAAAATGACATCAGTTTCCGCCCTTGCCGGTAAGTGCGGCCTTTACCGTAACCAAAAATATTTTTATATCCAGCCATATCGAAGCATCTCTGATATAAAGCTGGTCATACATGACTTTATCCGGAATCGAGAGTGCATCTCTCCCGCTGATCTGCGCGAGTCCGCTTACTCCCGGCCTGACCCTGTCGACCCCTTTTTCCTTGCGCAACCTTATCAAAAGCTCTTGATTGTGAAGCGCAGGTCTTGGCCCCACAAAGCTCATATCACCCTTTAATATATTTATTAGCTGAGGGACTTCATCTATACTCAATCTCCTGAGTATTGTCCCGATTCTTGTATTCAGACTTTTCTGGTCCCTCAATCTGTCCGTAGGGATATCAGGAGTACCTTCTTTCATGGTCCTGAATTTATAGATAGTAAAATATCTGCTGTTCAGGCCGACTCTTTTCTGCCTGTATATAACTCTTCCGGAAGAATCGATTTTAATGATTAAAGGAATTATAACCCAGAAAGGAATGAAGAGAATAATAAAAATTATTGAAAGTATTATATCAAAAATTCTCTTTGTGATTCTATAAAACATAATCTGCAACTGCCCATTCTGCTGCTATTCATATAATCTGGACCACATCTTATTTTCATCGAAATGAGGGACTATTTTTTTCAGATCTTTGAATAATCCCCTGTAATCATCGATCTGTATCTCTTTTTCGATATTGAAAAGTATATTTGTTATTTCATCCTTTTTTAAATTATTGATACTGCTATTATATTTCGCTTTGAATATTTGTTTGAATTCCGTTGGAATAAGTTCCTCATTTTCACCGGTAAGTTCTTCATCCATTTTTTCGCCATCCCTCGGACCTGTATATTTTATTTCGATATCTTTGCCCGGTTCCATTCCGTAGATCCTTATCATATTTTTGGCAAGATCCAGTATGTTTATCGGTTCCCCCATATCGAGTACATATATTTCTCCGCCTTTCCCCATTATGCAGGCCTGAATAACCAGCTGCGATGCTTCCGGTATTGTCATAAAATATCTCTTCATATTGGGATGAGTTACTCTAACGGGACCGCCGGATTGTATTTGTGCCTTAAAGAGAGGAACCACGCTCCCCATACTGCCAAGGACATTGCCAAACCTTACGATCATAAATCTGGTGCCTTTTACGTCGGTCAGGGTCTGTAAATATTGTTCGGAAAGCAGTTTCGAGATCCCCATCACATTCCGGGGTTTTACGGCCTTATCCGTGGAAAGTAATACGAATCTCTTCACGCCGAACTCTATGGAAAGTTTTGCAAGTATTTTGGTTCCGAGATAATTATTTTGAATAGCTGCCTTTGGATTCAGCTGCATCAGCGGCACATGCTTATATGCGGCTGCGTGAAATAATATATCGGGTTTATATTTCTTAAAAACACTCCTTAGGGCCTGCTTGTTTCTTATATCAATGACCGCGGGAACCGTAGAAACAAAGGCGAACTTATTGTCAAGTTCTTCCAATATCAAAAATAAATTATTTTCCGAATGATCCACCAGTATTATCTTTTCGGGCCTGAACCTTATGATCTGTCTGCATATTTCGGATCCTATCGATCCTCCTGCCCCGGTCACCATAATGACCTTGTCCTTTATCTCGGATACTACCTCCGGGATCTTTATATTTATTGCTTCTCTTCCGAGAATATCTTCAATCTCTATATCCCTTACCTGATAGAGATAGACTTTCCCGTCAATGACTTCGTACAGGCTAGGCAGGGTTTTGCAATTTACACCGTATTCTCTGGCTTTGACTGCGACTTCTTTTCTTACGCTGCCGGAAGCGGAAGGCATGGCTATTATTACTTCGTCAACGGAATAATCCTTGATCACACTTTCCATCCTGGATATCGGTCCCAGGACACTTATTCCGTGTATTTTATTTTTTATTTTCGAATAGTCATCATCCAGAAATCCGATGGGCATATATTCGCTGTTCTTTTGTCTGATCATTTCCCTGACAATCATTTCTCCGGCATCGCCGGCCCCGACAATCAATACCCGCTTTTTCCTCATGACAGTACTTCCGAATTTCAATTCATTAAAAAATCTCTCTGAAAATCTTGATAATATTATCAGTGTAAGGGTAAGCAGATAATCAATGACAAATATGCCTCTTGGGAAAAAGGGGAAGTCAAAATTTATATTGAAAATCGATATTGGAAAACTTAAGATATAAAAAATGACCGCAATGATTACCGAACCGAGAGTGACAGATTCGAGTATGGCTATCATATCTTTTAATGAAGCATATTTCCAGACTCTTCTGTATACTCCAAAAAACCAGAGCATGGGAATCTTGACCAGTATCACAATCAAGATGTACCAGCCCATAAAATCAGAAAGCCGGGAAAAAAAACCCTGATTATCGCCTATCTGACCCCTTAAAAAAAAGGAGATCACAAATGATGTAAATATTATTAAAGCATCAAATATAAGCTGCCCTGTTATTTTGAATGCAGTTTTGCTTCGCATCGATTGATTTAAAATAAAATTTAATTAAATAAAAATTACTGTATAATATCTTTGTAATCTTCCCCTACTATCAATATCAGATCTGCTGCAGCCCCGTAAAAATCCCAGGTTTTATTATATGCATAAATCTCTAAATTATCAAAAATCAATGCCAGCTGCCCGGCTTTTTCCCGGTTGCCGGAATTATACAAAACTACGGTTTTCTCAAAATCGAATGTTTCTGCATTGGATATCGAAAGGACTTTGAATCCATTGCTTTTCAGATAATTCTTGATTTCAACTGCCGCCCCGCTGATACCATTGCCATTATATATTTTTACTGTCGTATTTTTAGCTGCTGCTTTATAAAGATCCCTGCCGACATCTATATTCACTTCCAGAGGGATCACACCTTTTTCCGAGAACCAGGTGACCCTTTCATGAACCATATCAAACTGCAGTATATATCTGCCTGCTTTATCCGGAGCTTTGATCTTTATCTCTACTTCCGCCTCTTCACCATAAGAAATATCATAGGTTAGCAGTCCCCTGCTGCCATCCCAGATAAATATCTCTCCCGTATCCCTGTCGATCCAGTGCGTGCCAAGAGCAACTCTTTCCTTGCCGGAGAAGCCCCAGTTCAAAAAACCATTATTTTTTACCCTGATTACAGCATCAAATTCTTCTCCGGTATCGAGATAATTCGGAGTATCACCGGTATCATTATATTGAGCAGAATAAGAGAGATCTA
>Ga0265297_10010907_pt1 | contig 11274 bp, 9 predicted proteins | sample Munlanlwell13791_FD_192502 | JGI IMG/M metagenome (GOLD analysis project Ga0265297, IMG submission 192502) | Leachate microbial communities from a municipal landfill in Southern Ontario, Canada - Leachate well 137-91 | ecosystem: Engineered > Solid waste > Landfill > Unclassified | place...
AGTTCACTATGGTGGACCCTATTGGACAAAGTCCGAACCTTTTTTGATGAAAATGCAACCGATTAAGCCTTCCCCACACCCTTCCCCGCATAGGGGAAGGGTTGCGTTCTAAAATAACCCTTTGTTTGCAATGGTCAAGTTGCGATTTTGCCTGTAATGGTCTGCCCCCGACTTCGGTCGGTTTTTCCGCTCAGGCGGCTAACGGGACTGCGCTCTCCTTAATGTCGTGCTCGCCAAAAACCTCCCTCGGTCGCTGTCGCTCCCCACGGGTTCACCCACGGACGGGTTAAACAGTGTTAGGACCATGTCCTTTACACTGGTTTTACGGGTACGGGGAACCCGCTGACGCGGGACAAATTGTCACAAGACTTGCCAAGTTTATCGCTTCAAAAAAAGTACACTTTCAGCTCAAAACTTGCAAGACTTGTGACACAGAATTCGCCAGAAAGCGGACTTGAACTTCCCCTACGGGGAAGCTCAAGTCCGCCAACTCATACGGGTTTTCCAAGATGACGCAGGCGTCATCTTGGAAACTGAAATATGTTCTGACGGGTTGAAGACCCGCTTACGCGGGACGAGTTGGCCCAAAGACTTGAAACTTTTATCGGTTCAAGGTTCACCGCTCAAAATTCCAAGACTTTGGGCATGGAATTCGCACGCGAGCCATCACAAGCATCCCCAAAGCGGTAAGCTCGTATTCGCTCGCTTTTTGCTCATACGGATTTTACGGGTGACGCACCGCGTCACCTTGGCAGGACGAATTTCGGCCTTTGGCCGATACGGGTTACACCCCAAAAAGAATTTTGTATAAATACAACTAACAGGACAGAAGACATTCTAGTTCTACTCAAATTATTTTGACTTAAAATGATTATGGGTATATACTCATAACTAAAGGTCGGTTTATTAACCAATCACAATCAAATAAATATATGCCTAGAATGGATGGGACGGGTCCACGAGGACAAGGTCCAAGGACAGGGCGAGGGCTTGGTAATTGCCAGGGAACTGGTCGGGGTATGGGAAGGGGTTTAGGGCAAGACCGAGGACGTTTTTCTCGTTTTGCAGGTAAGGCTTTAACTAAAGAGGAACAAAAGAAAACGTTAGAGGAGGAGAAAAAAGCCATTGAACAAAAAATCGCCGATTTGGATGCTTAGTTTCTAGAACAAAGTCACCCAAACAATAGAGGTGGCTTTGTTTTGAAAATTATTTATAATAAACGTTATGCCAAGACCAAGATTATGTCGCCGAATAAATTTTAATCCAAATGTGAGGTATTTTAAGCCCCAAGGCATTCCTTTGAGATTTCTGGATGAAGTGGAATTAACCTTGGAAGAGTTGGAAGCTGTTCGTTTGAAAAACATAGAAGGTCTGGAACAAACGGAAGCATCTAAAAAAATGAAAACTTCCCAAAGCACTTTTCAAAGAATTTTAGCTTCTGCTTATAAGAAGATAGCTAAAGCCTTGATTGAAGGAAGAGCAATAAAAATTAATGAATAATTTATAAATTTAACAAATAGAGACTGTTGCCCGGTTGGAATGTAGATTGTGGCATCATTATTTTGCTCAAACACGGTTCTTAACATCCTCTCTACTATTACACCCGTTGCCGCCTAAAGGCGGCATTCGTCAGATAAATCGTGCAAAACATCGAGAAAAATGCTACGAATTCAATCATGCGCAAGCCATTAGGCAACGATATCAATCTCGGACACCTTGCGGGCAGAAATGCCATGCTGGGCTTTCCGAGCACAGCCCGCGACAAGCACCTTTACATTTGCGGCGGAACCGGAACGGGCAAGTCGAAATTCTTGGAATACCTGATTCGTCAGGACATCAAAGCTTGGCGCAAGAGCCGATGCGGTATGTTAATTCTCGATCCCCACGGCTCGCTCTATGACAGTCTCATGAGTTGGCTTGCGTGGCATAAAATCGAGCGGCCTATCATTCCGATAGACCTTCGCCGTGACGACTGGATTGTTTCATACAACTTGCTACGCCAGCGCAAAATGGCCGACCCTGCCGTCTTGGTGGACAACATCACTGACGCGATGGCATACGTCTGGGGTCAGGGCGGAACAGATCAGACCCCACTTTTCGCACGCTGGGCGGGAAACGTCCTTCGCGCCTTGTATGAAAACAAGTTGACTCTTGTCGAAGCCGAATACCTTGTTGACCGTGTCTCGAAGCAAATCCGCCACGCCCTGACTGCCGACATGCAGGACAAAACATCCCGCCAAGACTGGCAGTTCATCGACACGTTAAGCCCAAAGGATTTTGAAGCGCAGATCGGGAGCACCGTCAATCGTCTTCAACGCTTCATCAGGAATCAAACTATGCGGAGCATGTTCGGACAGGCGGACGTGTCGCTTGATTTTGGCAAGGCGCTCGAAGAAGGCTCCATTATTCTGGTAAGCCTTGCCACGGAACGGGCGAAAGTTTCCAAAGAAAATGCCGAGCTTTTTGCGACTTTGCTTTTAAGCGACCTCTGGACAGCCGCGCAGGAACGGGGGAAGCATGATCGCAACAAACCGTTCTATGTCTATCTCGACGAATTTCAGCGGTTCGTTACGCCCACCATTTCCGACAACCTTGACGAGGCACGCGGCTTTGGGCTTCATCTTACGATGGCCCATCAGTTTCCCAATCAGTTGCTTGATCGCGGCGATAACGGACGGCGGGTCTATAATTCGATCATGGAAAATGCGTCGAGCAAGCTCGTGTTCCGTTTGTCACACGAGGACAATCTTCGCGCCATGGCGCAATGGCTATTTATGGGCACCATGAACCCCGATGAGATCAAACACGAGTTGTATTCGACAAAAGTCATGGAATATCGCGAGGAGTTTAAAACAATTTACAGCGAGGGCAAATCGTCTAGCAAAAGCCACGGACGACAAGAAGGACATGCTTCCGGCACGGGGCATGGCGGCACTCAAGTTTTTCCGTTTGACGGAACGTTGACAGACCCGATAAACACAAGTGAGTCAGACAGCGAATTTTTTTCTGAATCCGGCAGTGAAAGCGAATCTATGTCGGAAAGCACATCATCTTCAAAAACAATTATGCCGACGCTTGTCCCCATTCTTGGAAAGGAATTGGCACATGTCCAATTCCGTACCCTTGAAGAACAACTTTTTCGGTCAATGGCGGCCTTATTCGATCAAAAGGAGAGGCAGAGTGTCGCCCGATTGGTTGGCATGAGCGCGCCGGTGTCGCTCTATACCCCGGAGGTCAACAAATTGCCGACATCCGAAAAGCTCATGACGGACTATGTCGAAACACTTTATAAAAATATGCCGTTCGCCTTGCCTTGCGACAAGGCTCTGCAAAAACTCAAAGAACGTGCGGAAGGATTTGCGAAGACATTTGTTAATGATGCGGCGGATGCGCCGACTACGGCAAAGCGGCGGATTCGATAGAGCCCTTGGTCGAGTGTTTAGCTCGGTAGTATACATAACCTGTCAGACCCAGATATTGCGCTAGTTATTGTGGTAGAATTGATCTATGTTTACTGACATAAAAACTAAATTACCCACGGCAGGTCCAGAAAGGGTTCGAGTGGATGTGACTCTAATCCCAGCTGAGCCACTTTACTCCGCCGTTATTAACGCCAGTCAGGCAATCTCCCGACAATTCACCAATCAAAACATTATTGATAACGACACGTTCCCACCTCATGCGAGTCTGCATATCTGCACCATCCCCAAAGATCAGCTTTCAATCTTCTTGGATATGATTGATCATATTGTTGAGAAATCTCTACCTGAACTTGTGCCGGTCGAAGTTATTAAAGGATCAGCTGGCTACATTTCTCTCGGATTGACCATTACTCCGGCCATTCGCTCTCTACATGAACGCATTTTGTCAGCGGCAGCTACCGTCCGCGGTGCTGATTATCAAGAAGACCCAGTTCGGCTGGCCCGCCTACCTCCTCCAGACCGCCAGATTTTCCAAAAATATGGAAGTTCTTTTGTGCTGGAGCGGTTTGATTTGCACATTTCCATTGCGAAAGTCGTGCCGGAACATCAGGCTCGCGCGTGGAAAATAGCGACCCAAGTTTTGGGCACTATCACCTCAATCCCAACTTCATCCGTCCAGGTTTGTGACATTGGGATGCGCAGTGAGAAGTGGGTAGTGCTTCACAACATTGAAAAGCAGTAAATATTAAGAAGGGATCCATGGCCAAGTTATTTATCTCACATGCGTCTGGTGACAAAAAGTTCGCGGTCCGTCTGGCCGAGGATTTGCGCCAGCTTCATCATAAGGTGTGGCTAGATGAGTGGGAACTCCGGGTCGGCGATTCCATTATCAGCGAAATATCGCACGGGATAGAGGATGCCGATTCGGTTGTTCTCATTCTCTCAAAACGAAGCGTCCAGTCCAAATGGGTGGAACGCGAATGGCAAACAAAATACTGGCAGGAGATCACGGAGAAACATATCCGAGTGTTGCCGGTCCTTTTGGAGACCTGCAACACCCCTATTTTGTTGAACCATAAAATGTATGCCGACTTTCGGGGACCATCCAAGTATCCCACTGGCTTGGTGCATCTGGCTGACGCCCTGCGACCAGTGGCTGATGCGTCAGGACTGAGCCATCTCTATAGCGATTTTGTGGACATTGATCGTTGGCCGGATTTTTTTCAAGCTTCGGCTTCGCTTGACCTCCTAGTCATGTATGCCGCCTCCTGGCGCAACACCTATCTCAAACATATTCGGGCTCTCCTCAAAAAACCCAAGGCGCGATTACGAGTTATTCTGCCTGATGTCACATCGTCATCATTGCTTGAAGTCTATGCGCCCCGGCTACGTTTGGAACCGCGTGAATTGCGGAATCGAATCGAACAAGCGATCGAAGATTTTTCTGGCTTGGCGAAATATGGAATAGTTGAGGTGTATTCCTCGCCGAAGTATTTCAATCACGCTATGTATTTGTTCGACACGAGATGCGTCTTCGCCTTGTATTCATTTTCACCGAACCGAAATGCCACACCCGCTTTCGTCACTGACGACGGTTGGTTTACCACTTTTATGCGAGAGGATTTTGACTATTTGGTAAGTACCGATGCTGATACCCGAACACTTTTTCGAACAAAGAATCGGAAGCTGTAAAGAGGAGAATCCACCAGACTACGGCAAAGCGGCAGATTCGATAGCCGGGCATTCAATCACAAGTTCGAGCGGTCGCCTCGCAACTGGTGTGGCGGAAACTACCTAATTATTTTGATTGCATTCCGGCAGGAAAAAGCTCTATTATTTCAATCAGCTGGCACGATGCCGTTAATAACAATGAGGTGACAAACTCAAATATCTGACAAAATAATTTTGCGTTAACGCACAGAATCGCTTCTTCCGAAAACCGCTAATTTTCATCTTGGGAAGTGACACTGACGAGAACGCGCCACATATGGGGCGCGGCTTCTTGTTTTGTGTTTCCCAAGAGGGCTTAGCGGTCCCCGGAAGAGGCACGAACTTGGAGTTCGCGCCCTTTTTTATTTCTATGGGAAACCGCCATGTGCCTGCCAGAACAATATAAGGCTGGGTATGTTAGAAGTTCATTTTCCGGGCTTTTCCGGTCTTGGCGGTCTCAAAACGGCAAACCCTTGAAAAGGGTGGCCCAGGAATTAGGCGTCGGGATCACGACCGTCAGTCAGTGGGAACTTGGCCTGCGTTTTCCGACAGCCGAAAATCTGGAAGCCATTGCTCAATACACCGGCATTCCCCCCTGCCGGTTCTTTTGTCCCGGTCAGGAAGCATGCATGCGTCTTGCCCACATGAATGGACGTGCTCTTTAAGAGAAAAAGCCAGACTTGTGCGGCACATGAGGAGGGGTTTAAGGTGATGCAGTTCTTAACTTAAGCGAACAAAAACAAAAGTAAAATAAAATTCATGCGAATAATTATTTCACGGGATAATGCAAACAAAAACAAATAGAGGAGGAGAACAAAGATGAGGTCAGGCAAAAATTGGTTGTGTAAAGTAATGATCGGCGCGTTCGCACTTGCCATGGTGAGTGTTGCGGCCAATGCGGGTGTCATCTCGGCCGGTTATCAAGACAGTTTCGGCGTCAAAGCCGATAATAGTTTGTGGGGCTGGGGTTATGACGGCGGCTCTGCCAATAATTACATTGATCCTGCGTCCCAGACGGTTTTAATTGCCAAGGCACAGTTGGGATTAGGAACCACCAATACCATGGTCAATGGAACCTGTGTGGCGTCTCCCGCTCAATCGGGAACGGCCAAGACCTGGGTTGACGTCGAGGGTGGTGCAGATCGCGGATTCGGCATTAAGTCCGACGGCTCACTGTGGGGTTGGGGCTATGACGGTGCCCCCGCGGGTAGTTTTCTGGATGGTCTGGGGTATAGCCCGAATTCTTATGGTGAGCCCTGGCCAGAAGTCTCCCTGTATCATTATGAACAAGGAGGGGCGTTGGGCATGGGAGCAGCAATGTGCCAGGTCATTACCCGCGTTTATACCAATAATATTACGGCGGTATGGACAAATGATTCCGGCGGTTTTTTAGGCACGGGCACGATCAATAGAGATGTCTATACAGAAATCGAGCATGGAATTTACACCAACTCCGTTATGAATGGCTTGACAACCAACCAACCGACGCAAGTAGGAACGAGTACCAGTTGGCGACAGGTTGCGGTGGGGGGTAGCTTTGGTTTGGGTCTGCAAGCCGACGGTTCAATCTGGTCCTGGGGTTCCGATGGTGACGGTGGTCAGCTGGGTCAGGGCGATAGGGTCGTTTCTGCAACCAATTACGGTGGCGGAGATAGTTACAGTCTGATCATTCAACATTATACCAACGACGGTGCCGGAGGATCAACCTATTACCCGACGTCAACCGAAACCAATGATTATACCAACGCTGTGACGACTAACGTCGTTCGGTATGCGCGCTCTCTCAATACGGCGACCAGGATCACGGCACCGACCTCCATGGTTTGTGTCGCGGCTGGTTCCGTCCATAGCGCGGCTGTCGGCTCGGATGGCTCGCTCTGGACTTGGGGTAAAAATCAAGGCGGCACTTATCCCGTTTCTGTTTATGTGACGAACTATCCTTCGTTGTTTACCGGCTACTACGAGCATCACCTGGTGGCGAATTATAACACAAACATCATTCTGGGTTTGGGCGATCCTGCGCTTTTCGCCACGAATGTGCCTGCGCGGGTGGGTTCGGAAACGACCTGGACCAGCGTGTCAGCCGGGCTGAATGCGGAATTTACCCTGGCGATAAAGCAGGACGGCTCACTGTGGGGCTGGGGCAACAATGGCGCGCAGGCAAGTTATTTCTGGAGGATGCAGGTCCCCTCTCCTTTTGGCGCTGCTACTGGATATGGCGACACAAACCCGGTCGCCACCAACACGTATAGCTTTCGGTCTTGGGCGGAAGGTTGGTTGGGGTTGGGCTCCAACGTGCTGACTGCCGCTACGCCCGCGCGGGTCGGGATGGATAACGATTGGGCCATGGTGTCCGCCGGCAGTGCGCACTGCCTGGGCCTGAAATCGGATGGCTCGCTCTATGCCTGGGGCAATAACGGTTCCGGTCGTCTGGGACTCGGCAGAGGCGATGATTATATAGCTGTGCCTACACGAGTTGGCGACGAGAATGATTGGGTGGCTATTTCGGCCGGTTATGACCACAGCTTGGGCCTGAAATCGGATGGCTCGCTCTGGGGTTGGGGGGCCAACACCTTTGCGCAATTGGGCGATCAGGAAGGCGATGCTTATGAACCGGTCTTGATCAGTTCCGGCTGGGGCTATTCAGGTCCCGTCATTGCGGCAACGGAAAACGGCAGCGGAGATTACGACGGAGACGGCAAGACCGATTTTGTGGTCTATGACGCCTCAACCGGCAACTGGCTGGTCCGCTTATCATTGGCCGGATACGCATTGTATTCTCTGCCTGGCATGCTGGGCGGTCCGGGATATCGACTGGTTACGGCCGACTTTGACGGCGACGGGGTGACTGATCCCGCAGTTTACCAGGAATCTACGGGGACTTGGAAGATTCTGCTGTCGGACTATGGCTGGGCATCGGTAAGTCTGGCAGGCTGGTTGGGTGGAACCGGATATACGGCTGTACCGGCCGATTACGATGGCGATGGCAAGGCCGATCCCGCAGTCTATAATAAATCCACGGGTGAATTGCTCATTCGCCAATCCAGCAGTAGCTATAGTCCGATCATCCAGAAAACACTGGGGGCCGGGTGCATTCCAGTGCCGATGGATTACGATGGGGATTGCAAAGCTGACCCAGCAGTCTATGAGTCGGCAACGGGAAATTGGCAGGTGATGTTGTCCCGCTACGGGGATGTAGTCATCCCGTTTTCGTTCGGCGGCAACAACTATCTGGCGGTGCCAATGGATTATGATGGCGACCGCAAGGCCGACTTTGCAATCTATGAGGAATCCACCGGTGTTTGGAAAATAAAACTGTCCAGCGCTGATTACTGGACATTTGATTCCTCCGTGTATGGGTGGGCATTGGGCGGAACGGGCTATATTCCGACACCGGCCGATTACGATGGCGACGGCAAGGCCGATTTAGCGGGCTATGGTTTAACCACCGGCCAGTACACCATCATGTTGTCAAATTATAATTATTATCGCTATACCACGACATGGTAAAGACAGGAAGAATATTTACCCGCCCGGCGGCGGGAATAATTGAATAACCCAGCAGGGGGCTCTGAATCTTTGGAGCCCCCTGCTGTTTTTTTCCTGACATAAAACACGGTTTTTTTTGGTTCATGAAATTCCTGCATGGCAATAGTTGTGGAAAAATACTGAAAAAGTTATTCGCCTCATGTAGGATTTAATTTTTTCTTCCCCCTCTCCGCAGGTTTTAATCTTCTCTTTCCTGAATTTTAAAATGCCCAAGAAGATTTTTTAATAAGTTTTCAGAATATCTGATACACTTATGCCGTGACCAAATTACGAAAACTTGCGCTGTCCGTTAATTTTCAAGATCGTGATCTTGTGATTCTCCGGGGACTTTTTGAATCCCGCGTTATGACTTCCGCACATGTTGCGGCGCTTTATTTTGACGGCAGAAAAGAAGCCGCCAAAAAACGTCTGCAAAAGCTAAAAATGGCGGAACTCATCGGAGAGCGAACGCGGCGCGTCTATGAACCATCCGTTTTGTACCTGACGCAGAAAGCCCTTGTGTTTCTTCGTGAACAAGGCGTTCTTTCCGAATATCCGCAGCTTGGCCCCTTCTCGCTTGAGAAACGTGCGCGCGTGAGCAACATCACGATTCGCCATGAGCTTGAAATTATGGACGTGAAGACGGCCTTCCATTCGGTAATCTCAAAAGCACCAGCTTTCACTATCGCGGAATTCAGCACTTGGCCGCTCTTGTATCAGTTTGAAGCATACCGTCCCGGCTACAATGGGGCGGAAGTAGCCGTCAAACCGGATGGCTTCATTCGTATTCACGAGAAGGAGCCGGACGGCGGCCTATCCGAACATACATATTTTCTTGAGGTTGATCGTTCAAGCGAGACGCAGGAAACTCTTGTCGCCCGCGCCGGTTGCTATCTCGATTATTACAAATCGGGAGGCTTTGCCGAGCGGAACGGCGCACCGCGATCCGCTTACAAAGATTATCCATTCCGCGTCCTGATGGTTTTCAGGAACGCCGAACGCAGAAACAATACCGCAGAGTGTCTGCTTCAAAGCAATCCCCCTATCCTAACGCAGGCATGCCTTACGACCATCGAAGAAGTGAAGACCAATCCGCTTGGCGCAATCTGGATTTGTCCCGTTGATTACCGCGATGCGACAAAGGGCACGTCTTTTGATTCGGGACGGCGGCGAGAGGCTTGGGGATATAAGCGACAGACGGCACGAGAGGTATTTGTCGAAAAGAAAATCCGAAAGTTCTCGATTCTTGCCGGCCCGGCCACGGCATAATTTCCATAAAAAAGCGACCCTCACGGGTCGCCGCTTCATCATTTGAAGCATTTTTTCAACTGTTCTGCGGACAGAACAGTTGCCGAGTTAACATCATGCAGTTGCACCCATCGCACAGGCCGATGGGTTGCGAGCTTGAGTATTACGCAAGCCGCATATTGTTCGCTCATTTTGTCATCGCCGGTCATAATCCAAACACGACCGGCAGACTTCACGCGCGCAACAATTAGTTCCGCTTGTTTTTCTGAACATTCCGGCCCCATTGTGGATACCACGTGCGGCAGACCGCATTGAGAAAGCCACCATACCGTGGTGAAGCCTTTGACAACAATGCAATCACGCACGCGTGCCGTGATCCGAAAGCCGTTGTATAAGAACAGCGACTTTTGGAATTCATAGACAGTGCCTTCGTGTTCACGCTTTGCGGGAAACCAGTATTTCGGATTGCTTCCGCTGATTTCCTTTTCGTCAACAATGCGCCCGGCATAACCGATGAGTTTTCCCGCCTGATCGTGAAGCGGAATTGCAATCCGCCCCTTGAGCGTTCCACGCGAAGCGACTCCAAGTCCGAACTGCTCAACAATTTCCTGCGTGAACCCGCGACCCTGAAAATACGGATGCTTGTTGTCCAAGCCCTTCAATTCAAAGTCAAGCGGTGCGTTGACCATTGTTGACGGATTTTGCAACGGCAATTCGTTCTGTTTTTTGTCAGGAAGCGCCGGAGCTTTCGCTTTAGGCTCTGCCTTTGTCGAACAAAATTGCTGATGCAATTTCATGGCAACTATGCGGAACGCTTTGCCGTCCGAAGGATCAGCTTTTTCCATGAGGGCCGCAAATTCCAAAACATTGCCTTTGGCCCCGCAACTGAAACACTGGAAAATGCCCCGCGTGAGATTTGCCGAAAAAGATGCCGATTGCTTGTCACCATTGTGACCGGGCAACGGACAAATGCCATGATGCTGGTCGCCTTTGCGCTTGATCTCGACATTATAATGTCGAAGAACCTGCTCAAAGTCGAGTTTCTGACGAAGCTCTTTGAAATTTATCCATGCTGTCATTTTGCAACTCCTTTCTGTGTTTTAAGGTGCATCCGCGTGTTATTGTATCATATTGCTATGCAACTGCTTGTGATTGACAAAACAACGCGGTTATGCTAAGCTTGACCCGGACAGGAGGGATGATTTATTACTCAGTTATCCACACCCCCATTGCAAAATTAAAATTGTATCAGTGATATAATTGAGCGTGTAGTAAACAAAAAACTTTTATTAATTAATATAAAAACACATGTATGACAAAATCAGATATCGGGGGGGGGGGGGGGTGGGATCGACAATAAACCTTC
>Ga0265297_10010908_pt1 | contig 11274 bp, 16 predicted proteins | sample Munlanlwell13791_FD_192502 | JGI IMG/M metagenome (GOLD analysis project Ga0265297, IMG submission 192502) | Leachate microbial communities from a municipal landfill in Southern Ontario, Canada - Leachate well 137-91 | ecosystem: Engineered > Solid waste > Landfill > Unclassified | place...
TCCGTTAATTCCTTTAATTTACTGTTTACGCCATTCATCCACATCTTGATAAAGAACCCAAGGCAAACCAGAGAGATTGAATTAATCACAGCTACAAATGCACTATCAAGCATATTAGGCTCCCTTCACTTATTTCGCTGGAAGAATTACTATATGAACAGTCCCGTTATCGTATGTGTATTTGTATTCTGTTTCTATCAGCCTGGAATTACGTGGCGCCTGTGGACGAGTCGGAGGAGAAAGAATTGTGGAAATCTCAGGCGTTGGAATACTTTCTAATCCACGAGTATCGATGGCTGTCAAGGCAAAATACCAAGTGCCGGCAGCCAAGCCATTGAGTTTTATCTGCAAATTCGTGCTGGGAATGTCAATTGACTTTGGCCCAGTCGGATCAATGGAATATGTCATACTATCATTAGCTAAGTTATATGACTTGGCATATTCAGCAGGAGTCAATGATTCAGGAGTATTCGATGTTCTATAATAATAAACCCGATATGATTGCAGATACGGAGCGTCAATGCTCGGGTCCCATGTTATCATTACATTGCATTCAACCGTATCGGCATAAAGAGAGATCGGTAAAAGGGTTAAGATTAAGACAACTGTTAATAATATTCTTTTTAATGTTTTCATAATGCCCTCCTAAATTGTTTTCCATGCACCATTTACTTTAATTTGAGCAGAAGCAATTGCCTTCCACTCACCGTTTACTTTTATGTATTTTGCAGTTGCCGTTTCTTTCCATGCGCCGATTACTTTTAAATGTAAATGAACATCACCGGAAAGAAACAATAATGCGCTATGTCGAATGGTTATGCTCATAAATTATCCAAAACAATAAACAACTGCATCAAATTTTCTGTCAGTTGTATCATTTATGCTACATTGGGCTCTAATAGTTATCCTTGTTCCAATGGGTAATGACAATGGAATGAATGGTGTCCATATTGGACGAACTCTCTCTCCGGCGACAGAAACAGCTAAACAGAAATTAGGTAGAATTGCAATTTCATTTCCAGCAGCCCCTATTCCTACATCCATCAACCACCAATTTCCACCTGTAGTCCTGCCTGCATTAACTTGGTTTCCTATTCCAACGAAAAATCCAAAACATGGAACCGTTGTGGCAGCAACTATTTCTGTCCATGCACCCTTCGTATTTGCCGAAGCACCAGGATCAATTGATGTTCCTCCTGAACCAGCAGTATTAGCTCCATATGTAGTTACATTCTGAAACCCATAAGGACAACCAAAACTACCAGGAATAGGCATGACCCCAATGGCCCCATTTTTATTACCAGTAGTAGATTGTCCTCTTAATGATATCCTTACTCCAGCAGGCAATTCTAAAGGAATAGAAATTGACCCAAGAGCAAATTTATCATTTCCTATGCCACCACCAGTAAGATTATTTATTATCGCAGTCTCCTGCCCTGCGGCGCCAATACCAATATCGAAAAGATAATCATATGCATCAGCATATGGATGTTGAAGAATAAGTCCTGATGACCTTTGTGCTATTGCTGATATTAATTCTGTCCATTCACCCTTAATATTAGCAGATGCATTTGTAGTACAAGAATTATACCAACTATTTGCTAAACTTGGAGAACCAACATCTCTTATTCCCATACCACCCAAAAATTGCCAATCACTCATTTTAACCACCTACATCTTTAATAAGTTCCAAGCAAAATCCCTAGCCGTCCCATCTGTCTGCTCAAGACTGCAAATCACTTCTGTATCAACAGCAATTGGGACACTTAACTTAACGGGTTCTGATTGTTTATGTGCATATGTCGCCTGATAAGCTAATCCACTAGTGCCATCATGGTAAATTGTATCATAGAGTTTAAATATAACAATATCGCCTGATGTCATGAAAGATGAATCAACCTTTAACACATATATGCCTGGTCCTTGAGTTGTTAACTTAAATTCATTGTCCAATGTTGCTGATACAGAACCATGATCTATCGATGTTGGATTTGCCATAATAAACTCCTAAATAAACTCCTAAATAAACTTCTAAGCTGTATATTGGATGTATATGGAACCATCCGGAATGCCAGTAGTGGATGATGTCGCAGCGGTCCCGTAATAAATGTTCACCACTCTGCCACCAGTCCCAAGCGTTCCGGCATCATCATAATTGGCAGAAATGTGGACTGTGCCGGAGGTGCCTGTGTTGGTAATTATCCCACCATCTTTAAATGTGCGCCCGTAATCATCCATGAAATGAGCCTCACTCTATATTTTAACCATGACAAAAAAACAAATTAGCTGCAACACCACCAGTGGGCCATGTCCAGCCCGTATTGCCGCTGACGTTCGTGTTTGTTCCATCCGAAGCATCCCATATTGCCCCACCTTCAACTGTCATGTCCTGAATCACGCAATAGGATACTGTACTTGTGCCGGTGGTATCGCTCAATGTAGCTGCTACCCCACCAGTAACAGCCTTGATGGAGATATTATAGTCGTCCGTTCCAGTTGCTGCCAACGACGTATCCTGATCTGTCCCGCTCGTGAATTGGATATCGCTGTATTGATAAGTCGCATCAGGTGTTTCCAGAGTTATTGATCCAAAAGTGTTAGAGCCCGTAATGATACAATCGTAGTTTCCAGCATGTTTAGTAATCTTTAAATCTCCAAATGTCTTTCCTCCGCCGGCAAATGTAACATCAGCAGTCAGCGTGTTATTAGAATCACCAATATCGATATCAGGGGCATCGGAGACTGTCAGACCAGTCGTTGTGGACATGTCAAAGATTGTACCGGTCAGGCCGTTGAGAATGATCTTGCCGCTGCCGGCAGAATCCTTGAGCTCTCTGGTGTTGGAGTTTGAAGAGGAAAACACGGCACATGTTAAAGTCTGTCCATTAATATCAAAAGTCCCTTGCGTAAGCGTGAAGGCTCCCGTATGAACAAGAGCTGAAGAAAGCTGTACAGTACCACCATAAGAATATACCGTAATTCCGCCTGAACCAAACGACCCATTGCGATTAATAGATAACACAGACGCAACCCTGGCATCTAATGTTATGGTATCACTTGTACTTGTAACGGTTAAACCACTACCTGTTAATGTTAAGTCACCATAATAAGTAGCTGTTGCCAACGCCAATGTATCTGCCTCCGTGAGTGCCGACACATCAATAGCCCCAACTCGCAGCAAATCATTAACTGTTGCTGTATTACCAGTATCATCCCATGTCAAATTATCAATGACCGCTATATCTTGTGGCAAATGATAATTATTAAGCGACGGACTTCCTCCACCAGATGATGTAGACCAAATATTGTCATACCAATTAAAATTTGCTGTTCCCGCATCAGCATAAACTGTTTTCGGATCACTGACATCCTGAATATATCCTCCGCCAGTAGTCTTTGTATTTCCTCCGCAGTCGCCAACCCTTGTCAGTGTCACAGTCGGAGTGTTTGTGTCGGCGATCTTGATGTCCTGAAGGTCGATATCCGTGAATGTAAGAGTCTTGCTTGCCGCTGAGACGGTAATAGTCCTGGTAGTGCCGATAGTGCTCGATCTGATAAGAGGTCGATAAGTTGGATTATCATTCCCAACTCCACCACCCAGCCAGGAAGAATTGTCTCCAACACTAAAGTCATTAGCAAATGTAAGGATTGTATCCCTGAAATCTCCATTGTGGGTAATATTGAATTGTTTGAATGACGCTCCAGAACCTGGTGTTATCGCATAAGTGCGAGCAGCCGTTGGTGCAGGGGTAAAGTTAATAATCCCCCAAGCAACACCCCCAAAATGATGCGCTAATGATGTATTTGGTGCAATATTAATCGTGTGATTGGCATCGGTCATTGTTAATGTGCAATGATCAAAAATCACTGAACCACACGAAATCACAGAAGTCCCCAACGATAACGTCACAGCCCCTGCTCCATTATCGCCAAATAACCCTACCACTGTCATGTTATAATTGTTTGTGGTCAAAGAAGAGCCGTTTTGATATAGAAGAAGCTGTTTAGCAGACAATGCATCTTGCAGCGACACATCAGCGCCATTCACTACCAAAATAGTGTTTGGGGTATTCAGGGAAACGCCTGCCGTTGTTATATTGCAAGCATTAGTCCAGAAATAAATGTTGCCTATGTGCGTCCATGTTACGTTTGCATCTAAAGTAAAATCGCCTCGGCAATGAATAGTGCCGCTGCCAGAAATAGTGATTCCCGATGTTCCCGAGGCATTAAAATTTAGACAGTTTACCTCGCTATCAATAATTAGAGATGTTACAGCCGCACCAATAGTTACGGCATCCGCAGCATCAGGAATCCCGGCACTCCAGTTTCCTGCCGTTGACAATTTGTGATCTGCTGTTGTATCATCAAACCGTGTTGCCATTACTCCGCTATTTCCTCATCAGGCGCTAAATCAACAATTGTTTGTGGAATAACCCTTGACGCAGCATCCCATCCGTATAGATCCGCCGCTTGGAGAACTCCTTTGGCGAAATTCTCTAATCCTTGTTCTTTTAAATATCTTCGCACCAATACCCTCAATACCCACCGAACGTTTTTGATAAAGGGCTTACGGTTGTCCGGTATGATAAAATTATCAGGAACATGCTTCCACTCGCCAGGAGGAAATATTTCACCATTAATTGTAAACGTTCCGCTGAAATTGGGGAATGTTTCCTGCGCTTCGGCAATCTGGGCATTTGTGATAATATTAATTAGAACTTTCATTATTAAGCCTCATTTTTCCTTAAATCAGAATCATATATGCCGTTTTCATATAGAAATGTAGCTATATCTCTGGCTGATGTCCCAAGCGATAACGTTGGACCCGCTGTACCGCCAATAACGCCACCCATCCAATTAAGAGTTCCGGCAGTACCCCCAGCCCCCCAGTTTATCTTACTTGTTCCATCTGTTCCCTGTATGCAGATAAGCCGATATACTTGACCATCTACGCCGCTGGTGCCAAGAATTGTTACCGTGCCAGCTGTTCCTCTTACTACGATATATTGTGATGCAGCGTTGTTCCAGTCAATATCACAAACAGTAGCCCCAGTTCCAACCGTTCCAGCATTATATAATCCCGCATATAATGTCCCGGTTCCAATTGTACCCGATGTGCCTGATACACCTGAAGTGCCCGATGAGCCATTGCCGCTGGTACCAGATGTGCCGGAAATACCACTTGTACCAGATGACCCGGAACCTCCACCAACGGAAATCGCCGCAGTCCCAGATACAACAGATGTGCCGAAATTAATGGTAAGGTTATTGGCATCTACAGCGGTGATGCTTTCCGGGGACACAACTGCATTACTGATATATACTTCGACAACAGGGAATTTGTAGTTGAGATTATGAACAACCGACCAAGAGCTGCTAGCCTCACCTTGTTCATGTTGATATCCACCAACAACGCTGGATACTGTTATGCCAGATGTACCGGAAGAACCTAGCCCGGAAGTGCCGCTTGATCCTGCCAAACCACTAGTACCAGATGATCCAGCAAGTCCGGATGTACCAGATGAGCCATCAATACCAGAAGTCCCGGATGATCCAACACCAGATGTACCACTAGAGCCGCTTACACCAGATGTCCCTGATGAACCTAAGCCTGAAGTACCTGATGAGCCTGAATCGCCACTTGTACCAGAGCTGCCGGCCACACCACTTGTTCCTGAGCTTCCATCCACTCCAGATGTTCCACTGCTGCCTACGCCGCTTGTACCACTAGATCCGGATATCCCACTAGTTCCGGATGAGCCTAATCCCGATGTTCCGCTTGAGCCCGAATCACCGCTAGTTCCGCTGCTACCCGCAAGGCCAGATGTACCGCTCGATCCTGCAATTCCTGATGTTCCAGAACTTCCAACTCCACTTGTACCACTTGAGCCTGATATGCCGGACGTGCCAGAAGAGCCTAACCCACTCGTTCCAGATGAGCCAGCCAAGCCCGATGTCCCACTACTGCCGGCTATACCTGATGTACCTGATGACCCCGTAACACCACTAGTCCCTGATGAGCCTCCAATGCCAGATGAACCAGAACTCCCTGAGACTCCTGATGTACCTGACGAGCCCAACAACACCCCATCCACACCACTTGTCCCAGACGATCCCGCAGAACCACTTGAACCTGCCGGTGCAGAGTTGGAAAAGGTAATCGTTATGGGAACCTGGGTCGCAAGAGTTACCGCTATATCTTCAGTAATAGTTGCCATTATGCAGACCCCGCAGTTCCGGAAAGCCTGGTAACATCAAATTCAAGATCCAGTTTCCCCTTCATTACCGTATAAACTTGGTTGCTGTTTGTGGTAACTACGATATCAAAATCATACTCACCAGGATCGAGATTAATGGTATCTGATGGATTAAGGGTAATGCTGCAAGACCCATCCGTTCCCGCAGTGGTATCGGAAAAGGCTGTTACTATTTTCTGAAATGATGCCTCTGCATCTGAAAGGGAATAATGGGTCTTTGCGGTGAAATGGACTACCCAGTTTTTAATGCAATAAGGAGTGCCATCAGACTTCTTAAAATTGACAGCGTAGTTTATGGTATCCCCTCTTGTCATGGAAAGCCGTTTTAAGGCCATAACGACACCTCTTCCTTATTGGACTATCAATTCAGCAGTGACTAGGCTGTTGGCCCCAGCGGTTCCGGCCCCGGATTGCGTGGCGTATATTTTGACAAATGGAGAGAGAACAGGAGTTATGGAGCGGAAAGTGCTGGCTATGGCAGGCCCGGAAGTTCCAAATGTTCCTTCACTTGCCGGATCTACATATGTCCCATCAACAACAGCGCAACCTTTATAAGAGAAAAACGTGGTGCCACAAGTCGTTGATGTGCCGGCAGCTATGGATTGAAAAATGGAGAATTTATCGTTATTGGCTATGTACCTGAGATCGATTGGACCCGCTGTACCGATATCGCCTGCTGATAATGCTTTAGATTTGAATAAAGGAATGGTGGTAATTCGTGCCATGATCGCACCTCCAAATAGGCATTGTTAAGGGGGATACGCCCCCATATCGCTATATTACTTTTTCTTATAACTGAGAGCCGGAAGTTCCTGTTGCCGCAACTGCTGCCGTACCGGAATAACCTGACGAAGTAGCCTTTGTCACTAATGAAACGTTAGCTGATAAGGCAACATGCGTATCGTTTATGAGATCTTCCATTAACTGTTTAATCTTTAAAATCGCCATTTGTAAATCCTCCTTTAGAAGTATAGTGTGTAACTCAACGTGGTTGTAGATTTAACTGCCGAACTCACGATCCCGCATTCGCTGCATCTGGGAGAGAGTCTTTCGCATCTTCTCAGAATAAGCATCAGGAATAGGACCAAATCGTTCGGTAAATGCATCTGCATAATACTTGGATAAGTTAGGGTTAAATATGTCTGAATCAGGCTTGAGGAAGCAAAGATGAGCCGCCCAATCAAGCAATCCGTCATGATGCTTCTCTTCAATCTCCGGTTGCGTCTGCATGGTGAAAGAAAGTAAGGGTAAACGGGAAACGGTTAAATAAGCTGTATCCGCTATGGATGGAGCCAAGACAAAGGTTATTGTATTATTTGGCTCATTCATAAAGTATATTGGATTCCCACCCGAACCCGCTGTGCCCACTGTGCCGCTTGTTCCCCACCAGCCGGATACTCTTTCGTCTAATTCTGCATATGTAACCGGACCGACAAGGGGAAATGTCATGGACTTTAATTGGCAACGTTTAACTTGCAGGATTTTTGGAGAGAGATAATAAAACGCCTGATCAGGAACAATGGTCAGGGTGCATAATGGTTTCTGGCCAAGCGTACCTGCCGTACCTGCCGTTCCCGAATCATTCGCTGTAACGCCATCTATGATTAAATGGCCACGACGAACGGCTTGGACTTCTGCGCGATTAAGGTTGCGAAGAAGCTCAATATCGGAAAACGCATAAGGAATGGTCATGTCATCTAGTCTGGTTTCCCGCAATTCATCTATTAGCTCTTTCCCGGTTGCCATTACTGGATGCTATCCTCCTGGACTTCGGTGATATTGTCTGTAGGTGGTTGAGCAGAATGAACATCCCTTTGAATCACATGATAAGTTACTCTGGGAATGTTCTTTTTATACTCCTTGCCATCTTCGTCATAGAATGTGTCTGTTCGGATCTTGGTATCGAGCATCTTCAATACCGGACGAGGAAGATCGATCTCCTCATTCGGCTTAATCAGAAAAGCAAATCCGTTCAACGAGACGAACAGGCCCTCTTTAGGAATATCCGCACTTTCATGAATTATAACGCGATCACGTATATGACCGCGAGGATTAATGAAATAGTTTTCCGGATTCTTCTCTTGGTCCGTCTTTGGTCTTACTGGCATAAATCCTCCAATTTGGGGAGCCCGGCAGGGAAGAAGGAAAGGAAGGAGGAAACCTTAATCCCCACCAGGCCAAGGTTAAGAGTTGGTTAATTCTGTTTACTCCTTATAGGGCATATGAATTAGAGATACCCAGTCATTTACCGTTCCGCATGTTGCTGCCGCATCACCTGAAAGAACGTTATAAGCACCTGCCGTGCCACCGCCAAACCGTTTATAGGCTCCAGCCGTGCCCGTTGCATATTCCATATAACCAACAGGAACCATGCCTTCGGGACAATCAGGCAAATAAGCAGATGTCGAATCCGTACCTTCGTTGCCGGCGACAATGGTGCCTTGAGTTCCGAAACCAACGCACACGAGATATTTCACATAGGTTGACTTGGACTGGGTGCCATTGGGGAGTCGAATATTGTCCTGGGCGTAGGCTGTTCCAACCCGACCATTAATAGCAATAAATATAGGAAGGGGAATAGCAACACCGCATGTCCCGCCAGTACCAAGCTGGATATCCACACAGGAACCATGCGTTCCACCTGTACCTGCCCAAATAACACGATTGGTAAGAGATTGAATTGCTCGTCTCAAACCATCTTGCCATTCAACATCATGTAACCGTCTGTCAGCCACCTTTGCTGTAAGGGGCGCATCATCAAATTTTCTATAAGCCATGTTTAAATCCTCCTAAAAAGTTGCGTTGTCCTGAACTTTTAGGCTTAAATGGCATGCCGGTCAGGATGGGCAGCATGCGTGTGTTGTGCTTGGACCAACTCTATCCGAAGCTAAAGTTAATCAAAACTCTTAACTTAATCCGTACAAGCCGCTTCATATACTGCCATCCAGGAATCATTAAGGATAACAGTACCTTGCATTGTTTTCCATGACACCGAACCACGCTGACCAAGAGGATCAGACTTGGACGGGACAGGATTGATAACAATGGGCGTAATGGCGAACTTGCCCTTGAGTGCAATAATCCCGTAAGCGTCTTTACCGAAATACATCACAGGATAAACGTCGCACCGAGAGCCGAGGGTTGTGAGCAGGCCGGTTGTCGTTGTAGACCCGCCATCTTCATAAGGACTAAAAATGGTGGATTTGAGATACCGGCAATCTTCACAGGCGCCAATTTCAGTTTCCCATGCGCCAACCTTTCCATAATCCGCTACGGAAGTGAACCCTGTCAAGCCACGAATGTCAGATGTCATATCCACATGAGTCACGCCGACAAACGCAGGAAGGATGGATTCCGTGTTGAACGAGGGGGTAGACTTAACGATACTGGTTATGTGCTGGGCTTCCTGGCGTTCCAATGCACGGACTATCTTGCGCTGATCCGCACGAGCAATAACGGTGGCAACTGATGTACGGGCAGTTACGGAATTTGCGTAGAAAACATTCGTACAGGCCTTCAAAACATCATAGCGAAGGGTTTCCACTGTCTTTGCCGCTTGTTCCGCAATGACATTCTGGGCTTCCTGAAGAACGGGATCTTCATGAGTGTCTTGGATTATATCTGTAATGCCGACCAGATCGCCATACTGATGCAGGGTCACAGAGATATCGCTTGCGGTTAACTTTTTGCCTATCGGAGTTACGCCCTCAGTCAATGCCGTAGTAGCAAGGGCCAATGCGTTATATCTCCGGAAATTCATAGTTTGAGTTTTGTTTGCGGGAAGAGACTTGGCTTGACCAAATTTCTCCAACACAGATAGGGCATGGCTCGTTTTAAGAGCTCTACCACCACATATGCCGCAGTTCTAGGTTGAATATCCCCATAAGTTGTTATATTTGCCATAATTTATTAGCCTCCTTGCCTGTTAAGGGCCTCATCAAATGCGGACTCAAAATCATTGGCCTGAGACATAGCAGCATTCACCGCACCTCTACGGGTGGTCACTGCGGTCATGGCCTGCTTGCGTTCAGCCTTTTTTGAGTCTATATTCACAACATTTTGAGGGGTATCAGGCGTAGTTTGAACAGGTGGGATAATGCCGGTTTCTTTTTTGAAGTCAGACAGCATATCAACAATATCCGATGCTGTGCCTGATTCATAAATAGCCTGCAATCCTCCCTGTAAATATTTAGGTTTAGATGCGATCCAATTTGTAATTGAACCGTCATTAACATATTTTTCGTAATCGGAGTGACTCTGGGCTATGGATGAAAAATGCAACTCCTCGGCTTCGTTGGCAAACCTTTCCCGAGTCTGAGCAGTAAACTCATTAACGGGTTTCAAGGATTCCATCATTTCATTAAGCCGTGAATCGAACTTTTCCTCTAATCGCTTTAGCGCCAGGTCACGCTTCTTGCCCTCCATTTTGGAAACAAGATCAAACTCGGAATCATAATCCGCTAACTCAGCCTTTTCCTTATCCGTAAGAAGATCCATGAAAGATGATGGGTCCTTCTTCGGCTCTGGAGAAATAGCTGGCTGGGATTTAATAGTTTGAACTTCGGCAAGTAATCTAGCTTTTTCTGTTTCCCATGATTCTTTATCGTGCTGCCAGATGCCTTGGAGCGTTTTCCATTTTTGCTCATAAGTGGTATCTTCAGCAGGAGTTGGAATGGGGATAGCAGGAGAAGTGACGAGAGTAGGGTCAGGTGGTTGGCCTGCCGGTTTCTCATCAATAATAGGTGGAGTTTCACCACCCGCTTTTTCATCAACTACTTTTTCATCTGCCTCTTTGAAATTTGCAGGATTGTCGGCTGGAGTTAACTCAGCCTCTACAACTTTCTCGGCAATATCAAATGCTGCATTGAACTCAGAATCCGGATCTAAACTTGGATCTGGAACGACAGCAGCTTCTTCACTTTCTAATTTGCCCTCAATTTCGGTGCCCATATAAATCTCCTTGTTATCTCCTTATAAAGTAATAAAAAAGGCGAACACTGGAAATTAACCCAACATT
>Ga0265297_10010909_pt1 | contig 11273 bp, 5 predicted proteins | sample Munlanlwell13791_FD_192502 | JGI IMG/M metagenome (GOLD analysis project Ga0265297, IMG submission 192502) | Leachate microbial communities from a municipal landfill in Southern Ontario, Canada - Leachate well 137-91 | ecosystem: Engineered > Solid waste > Landfill > Unclassified | place...
ATTTAATTGGAAAAACCGCTTATTAACTCCGGGATTGGGGGGTCATACTATTCTGGGAATTATGAATAGGCAGTATAATTCCACCCAGGCAGATTGGCTGGTTGAAAAGCAGGATGATGAAAAAATTATTGCTAAGGGTAAGTTTAATCAGCTTAACGTTGAGCAAACCTGGAAAATCGAAATAGATAAAGACCTGGGTTTAAAGTGGGATATCGGGATTAAATCCGCCGATAAAGAGCAGGTTTCAGAATGCCAAGTTAATATCATGCTTGCTAAAGAATATGGTAGCTGGTCTACCGGAATAGAAAAGGGTGATTTTCCGGTAGCCGAACAGATAAATAAGTCCTGGCAGTATCTTTTAGGGGATAAGATTTTCAGGAAAGTAATCGGGGTAGATATGGCAGCTGGCCCCGATTTTTCTCTCCCCTCTTTGTTCTTCGAAAAATCCTCGAGCCTTGAGCCGAATTCCCCGCAGATCCTCGATGCGGATTATCTCTTTAACTGCCGGATGCTTCAATACAAAATTTCCGGTTTGAATAACCTGCTTACCTTTCAGCAAAACCCGGCTGATGTATTTTCAGGTAAAATTATTTTCGATATTATTAATCAAGAAAGCTACCTGGAACAGATTAACCAGGATTTTATTTTGTCCTCCGAAGACATAAGCCTGGTTTTTGCAAACGGAGAAGCGATACTTTCGTACAAAGGATTAAATTTGACTAAAAACAGCCATTTAAATACCTCAATTAATATTTCCGGAAAATGGTATGATTCGGCTTGCGCAAATTGGGAATTTAAGAGGCAAGCCCTTAATAAAATTATCGGCATTGGTTTTTGGCCAGGCCTGCCTTTAAAACAGGTTTGGGAGTTTGAAATTAATAAAGACGGAGCTTTTTTATGGGAGGTGTGGCTTCAGGTCGAGAAAGAAACCGACATACAGCAGCAACGTTTACAATTCATGTGCACAAGTAAATACAGGAATTTCTTTACGGATTACTCAGGCGGAGAATTTTCGGATAAGTTTTTCGAAACAGAATCAGATATGCTGCAAAGGTGTATTGCCGCAGGCACAATCGGATTAACCGGGCCAGAAAATAAATTACCGGTTTTAAGTCTATCGTTTTCGCAAAACTCCGGAAATTTTGCCAAAATCCTTAATTCTGATTTTTACCACAAGGCGCGCATATTAAGGATTGAAAAAATCGATCCGGAAGAAGAAACTATCCTTAAGCCCGGCCGATATAAATCATTTGAAATAGAAGCCCGGTTAGATGCGGCTGGAGACTTTCAGAAAAATAACCTTTCTAAGGCAATTGAAAAGGGAAGATTAAAATTCATTTTCGACCGGGGAAAAGGGTCGATTTTCTGGGATGGCAGGGAACTTAGCAAGAAACTGGGTTTTTATACCTCTTTACGTTCCGCCGGCCGTTGGCATGATTCCGTATCTTCGGCTGATTGGAAGATTGAAGGGCAGGATAATAGTTCGATCAAGGCAAGAGGAAAATGGTTGCATTTGCCGATTTCTCAGGTATGGGAGTTAAATTTACCTGAAGAGGGGGTGATTGAATTCAATATTTTTTTAGAAGTAAACGACAGAATAGTTTTCGAGCGTTTACAGGCCAATCTTATGCTTTCGGAGAAATACACTAATTGGATGGCCAAAGGGGATAAAGGAGAATTTCCGGTTTTTACTGCAGATATAACAGATGATTGGCAACAGGTTTACCGGGCTGATAGTAAATTTATCGGAGTTTTTTCCAAGCCAGATGACATAGCCCTGCCCGAAATATTTCTTGCCCCCTTTTCTTTAAAAGCCGATTGGTTTCTAAATATTCTAAATTCGGATCTTTACCATCGGGGCAGGGTGCTTCAGTTTTTAAATGCCCAAAATTCCGTTGTTGATCCGGGTCATTATCCTTATGCCCAGGGTTTAATCAGTATTGCTAAAAAGACTGATGCCTAAATTAAGAAACAAATTCTTATTATTTATTTTTGTTTTATCTTCCGTGACAACATTTATTTTTATGCAAGGCAAAAATAAAGTTGTCAACCTAAACGAAAATGATTGGTTTATTACTGCTGATTCAGGCTGGAAAGGTGCATCTAATGGTCAAGTGGTAAGGCCCGGAAACAATTTTTGGCCGGTAGAACTTAGGTACCAGTTAATAGCCACAGATCTCTGGCCGTGGCCAGAGATCGATTTTTGGTTAAAATTTAAAAAAGGCCATGATTTAAGCAAATATTCTGGTATAAAATTAGTAATAACCAGTCAGCAAAAAGATGAAATTTACGTTTATTTTATGGCAGAGGATCAAAATTTAGAAATACTTAAGCCTCTGGCGCAAAAATGCCGGTTAAATGGCAAGCCGAATCAGGAAATTTTTCTTCTTTTTTCCGACTTTAAGATTCCTAAGGATTGGAGCGTGCGCGCCCCCGGGTTTAACAGCGACTTTAAGTGGGATAAAGTAAACCGCTTGGGTATACATAAAAAAGGCAGCGATAAGGAAAAAGGGAAGATTCTAATCAACAAAATTCAGCTCTTTAGTAATCCAAGATTAAAAGGAAATAGAATAGAAAGGGCAAGGCCGCCAAGGTATTACACTTTTGATCTTACTCTAAAGCCCGGCAATTATGACAATGAAATTGTTATTTCAGATTCAGGCTATAATCCCGTAGGGCCATATTTTTATGGTGCAAACTGGGGTGTTTGGCTTGACCTGCCTGATAAAGAAAAAACAGCTTTTTTAGAGTTAAAAGTTATCAGGGCAGGGGGGCCTTTTATGGATAGGTATGATTGGCGTAAATCAAAATTTACCTTTCCCGGGAATAACCGCAAATTAAATATGGTTAGCCCGGATGAGTTTGTTAAATATTGCCGCGATATCGGGGCTGAACCTTTAATCCAGGTAAGCGCTTTGGGGGATGATGCGGCTGAAAATGCCGCCGAACTTTTGACTTATCTTAATCAGGAAAAAGGATATGGGATAAAATTCTTTGAGATAGGCAACGAGCCTTTTATATGGCACAAGGTGCATTTTGATCTTTGGGACCACCCCTGCTCGCTGGCCGAATATTTCGAGATATTTGTAAAAATATCCTTAGCGCTAAGGAATGCGCAGGACAAGATCGATCCGAATTTTAGAATAAAGATTTTTGCTCCTGCGATCGAAACATCTTGGCTTAACTGGGGCAGTTTTTCTGAAAAAGATAAACAAGAACCGGTGCTAGGCAGATTTTTAAAGATGTGCAAAGATTTCGAAAAAGATAAAAAATCTAACCCGAAAGGGATAAGGCTGATCGATGTTTTAAGTTTCCATCTTTTTCCTTCCTTTAAAGACAACCCATCTTTAAATGGCGAAGTTGATAGCTCGCTTATTTTGGAATCGGCTCAAACATGGTGGAATCTAGATTATGTGAATAAATATGACAGCTCTTTACCTTTGGGTAAGGCCAGCGGAGTTATCCCTGCGCTTAAAGATACAATAAAAAATAATTATCCTGGTATTGAGCTGGCGGTTACCGAATTTAATGTTGAATCCAAATCCATGGTTAACTTTAATCCTTTAACAAAAGTCCTCTATTTAGCCGATCTCTACGGAATTATGGCAAGATCGGGAGTAAATTATTTTATGCAGTTTTGTTTGAATTCTAGCGATCAGAATACCGCGCTATTGGACGATATCGATAATATTACTCCTCTTTACTATCCCTTGGCTTTATTTGCCAGGTATTTTAACGGGAATATTTTAGATGTTAAAAGTACTAATAGCGAAAAACTTAGCATCTATTCATGCAGCCGGCAAGACGATATAGTTATTATGGCAATAAATAAAGATAATTTTGCAAAAAAAGCTAGAATTTTATTAAGGGTTAAAGGTGGTTCTGATTTTAGTTTATTTTTTCCGGCCATGAGTCTTACATGTATAAGAATAGATAAAAATAACCCAAGTCAAAAAGCCGAATGCTGGGAATATGGAAGAGAACAGATTAATTGAGCTGTCGGTAATCATCCCTACTTATAACAGAAAAAAATCCTTGCAGGAGTGCCTGGATTCTCTTTTCTGCCAGGATTATCCGGCTGAAAAATTTGAGATCATTGTTGTTGACGATGGATCTAGCGATGGAACAGATTTAATGCTAGCTTCTTTAACTAGGAAGTATCCTAATATAGAGTATTTACAAAGGACCCACCAGGGGCCGGCTGCCGCTAGGAATGCAGGAATTAAGCATGCGCGGGGGAAAATCATAGCTTTAACCGATAATGATTGCCTACCCGAGAAAAATTGGGTTGCCAATATTCTAAAAGCTCATGAGTTACATAAAGAGGTATTGGCAGTGGGAGGGTTAACCGAAGTCAATCCCCGTAATATCAAGGCTTCGGTAAGCCAATCATTAAGTAATGGCTCAATGTCAGTTAAAATTAACGATAAAAAAGAATTTATTTTTTTTCCAACCTGCAATGTTTCTTTTAAAAAAGAATACCTCGCCGAGGACTTTAATGAATTATTCCCCTTACCGGCGGGAGAGGATTTAGAATTTTTTTGGAGAACTTTTAAAGGCGGGAATAAATTTATCTATGATGAAAACATCAGAGTTCTTCATAACTGTCACCCTAATTTTAAATCTTTTCTGAAACAGGCATATATGTACGGAAAGGGCAACTTTCTTGTTCAGCATCTTCATAAGGACCATCCTTTATTAAAGGAAATATTTCCGCAAAATTTCTATTCCTTTGTTTTAGGTACGGTCATTAATTTTTTAAAGATTCCCCGTTTTTCCTATCTTTTAGGGGCCAGATTGATCGCCTCCAGTCCAAATTTAAGCGGATATGAGAAATTTCAGGTTTATGTTTATTTTACCTTGCATAAAATAATGTATTTAGCCGGCAATGCCGCGGAATTCACAAGGGTTAAAAGATTTAAAAAAACCGGATTAGGAAATGAAGGCAAAATTATTAAAAAACCCGAGCTCCTTATTCTAGACATAACTCACGAATGTAACCTAAAATGTAAAATTTGCGACATCTGGAAAACATCGGCATCCGAAAATAACCTGGAATCCGATTATGTTAAAAAGGTTCTTTTTGAAGCCAGCGAATTAAAAATAAAGGAGATTGCCCTTTCCGGAGGAGAGCCTTTGTTAAGGAGCGATATATTCGAGATATTTGATTACGCCAAAAATATAGGACTTAAAAATATAGGCCTTTTGACCAACGGAATACTTATTGAGCGCCATATAGAGAGGTTAAAAGCATATTTTATTGCAGGTATTGTATCGCCGGTTATCTCATTTGATTCTTTAAGGCCTGAACTTCACAACGATATAAGAAATAATGACCTGGCCTGGCAGACAACGAAAAACGCTTTAAACATCCTTTCTTCCTTAAAAAAAAGTTATCCCAAAATAAACTTTAATGTAATCACGATAATTTTGGGGCAGAATTTAGAAGAGCTGCAGGAACTAACCAAATTCGTGAAATCTTTAAACGCCAATTCATTACAGTTCCAGCCGCTTTTAGCCAATAACCTGGATATGAAAGATAGGAAAAGTTCTCCTTTCTGGGTCAATAAAGATAGGCTGCCGGTTCTTGATTCTGTTGTTGACGGCTTGATAGATTTTAAAAGAAAAGAGCCTCAGTTTATCAAAAATTCTGAAAAGAATTTATCCCTTATAAAGAAGTATTACCGCGCCGACCTGACTAATCTCGACGCCAGTTGTCTTTCGGCGGATAAAACCGTTTTAATCGCTAATCAAGGCGATTGCCGGACTTGTTTTTCAGGATACGGGAATATTAAAAGCCAGGGATTAAATCAAATATTACAGGATAGAGAAATAATTCAGGCTCGCCAAAGGGCAAGAGAATGTTCGTCGCCTTGTCTTCTGCCTTGTTTTTTTGAGTAAAAATATTTTGTAAATAATGTTTAAGCCAAGCGCTTTCACGGAAAAATCACTCTTGATATTATTAGGAATATTTTTATCGCTTATTTTTTTAGAAGCCGGATTGCGTCTGGGCGGTTTCATATTTCTTTCGGTTCAGGATCGCCGTAATACCATTTCTTTATCACAAAAATCAACCTGCACTATTTTGTGCTTAGGTGAGTCTACAACTGCTTTGGGGGGCGCATACTCTTATCCTTCCCAGCTGGAAAGGATTTTGAACTCATCCAACCGGGATGTAAAATTTAGCGTGATTAATAAAGGGGTGCCGGGGATACATACGGACGGAGTCTGTGCAAATTTAGCCGGCAACCTAGATAAATACAAACCGGATATTGTTATCGCGATGATCGGAATAAACGACCAGATTGTTACCGACGGAAATTTTCCGGGTAAAATGAATTTTTTTAAGGAGTTAAAGGTTTGCAAGCTGGCCTATTTAATCTGGCTGCATGCCAAAGCTAAGATGGAAGAAATTAAAAATAATAAAGGCGGTGGTTTGTCTTTTAACGTCTTTAGGCCTAGCGATCTTTATGCCGGAGAGGATCTTGGCGATTACAATAAAACGGGGTGGGCCTATTTTAACCAGAAAAAGTATACCCAAGCCGAAGAGCAGTTTAAAAAGGTGTTGGAATTTGATCCTCAGGATGACGGCGCGCTTTTCGGCCTGGGCGCTTGTTATTCGCGCCAGGAAAGATTTGAAGAAGCAGAGTTAATTTTGAAGAAAGCCATTGAAATAAATCCCGGGAATTTCAGAGCTTACATTGAATTAGGGGGGTGCAATAATTGGAAGGCGAAGCATGCCGAAGCCGAAGAGTATTTTAAAAAAGCCTTAGAAATAAACCCCGACGCCGAAGATGCCTACCGTGGGTTAGGATGGAGTTATGAGCTTCAGAAAAAATATCCCCAGGCGGAAGAGTATTTTAAAAAAGCCTTAGAAATAAATCCAAAAAATTACTTTAATTGTGTTGATTTCGGGCTATTATGCAGTTTAAAGGGTAAATATTCTCAAGCCGAAAAATTTCTGAACCTGGCCTTAGAATTAAAACCGGATGACGATATTGTCTATGCTAACTTAGGCCTATGTTATAAGCTGCAAAAAAAATACCCGGAAGCCGAAGGTGCATTTAAAAAAGCATTAGAGTTAAATCCCAGTAATGAAAAGGCCTACGGGGGCTTAGCCGAACTATACGAAGAAAAAGGCCAGCCCGAGATTGCCAAGATTTACCGGCAAAAAGCAAAGTCAGCCCAGCTAAAATACTACAGTTTTTCAGTTTTAGTAAATTACTTAAAAATTAAGGATATGCTAGACAGAAGAAAGATTAAGCTTGTCTGCGTACAATATCCTAACCGTAGCGTCGACCCTTTAAAAAATATATTTAAAGGAAAACAAGGAGTCATTTTTGTCGATAATGAAAAAATATTTAGGGAAGCTATTAGCAAAGATGGATGGAAAGTATATTTCCAGGATGCCTTTGCCGGTGATTTCGGACATTGCACTCCTAAAGGAAATAAGTTGTTGGCCGGTAATGTCGCCAAGACGATTTTAGAAGAGATCTATAATTATCAACAGAATAAAGGATCTGAACAATGAAAGTCGCATTAATACAATGCCCGGCTTTTGGCATTGATCGTCCCCCGATCGCCCTGGCTTACTTGGCCGGATCATTAAGAAAAGAAGGCCACCAAGCCGATATCTATGACTTAAATATAGATCTTTATTCAAAAACAGAAGAAAGAAACAAAAAATTCTGGGATTTCGATTATATTTTCCAATGGTCAAATCAAGAATATTTTTATGATATTGGACTATTGTTGGATGAGCATTTTAAGAATTGGGCCGGGCGAATTGCCAGCGATAAACCCGATGTAATCGGGTTTTCAGTCCAGTCATCTTCTTTATTGAGTAGCCTTACGCTTGCAAAACACATAAAAAATGCCCTGCCTTCTAACCCGATAATTTTCGGCGGACCGTTAACTTCGACTTTCGGCCAAGTAGAGCATATTTATTCATTATTCGGCATAACTGAAAGTTCCGTGCCCGAATCACCAATCATCGATATTGTTGTGCTTGGCGAAGGCGAAGAAACCTTAAAAGAAATTTTAAAAAGGTTAGAAAATAAAGAGTCTCTTCATGGTTGTAATGGCACAATTTCGGTTAAAAACAAAGAGATTATCAGAAACGATGCCAGGACTTTGATTAAAGATTTAGACGATATCCCTTTCCCTGATTTTGATGGTTTCCCGCAAAATTATAAATATAAAAATAGGTTGCCGTTTTTGGGCAGCCGGGGCTGTATTAGGGCCTGTGTTTTTTGCGATGACTGCGGGATGTGGAAATACTACCGAACAAGGTCCACGCAAAATATGATTGAAGAGATAAGGTTGCGTAAATCGCAAGGCGCAGAGTTTCTGGAATTTAACGACCTGTTAATTAATGGAAACCTAAAGCAGCTTTTGGATCTGTGTAATCTATTAATTAAAGAGAAAATATCTATTCCTTGGGGAGGGAGTGCCGCGATTAGACCGGAGATGGATCTTAATTTATTAAAAAAAATGAGCCAAGCCGGTTGCCGGTATTTAAATTACGGAATAGAAAGCGGATCCTCAAAGGTGTTGAAAGAAATGAATAAGGGTTTTTCCCTGCAGGCAGCAGAAAAGAATATTAAAGATACATATAATGCAGGGATACAACCATGCACTAATTGGATAGTCGGTTTTCCGACAGAAACAAAAAAAGATTTTACCGACACATTAAAGTTCATAAAAAGAAACCATAAATTTATAAAATCGGGATTGATGGTAAATAATTTTATCCTTAAGGCTAACAGTTTTTTATTCAATCATACCAAAAAATACAATATTGAGTTTGACGCAGGCGGAAATTGGTTCTGTCCGCAAAATTCAAGGACTGAAAGAGAAAAGAGATTTAGGTTATTTAATAAATTTGTTGCTTTAAAAGGTTTGGAGGTAGCGCACAAGACAATAATTGAAGTATCTCATTCCGACACCAGTTCAAATTATAGGATGAAGTAAGATAATTTTAAGAAAGACCCGCAAGCTTTAAGTGGGTCGAATTTAACGATAGCGAAGCTTTTTATGAAAAAAAACCTGCTTTACTGGTTATCCAGAAAAATTAATTATCCTTTGTTGCCGCCCCAAGTGGTCCAAATCTCGCTTACTTACCGGTGCAACTTAAAATGCAGAATGTGTTCTATAGTAAATTTATTGCCTAAAGACCAGGAATTGCAAACGGCCCAGGTATTAGGGAGCATTGAAGAGGCCGCAAAATACTGCTGTGAAGAGATACTGCTTACCGGAGGCGAACCATTTTTAAGGGAAGATTTATTCACCATAGCCGAGTTTTGCTACCAAAAGGGGCTAAGAAGCATTGTAACAACCAACGGTACATTAATTGATGAGCATATCGCAGAGTCGATTAAAAATTCGCATATAAGCCATATTCATTTTTCAATCGACGGCTTGGCCGAGACAAACGATTATTTCAGGGGCCAGGGGACTTTTGATAAAATTATAGCAACAGTTAAATTATTGGATAAAAATCGGCAAAGGGGAAATTTTTATTCTTTAGGATTTGCCTGTACGGTTATGGAAAAAAACATCCCAGATCTCTTTGATCTGGTAAAATTAGCCGACAGCTTAAACATTGATTCCATAAATTTCCAGCCCCTGGTAAATGATAATTCAAATTTCATCGACCAGCAGATGCCTGCATTCTGGGTAAAACCGGAAAAGATCAAACTGCTGGAAGATGAATTATCGAAAATCAGGGCGTATAAACCAAAACATCTAACCATTTATGAAGAACCACGGCTTGAACTTTTACCTAAATATTATCAAGGCAAGCTTTCCCGGAAAGACTGGGTCTGTTTCGGCGGGTTTAAAACAGCATTCATTTGTTTTTCGCAAAAAAAACCGTTGGTTTACAGCTGCCACGGGATTTGCGGAGATTTAAACCAGGATAGTTTAAAAAAAGCCTGGATTTCAAAAGAAGCGCAGGCTTTAAGGGCTCACTCCCAGAATTGTAAAAAATTATGTATACAGTCATGTTATTCAAACGAAGATTCCTCTAACCTTATAAAAGCGCTGGGAATAAGAAAAAAATGAACGAATATTTTGAAAGAGAGCTGGTAAAACTAGAAGACATGGTCGGTTTTTACGCCAGCCGGATCATTGCCTATCCTTTAATCGCTCCCGAGCACGTGTATTTTTCCCTGACTAACAGATGCTGCCTGCGTTGTATTATGTGCGACATACCAAAATCTTCTTCAGGGCAGGAAAATGAAGTTACTACCCCGGAGGCAAAAAAAATTATCCAGCAGATTAAAGAGCTGGGAGTAAGGCACTTGATACTCTCCGGCGGCGAACCGCTGCTGCGCAAAGACATTCTAGAGCTTATTGATTTTTCCAAGGAAGCCGGGATTGCCTGGGTCGACATTATTACTAACGGTACGCTTATTGATGATGATTGCGCTCAAAAGCTGGTTAAATCCGGGTTAAACCATATTACTGTTTCTTTAGACGGTTTGCTTGAGGCCAACGATCAGATAAGAGGAAAAGGATCTTTTAGTAAATCTTCTGCTGCAATCGATAAATTAAATTTTTATAAGGAAAAATTAAATTTAAAAGGCCCTTCAATCGGAATAAATTTTACTATCCTCAATAAGAATATCGGCGACATATTGAAGATAACCGAATTTGCCAGGAATAAAAAATGCAATACAGTGGTATTCCAGCCTGTTTTAGTCAGCAATGTCAGCATGCAGGAACGTAAAAGAAGTGATCTCTGGCCATTAGCCAGAGAGCTTAATCTGCTGGAAAACAATATCCGTAAGCTGGTTGAAATAAAAGAAAAAGGCAAAGATATGTTTATCTATACCGATCCGGTCGTATTAAAGGCTATTCCGGATTATTTCCGGGGCAGGCGTCCGGGCAAACGTTTTAAGTGTTACGAGGGGATTAAGCGAATTGTAATAACCTCTGAAGGAAAGCTCTGGAGTTGTACAGGTATATACGGAGACTTGAGGAAAGATAATTTAAAAAAATTTTGGTATTCCCAGCAGATGCAAAAGATAAGAAAGAACGTAAAAAAATGTAAAACCCATTGCCTTCAGGACTGCGTCTATTTCCCAATGGATATTTACGGGCAAATAAAACAATTTTCTTCCGGGATAAAAGATATCCGGGATAGCCAGGAGCTCTGTTTACGGTTATCTTCAAGGATTGATTTTTGCGCAGATTATCTGAAAGCAAACCTGAAATCCAACCCTTGGGATTTTTTTAATTTAAAAATGGGAATAAGCAGGTTAGCTGCG
>Ga0265297_10010910_pt1 | contig 11273 bp, 6 predicted proteins | sample Munlanlwell13791_FD_192502 | JGI IMG/M metagenome (GOLD analysis project Ga0265297, IMG submission 192502) | Leachate microbial communities from a municipal landfill in Southern Ontario, Canada - Leachate well 137-91 | ecosystem: Engineered > Solid waste > Landfill > Unclassified | place...
AATATGTTCCCCATAATTTTTGACCTGAAGAGTTGAATCTTGCAATAAATGCATCTTGCCCATATCCTCCAAGAATAGTTTGATGAGCACCTGGAGTTGCAATTGCTGAAGTAGATTCAGTACATCCAGTTATATATATATTCCCGTTTTGATCTGAGGTAATTCCAAAACCTCTATCATAACTACTACCACCATAATATGTTCCCCATTGCCGTTGACCTGAAGTATTGAATTTTACGATAAATGCATCTTCTGCTCCCCCATATGTTGACTGATGTGCACCAGAAGTCGAAATAGCTGAAGATGATGCTGTATAACCAGTAACAAATACATTCTTGTCTTGATCTGTGGCAATCCCCCAGCCTTGATCCAAACGATTTCCTCCATAATATGTACCCCATAATCTAATTCCTACAGTGTTGAATTTCACTACAAATGCATCTCGACCTCCTCCATAAGCTGTTTGATGTGCACCAGTAGTGGCAATAGCAGAAGTGGATTCAGTGTAGCCTGTTACGAATAAATTACCGTTTTGATCATTTGTTATCCCTATTCCTATGTCATTACTGCTTCCACCGTAATATGTTCCCCACTGCATCAACCCTGATGTGTTGAATTTAACAATAAAAGCATCTTCAGTCCCACCATGTTTTGGTTGATGCGAAAGTGAAGTAGCAATATCAGAAGTAGATTCAGTGTTGCCTGTTACAAACAAATTTCCTTTTAGATCACAGGCAATATCAAGTCCTGAATCATAACGATCTCCTCCATAATAAGTACCCCATTGTCTTTGACCAGAAGAATTGAACTTCACAATAAAAGCATCACGAAGTCCTCCATAAGTTGCTTGATGCACACTATTAGTGGCAATAGCTGAAGATGAAGAAGTAACTCCTGTTACAAATATATATCCGTTTTGATCAGTTGCAATACCATAACCTTCATCAGAATTACTGCCTCCAAAATAAGTTCCCCATAACCTATTACCAGATGAACTAAACTTTACAATAAATGCATCATAATTACCACCAAAAGAATCTTGGTAAGATCCTGAAGTTGCAATAGCTGATGATGATTGGGCAAGTCCTGTTACAAGAACAATTTCATTATTATAAACATTAATTGCCCATCCATAGTCTATAAGGTTACCCCCGTAATACGTCCCCCAATCCAAAACCGGTAATGGATCAATCATAAGTACCTCATTCTTGTCATATTCCGGCACCATAAAACCAAATTCATTTTCACTAAATTTTAAGTAATTTACCTCTACTTTCTCATTTGTTTCTTTCAAATGGCTCAAAGGAATGCTCTCGTAAAAACTGCCGTGTGCCACGCTTACGGATATTTTTTGTTCGGTGAGCTTTGTTTCATTCGCTCCATTGTATTTAATGCGTATCAGTGAGGCATCGGCCCCGGGGTGTATGATGAAGTTGTATTCCACAGGCTTGGCTGTGCCTGCCCTTGCTTCAAACTCAAGGTCAATGCCCGCGTAAATGTTTTTGTAGGTCACTTTTTGATAGGAACGGACAAATGTTGCTCCTTCTTCGGGGGTTACGGTATTGTAGTAGTTCAGGTAATCTTCGGAGGGGTATTCGGCAATAATCTCTGGGCTTGGGTTTGCCCCCACCAACTCAATGTCCACCCTGTGGAAGTGCCAGGTGATGTCGTAATCATCCATACTGTCGAAAGGATGTCGGAGCATTTCCGGTTCCTCTTCCCGCTTTTCTCTTTTCGTTCTTTCAATGATATAGGTATCGTAACTGAAGCTGTTCGCTTTCAACTGTACATTCAGTCCGTTGTTCAAAGTTAAAAGGTATTTTACGGCAGGATTGGGCTGGTAATTCTGATCGTGTATTTGCCCTTTGTTTTCGATAAAGCCGGTGGTGGGTTTTTGGGTGATTTGCTGTATTTGCTGGGCAGCCAAACCTGAGCAAATAAAAGCAAAAGCAATCGCTAACAGGCATTTATTCACAAAACGGTATGTCTGATCGGTGTTTTTAGCAATATGAAAACAGTCAAATTTCAACAAATTGCTTTTTCAACAACAAAATTACAAAATGAAAATCAGTCATTAGTTACCAAATACGAAAAAAGGTAATCGGAAAAGTGAAACTATTTTTCAAATACTGTCCTGTTTCCAGCCGGCAGGGATGGTGGCTACTCTTTTTTTCCGGCAGGAATCATCCTTATGGTGATTTCGGTTCGCACATTGTCAACGATGATGACGGGATACACCTGTGCTTCGTAATCGGGATGTTCGAGATGGATTTCGTGCTTTCCTTCGATCAGGTTGACGACCTGAAACACACCCCTTTTGCGTGTTTTGCGTTTGATCTTTGTACCGGCTATATGCACAAGCACATTTTTGACCGGCAAACCGCTTTCGTTGTCCACCACACGGGCACGCAGTTCCATGGTGAGTGTGGCTGCATCACGTATCTTACGGGAGATGGCATAATGGGATACAAAGTCGGGATGCGTATTGGCAAAAATATTGACCAGATTATCGAGTGTGCTTACTTTCCTGCGCCATTTGGAAAATGTTTCCTTCATTTTGGGGGTGGCTTCTTTCACTTCGCTCACTATGGTTTTCCCCTCTACCAGAAAACTGATATAATTGGCTTTCGCCTCTTCCAATGCATCAAGCAGTTCCTGATTCACATGAAAAGGATCCAGTTGGCCGATGTGCTTTTTCGCAACCGTTATCACCCTATCCACCAATCCCGATACTTCCGTGTCTTTTACTTTACCGAAAACCGTCCTGCTGAGCCGCATTTCGTCCGTTATGTCGCTATTCCCTTCCACCAGTCCGTATGCATAGGTGCGTGATGCTACCTGATACGCCAATTCAGTCATCGTTTCACGCAATTTGCTCTTTTTTCCCGACACCCATTTTGTTTTCGACATCTGTTTCGACAATAAAGCTTCCAATTCGAGTTTTATAGTTTTTATTTCAGCGATCAAAGCGGCATACACAGCTTGCCCCGACCACACAGGGAGGTTTTCTGCGTTTTCATGAAAGGCTATTAATCCTCCTATCATCTTATAATACGCTGATTGGTTTTTATTCATCGCTCCGTTATATTTATGTTTAGCTTATTTCGTAATCATTTATTTCAGTTCAAATATATTTTATTTTTATTGATTATACAAATATTTTATTTTTGTTTTCATTTCTTTATATTTATTGATTATTTATGCTATTCTTTTATATTTAGATTATATTTTACTATCCGTTGTTCATTATTTTGTTAGTATATATTTGTTATTGATAACTGTTTATTTATATTTATTAATCATTTATCTATATTTACTTATCATTTATTATTTGTCAATAATAATCATTTATAAATATATCATGTTCGTTTATTAATATATGATGATCATTATTTAAATTTTTTATATTAAAATATAATTTTTTACTACTGATTATCTATTATGGAATAATTGCTTTAAATATATTAAATCTATATTTCTATATCTGATATTTTTACTAAAATATTTTTAAATTAAATCAGAAGATATGATTAACAAATAAATAGAAATAAGAAACGAATATGATGAGTTAAGGTAAAACAGACCGGCAACAGTATGCCAATCGCAGGAGAGGGAAACTCAGAAGCCGTTTAATTCCATCGTAACGGTGGGGATAAGCAGTAAAAAGCCGAGGATGAAGAGCAGAAGGATGAAAGGTGCCACCCACTTCACCCACTTTTGATACGGAATGCGCGCCACACTGAGCACACCCAGAAGAACACCTGATGTAGGCGTGATCATATTGGTGAATCCATCGCCAAACTGAAAAGCAACTACGGTAGCTTGCCTGCTAAGGCCGATGAGGTCGGAAAAAGGGGCCATAATGGGCATGGTGAGGGCTGCTTTGGCGCTTCCTGAAGGGATAATGATATTAATGCCGGTTTGAATGACGTACATGATGCTTACCGTTGCCATCTGCCCCAGGTTGTTCATACTCTTTGCCGTGTAATATAAAACAGTATCTATGACCTTCCCATCTTCAAGAATAATGATAATTCCGCCCGCAAGACCCACAATAATGGCTGCTGACATAATATCGCGGCAACCTTCCAGAAACAACTTCACGATATTGTTGGGATGATAATTCATGGCAATTCCGGCAAAAATGCCCAAAGCGAAGAACAATGCCGCAATTTCTTTAATATACCAGGCATAAGCCATTACTCCGGTAATGAGAAAAAGAATGGTGAACATCAGCAGATTCAGGATGTAAAAATGCACGGATTTTCGAAGCGCAACGATGCCCGACACCAGAAAAAGAAAAGTGAGAACAGGCACTATGGGAATGGTAAACGCCCATCCCTTTCCCTGACCCGGCTCTCCGATTTCGATAGTTGATTTGTAAAAGAAAAAAGAAAAAACGATCAGGGCCAACACAATAAAAGCAAAGGAGTACCATGCCTGTTTGGGTGTGTAATATTGAATATGTTCTTCTTTTTCCAATTCTTTCTTACGCCAAAAGGCATCTTCTTCGTACATCAGGGACGATTCAGGACGTTTTTTTATCCGGGATGCATAACGCAGAATATAGATAATGGCCACAAGGGTCAAAATGATCCAGCAAACAAAGCGATATTCAATTCCCGAAAACAAAGGCAAACCAGCAATTCCCTGGGCAATGCCAATTGTGAATGGATTCAGCATGGCACCGGCAAAGCCGACAGTGGCGGCCACAAAAACAATGCATACGCCAAGAATGGAGTCGTATCCCATACTAATGGCCAAAGGCACAAGGATAATAATAAAGGCAATGGTTTCTTCACTCATTCCGAATACCGCACCGAAAAGGCTGAACATGATCATGATCAGGGTAAAAAGGATGTTATCTGCCCCGATTTTTCGAATAAACCTGAACTTTTCGATTCGTTTGGTCATTCTGATGAAAGCCATTATTCCGGCATCTATGGCTTTACTGGCATTCAATATCCAGAAGGCACCTCCAATCATCAGAATAAAAATAATGATACCGGCCTGACGTTCAAAACCTTTAAATAATGCCGTAAAAACCTGCCATGTCTGCGGTTGGTTTTCCGTACGCTCAAAGACCATCTCTTTGGTTTCACGCCCATCATCCCATCCGGCTTTTTCCTTGTACTCGCCCCCGGGAATAAACCAGGTCATCACCGCAGCGATCAGTATGATGTAAAAGACGATCACATAGGTATGGGGTATTTTTTTCAGCATCGGTTTATTTTTTCTGTTTGCAAAAATACAAAGCCTTTTGGTTCACATTCGATTCCTCCGCAAATTGCTCAACAGCCCTTCCCGCAGATTGCTAATTTTGGGTTACTTTTGTGGCTGTCAAAATAATGAATATGTCAAAGAAAATAGTTTTTTTCGTGGTAATATGGGCTTTCTTTGCATGGGAAGGTCAGGCTGTCAATTTCACAGATGCCGATGAACAGGAGAAGTGGGAGACTGCCCTGGAACGGGCAAAAAAGGAAGACAAGCTGATCTTTCTTGTTTTTCATTCCGAAAGCTGCCAACCATGCGCTGAACTGAAAGAAAACACATTTACCGACCTGGCTTTGTCCGTCTATCTCAATAAATCTTTTGTAAATGTTTTAATCAATGTTGAAACCTCATTCGGGATAGAGAAGACCGAAGAATTTGATGTACGTAATTTACCGGTGATGTTTATTCTCGATCCTGCCGGTCACGATATCAGCGGCAAACTGATCGGATATCAAAGCCCTGAGAAAATCATTGAACTCGGAGAAGAATATGCCGACAAATATCTAACCCTAAGCGACCTGCGGCAACGATTTTATGGCGGAGAAAAAGACGAGATCACCACACTGAAGTTTGCCTATATGCTTCACATCATGAAATACACAAAGGAGGGTGATAAAATTGCCGGCATGTACTTTCAGCAAAATGAAGTTTTCAATTATATACCGGAAGAATGGGCATTGATCCGTAATGTGCTCAGGGACATTGACAATATTTATTTGAACCGCTTTCTGAACGACATTCAGTCGTTCACTAAAATTTACGGCACCTATCAGGTGGATCAGTATTTATCGGATATTTTTACTTACAATTTTGACAACGCCATTTTAAAACAAGACACTTCTCTTTTGCAAAGGAGCTTCCGCCTAATTGATCTCATGACCGTTACGGATTCTTTTTTCGGATTACCGAAGCAGCGCCTAAAGGATTATGTAATTCTTACCTATTATGAATTTACGGAACAATGGAACACTTATGCTGAAAAGGCGGTGGACTATATTTCAACTTACGAGATCAAGGAGGAAGAATACAGAGAATTTATTGTCCGTTTTTATTTGCACGTTGATGATCCCAAAATGAACAAGCTTTCCAACTCGTGGGCGAAGAAGATATACAGTAAGAACAAGGTATTTTCCAACATCCTTGTTTATGCTCTGACGCAAAACAAAATCGGTAAAACTGCCCATGCGATCAAACTTCTTGACAAAGCCGGTGAAATAGCATCCACCGATGAGGAACGTGCCTTAATTGTGGAATTATCACAACAGTTTTCACAAAAGCGTTAATATTAAAAGGATTTATAAGATAGTCCATACTTATAGCAAGTGCCTCTAGTCGTGTCACGACTAAATGCTTCGGTGGATCGTTCTTCTTTTCGGGTGTCGTAGATTTTAGTCGTGCAACGACTACTCCTGAGATGCTAAATGATCAGTTTTTCTTCGACTTTTTCTTTTTACCCTTATCTTCTCCAATCCATTTGTAATAAGAGTTGTTCAATTCTTTGATAATTTCATCAGTCAGATCAAGTTTTGGATCGGCATACAAAATATTGCTTCCTTTTGAATGAGCGATAATGAAGGTGAAACCTGCTGTTTTATTGTACTGTGCCACCTGCGAGATGATGCTGTCATATAATTGGGAGGAAACCCGTTCTTCCTTTTTCAGGAGTTCTTCGGTCAGTGAATTATAATAAGTTTCCACCTCCTGCTGCTTTTTTGAAAACTGAGCTTCGGCTTCCTGCTCTGTCATCAAGCCCAGGTTTATTTTTGTCATGTAGTTCTTATAGTCCTCTTCCAGTTTCTTATATTTATCCTGGAATTGTTTTTCAGCTTGCTTTTTTTGCGTTTCAAACTTTTCAATTGATTTTTTGTAGTATTCATAATTCGACAGAATACTATCGGTATTTACAAATGCAATTTTCACGGATTGTCCCTGCGCATGCAACAGAACACTGTCAATTTCATCTTTTTCTTTTATAATTTTTCCACCATCACCAGATTCTGCTTTTTTGCTTCCTGCTACAAAAAACAAAATGAACAATGCGATCAAGGCTGCACCATAGATCAAATTGATAATTAAAGCTGTCTTTTTCACTGTATTGTATTTAAAAATCGAGATTACTGATCAAACCAAATGAAATTGAGGTTCCTTTTTCCGTTACACTCCTGATTACTTTAAAATCATGGTCTGGATAATAATAACAAAAGGTAGTCATTTTTATTGAGGGAATATCCAGCGTAGTTTCCTTCCGGCTTGGATATCCAATGAAATCTTTAACCACTTCCGAATGCTTGTTGATGACCTCCATGGTAAGCAAATCTTTACTTCTGCCGACAAGATATTTGCTGAAAGCCTTATACAGGATAACCTCCTGAAGTTTAAATCCAAATTCATCCCAGATAAAGTAGGCCAATGGAAGATGTTTGTTGTTGACGATTTCATAATCGTACAGATAATATCTGTTGTTGTTGAAGGGATCAACTTCGAGAAATACCATTGTGTTTTCTTCCAGGATTTCAATTGCTTTTTCCAGGCTGGTAGTAAAGCCAATGCCGAAAATTGTGATTTCGGAAGCAACAATCTCCGGAAGTGCCGTAATATCTGTAGAAGTGATTTCATTGAAGGAGGCAAGGGTTGTTTTTTTAGCATCATCATCCGAAATCGAAGGTTTAAAGGCACTGAGAATAAGAAAGGATAGTAAAAAGAAAGATTTTGTTTGAGCGATGTGGGTTACCGTCATAAATTGCTAATTAGCCATTTCAGATACAAATTTGATGCGCATCAGGCGAAGTTCTTCATACGAAAGTTGATCGGGGCCGATGGTACGATGAGCGATATCAAGGTCGTCAGTTTCCGCATTCCTGAAATATTCGAAAATTTCATCCTGAAAATCCTCATCCAGCATTTCATTAATGTAGTAATCTAAATTCAGTTTAGTACCTGAATAAACAATATTCTCAAGTTCTTCGAAGAGCTCGTCAAACGACAGACCTTTGGAAACTGCAATATCTTCAAGGGCAATTTTCTTATCAATATTCTGAATGATGTACACCTTATTTTTTGATTTGGAGGCCATAGATTTCACGATCAGATCATCGGGACGTTCAATTTCATTCTCTTCCACATACTTTTCGATCAGGTCAAGGAAATCCTTACCATATCGTTTTGCTTTTGTTGCGGATACACCAACAATTTGTGACAGTTCCTCTTCGGTAATCGGATATTTAATAGCCATTTCTTCAAGAGAGGGATCCTGAAAAACAATATAGGGAGGTACATTTTGTTGTTTGGCAATTTTTTTACGTACTTCTTTTAACAGGCTAAAGAGTTGCTCATCGTAACCGCCCCCGGTCATTTTCACCTCATCATCGTCCTCCATCTTGATGTTTTCATAATCATCATCAACTGCAACCATTACCGGGTAAGGATTATTCATGTATTCCTTCCCTTTATCAGTAATGGATATTGTCCCAAGGGTTTCGATGTTCTGCTCTATCAAATCTTCGACATCAGTTTTTCTGATGATGGATTTCCAATAAATGAAACTTTTTTTACTACCACTCCCGAAAAGGGGATGCTTATGATGCATGTACGAAATAATGGCCTGGTTGCTTTCTCCCATCAGAAGATTAACAATATGTTCGAGGGTAAATTCACCCTCCAGTCCATTTATCAGTTTAAGGATAATCAGAATATCTTTTTGGCCGTCAAATTTTTCTTTGGGATAGCGGCAATTGCTGCACATCTTGTTGTCTTCACAATCGGTCTTGTCATATTTTTCACCGAAATAATGCAAGAGTGCCACTCTGCGACAATCGGCATTTTCGGCATAAGTGGCCATGTGTTTCAGGAGTTGATTGGCCTTTTCCCTTTCATAATATTGTTTATCGCGATATAGCTTTTCCAGTTTCAGGAGATCGTTAAAATTATAGAACATAAGGCAATCGGACGACAAGCCATCCCTTCCTGACCGTCCTGTTTCCTGATAATAACTTTCAACACTTTTAGGCACATCATAATGGATCACATATCGAACATCAGGCTTGTCAATCCCCATTCCAAATGCTATGGTAGCTACAATGACATCCACATCTTCCATGAGAAACATATCCTGATTTTTATTGCGTATGGCACTTTCCATACCCGCATGATATTCTGTAGCTTTAATCCCGTTCAACCGAAGGGTTTCGGCAAGATCTTCTACCTTTTTACGGGTCAAACAGTAAATAATACCAGATTTACCTGAGTTTTTCTTAATATACGCTACGATTTCTTTTACAGCTTGTTTTTGTGAATATTTAGGACGAACTTCATAATAAAGATTGGGTCGGTCAAAAGAGGATTTGAAAATATTGGCATCTTCAATTTCAAGGTTCTTCAAAATATCATCCTGTACCTTCGGTGTAGCAGAAGCCGTCAATGCAATGATGGGAATATTTCCCAGTTCCGAAACAACTTCACGTATTTTCCTGTACTCGGGTCTGAAGTCATGTCCCCACTCTGAAATACAATGTGCTTCATCAATAGCAATAAAATTCATCTTAATATTTCTAAGAAATTCGATCGTTCTTTCCCTGTTAAAGGTTTCCGGAGCAACATAAAGCATCTTTGTATTCCCACTGATCACATCTTCTTTCACATGCTCCGTTTCCTTCTTTGTTAAGGATGAATTAAGAAAGTGAGCTACGCCCTTTTTAGCACCGAAAGTACGTATTAAATCCACCTGATTTTTCATCAGGGCAATTAGGGGTGAAATTATAATGGTAATACCATCGCTGATAATGGCAGGAAGCTGATAACAAAGGCTTTTGCCACCTCCTGTAGGCATAATGACAAATGTGTTTTGTCCGGAATAAATACTTTTAATGATTGCTTCCTGGTTTCCTTTGAAAGAATCAAATCCGAAAAAATCTTTTAGTGTTTGATGTATGATATGATCAACTGAGGCTTCTTCTTTTGACATGATTTTCAGTCTAATACTTTAACTTATTTCTGTTTAATAACACGGTCAGACCTTAGAAAATTTAATGCCAATATACAGAAAATATTAAGAACAAAAGAGTTTTTTTAACAAAATAAAATGTACCCGGAGCCGGGGTCGAACCGGCACGGGAAATCCCACTGGTTTTTGAGACCAGCGCGTCTACCAATTCCGCCATCCGGGCATTATGTCTACCATACGTCATACCTCAAACCCAGTTTCATATCATCTTTAATAACCAACTCCACAAGACCGGCAAGAACACCAACATTCTTTTCAACCAACTCCATAATATCATTATGCTTACTTGGTTCATAAGTTGTTCCAACAATTCCTCCAGTCACTTTCTTCCCTTTATAATCAACTAAGGTGAAGTGCAAAAGTAAGTCTTTTTGATAAACATTTTGCATTAAATTCATACAAACTTTAAATCGAGTTTTTATTTCTACCCCATTTATGAAAAGGTAGTAATCACATTTATACCTTTTATTCAGATAAGGGATCAATTCATTATTGTTAATGACCAAATCGTTGTAATATATCACCGGATTTTTAACAACAGGAATGACATCATCCTGACTCATGCAATTTACGCCCCATCGGTTTTTACCACTGCTTAGCACCTGAAATATGGTGAATTCCGGAAAATTTCTGTAAATAGCCCGAAGACGTTGCTTCACCGGGACGTAAGCGATGGATAAATAGATATATTCGAGATCCCGTTTTGCCTGTTGTGTTTTATAAAAACTGATTCGGTTGATGTCGAAATATAGCAAAAGATTGTCAAAAAGAGCATGGTCAATTGACCCTCGGATCAGGCTGCTTGCGTAGTTTTTACCCGGACCACCATAAGGTTGATTATCCAGATTCAGGTAAATATCAAAATCCGAAATAAAAGCAGATTGCGGGTAAGGAATGATCATTAGTTTTGGGAACTTCGATTTCCCTTCATTGTCAACTTGCGAGAACCCACTAAAAGAATTAAATGTCAGCATTATTATCAAAATAATGCCAACCGCCA
>Ga0265297_10010911_pt1 | contig 11272 bp, 11 predicted proteins | sample Munlanlwell13791_FD_192502 | JGI IMG/M metagenome (GOLD analysis project Ga0265297, IMG submission 192502) | Leachate microbial communities from a municipal landfill in Southern Ontario, Canada - Leachate well 137-91 | ecosystem: Engineered > Solid waste > Landfill > Unclassified | place...
AATCAGTAAAATTATTACGCCAATCAGCCACAAAATTTTTTTCTTTTTCATAAAAATAAACACTGGATTTTAAAACGATTATCTATTATAATAACATAAGGAGCGAATAAGACAAATAATAAAAATATGCTTGGAAAAACCAAAAAAATTGATATTATCATTGAAATCCTTTGGCTGGTGATTATTTTTTTTATTCCTGTTTATCTTGATCAGGGACTATATAATGTTTTTGAAGTTCCAAAAAATATTTTATTTCAAAATTTGACGGAGATTTTATTATTTGTTTATCTTGTCAAACTTATTCTTTTTTATCGGGAAAATATTCAAATTTTTCGCCAAAGAATAAAATATTTTATTCCGGCCGGTATTTTTATCGTTATTTTGGGCATTTCCACGATTTTTTCTCAAGTGCCTTGGTTTAGTTTTTGGGGATCTTGGGAGCGGAGAATGGGTTATTTGGCCTGGCTCCATTTTTTTATTTTCGGTTTGCTTTTGCTTTTAAATATTCAAAAAAGAAACCAAATCTATCGGATTTTGACAGCCATTTTGGCTTCTTCCTTTTTCGTCGGCATCTACGGCGCCATGCAATTTAAAGGCCTGGATTTATTTCAATGGACTTATGATCCGTTTGTAATGGGACGAATTTTTTCCAGCATCGGCCAGCCGAATTTTTTGGGTTCTTGGCTGCTCTTGGTTATGCCGCTGGCTATTTTGGGTTTGATAAATAAAAAACCTTTAATCAAATATTCTTCATTCTTTTTATTAATTTTGCTCTTTCTAAATCTTCTTTGGACTAAATCGCGCGGCGCTTGGCTCGGCGCCTTGATAATGGTTGTTTTCATGGGTATTTTATTTTTTTGGCGCCGGGATAGAAAAAAAATTATTTTCCCCGTTATTTTTTTGTTAATAATAATTTTATTATTATTTATTGCTCCGCATTTTAATATTTCAAAAGATAAATTGGCCGCGAATCCATTTTTAACTCGTTTGATGACTCTGACTGATTTGAAAGAAGCCGGGCAATATCGTTTAATGCACTGGCAGGCGAGCGCGGATTTAATCAAAGACAAGCCGGTTTTAGGATATGGTTTAGGCAGTCAGCGATTTAATTTTCCCAAATATTATCAGCCGATATTCGCCGTTTACGAAAAACCGAATATTTATCTTGATTATGCTCATAATGATATTTTAGATACCATTTTGGCGAGCGGATTCTTAGGATTTTTTGCTTATTTATTTTTAATCGGTAGCGCATTTTGGTTCGGGCTAAGATATCTATTTAAAAGTCCAAAGCAAATATTAAATACTAAATTTCAAATTCCAGATTCCAAATTCCTAATTCTTTGCCTTCTGAGCGGACTTTTCGGTTATTTGCTTTCCATCCAATTTTCATTTCACGTAATGTCCACTTTGCTTTATTTCTGGCTTTTCATTGTTTTAATAATTATTCTGGCTAATAATTTAACTGATTCGGAAAATTCAGAGAATAATTTAATCTCAACTGAAAAATCGGAAGAAATTTTAACTCCGCTTAAAAGTTTGATGATTCTTTTTGTTTTAAGTTTAACTTTTTTGTGTTTATGGCAATTTAATTTTAAATTATATTTATCCAGTCATTATTTTTTAAACGCTCAAAAGGCAAAAACAATGGGTAATTGGCAGGAAATGATTCAAGAAAATGAAAAAGCGATAAAATTTGACCCAAATAATCCTTATTTTCGCCAAGAATTCGCTTTAAGTTTGTATCAAGCCGGATTTTCATCTTCAACAGAAAAATTAAACTGGCTTGGAACGGGTATTGAAAATATTGAAATAATTCCTCAAAAAATCAGGCCGATTGAATCGATTATTTGGTTAAGCTGGTTAAAAAGCGAGAAAGCCAATTTGACCAAAAATCAAAACGATTTTCAAGCCGCGGAAAAAACTTTTCAAGATTCGGCTGATTTTACGCCTGGCACGGCCCTTATTTATAATCATTGGTGCGATTTGAAAGTTTATGAAGAAAATTGGGCTCAAGCCATCAAAATGTGCGAAAAAGCGATTTCTTTATATCCGGATCTTAATCATCCATCTCTAAATGCAGAGCATTATCGCGATGTTGTTAATGAAATGACTCCGGTTTATCTTAATTTGGGATTTGTTTATAGAAAAATCGGCGACCCTAAAACGGCAATTGACTATTATCAAAAATCAGCATATCCTATAATAAAGGGTTTTACTCCTCCTTACCCGAATATTTTAAAAGTTGTTTATCAAGAAATGATTGATACTTATAAATCAATGGGGCAAATTGATTCAGCGATTTATTGGGCTCAACATTTTCAGATTCTCTGGCCCGATGATCCGAGTTCCAACCTTCTTTTAAATTCATCGCAGCAAAAATTAAAATAATTTTATTATGGCACAAAATACAAATCAAAATATTGATCACGGCAAAAATTTTTTAAGCTGGCAATTTCCAGAATATACCAAATATGAACGAGAAAAATCATGGTATATAATTGTCGGTTTAATTTCTTTGGGAATTATTATTTATTCCATAGTAACGGCCAACATTCTTTTTGTCATTTTATTGATTTTATTTATGACGATTATTACTTTGCATAATCGCCATGAGCCGATGGATGTTTTATGCGATATTTTTGAAGATGGCGTGGCAGTCGGCAGTCAATTTTACGAATGGTCGGATATAAAAAATTTTCGAATTGTTTATCAGCCGCCGGATGTTAAAAAACTTTACATTGATTTAAAAAATAATCTCTTGCAGGATTTTTCCATTCCCTTAGAAGATCAAAGTCCGTTAATGGTTCGCGATATTTTAAAAAAATATTTAAAAGAAGATTTGACCAAAACCGAAGAAACTTTGACTGATCGCTTAAATCGCTGGCTGAAGATATAAAATTTGCCCCTGTAGCTCAACTCCGACGCCTTGAAGGGTCGGAGTCCCGACTGAAGCGTCGGGGCGGATAGATTTTTTTAGTAATTAGTTGTCAACAATTTATTTTTTTTGCCCCTGTAGCTCAATGGATAGAGTGTGGGTTTGCGGAACCCAAGATCCGCGTCCGATTCGCGGCGGGGGCATTGATATGATATTGATACTCTTATACAATATAATTAAATTTTTTTATGATGACTAACACGAAAAAAAATTATACTGCTCCTTGGAAAAAAATGGCTGATTCGTGGAAGCTATTCACTCCTCCATGGAAACCTTCTGAGAATAACATTATTTTATATAAAAAATTATTAGACAGGGCTATAAAAGGAATAAAGAGTCCGAAAGTTTTGATTTTAGGAGCTACTCCCGAAATAAGAGATATGTTGGCAGATTACAAAAATATTGAGGTTACGATTGCTGATATTACTATGGAGATGATTTTAGCAATGAATGAATTGGTAAAAAAGAAAAATTTTTCTAATGAAATATGGATAAAATCTGACTGGTTGAAAATGCCTTTAGAAAAAGATTATTTTGATGTTATTTTCGGCGATTATGTTATTTCTCAACTGCCGAAAGAATTAATAAATACTTTTTTATCTAAAATAAAGTCTTTATTAAAACCAACCGGTAGATTTATTCCTCGAGCCGTATTTTTTAACGAAGATACTGCTCTAGATTTTGACGAAATAATTAAAAAATTTGATAAGATAAAAGAGAGCGACCAATCTATTACCGATATAGCTTCTTATTGTTTTGTAGGCAAGACGACCACTATAAAAAAGGGGAATTATTATATTTTTTCTTTGCCGTTGCTTAAAACGGTTAGGGATAAATATGAGAAAAAAAACGGAAAAAATAGATGGCTAACGGCTTTAGATAAAGCTCTTGCTCCATATGAAAAAGAATGGTTTTTTTATAGTTTGTCAGATACAGAAAATAATTTAAACAATTATTTTGACATAGAAGAAAAAATAAAAGAACCAAAGGGGAGTTCGCTTGGAGATACGACATTTACTTATTATTTAAAACGAAAATAATTTTATACTCAGATCTGAGAAATTATATTTATTGGGTAGATAAAACCTGCCCTTCTCTTAACGCATTATAGTTAGTGCGTTTTTTATTTTTTACAGGGGGTTGACATTTTTCAAAAAAATCATATAATTTTAATAAGAAAATAAAATAAGAAAGCGGAGCCATCTGCGTTACAGGTGGCAGGTAATTTGAAAAAAAGAGGGGGTGTTATTATGATCAAAAGAGCCTTGATTAGTGTTTATAATAAGGATGGCATTCCGGAATTTGCCAATGGACTAATTGATTTGGATATTAAGATTGCTTCTTCGGGTAACACGGCTAAAGTGTTGAAAGATGCTGGGATATTAGTGAAAGAAGTTAGTGAAATTACCGGCTATCCAGCTATTTTGGGTCATCGGGTAGTAACTTTACATCCTAAAATTCATGGCGGAATTTTAGCTAAGCGTACCCCAGAACATCTTGCAGAAGTGGAAAAATATGAGATTCCACTTTTTGACTTGGTCTGTGTTGACCTTTATCCGGTAGAACAAGCAATTGCCGATTCTAATGCTACTATTGAAAGTGTTATAGAAATGATAGATATTGGCGGTCCAGCTTTGATTCGAGGGGCAGCCAAAAATTGTGAAAATGTCATTCCTATTATTGATCCCAGTGACCGAATGCCTGTTTTGAAAGAACTTAAAGAGAATGGTGAAGTCACAAAAAAAACAAGGCTGGATTTGGCTATTAAAGTTTTTACCCGCATGTCTGCTTATGATAATGCAATTAGGGAATTCTTAGCTCGTAAACAAGAGAGCTAAATCATAAAAATCAAAAAGGAGGATAAATAAAAAAAGGGCGATTTAATCACGCCCTTTTTGTTTGTTTATTGTCTTTTTCAAATCATTCACCAGTGTGCTATTCGGTTTCAGTTTATAGTGCATTGCCAATATGATATTTTCCATACTTTTTTGTTCTGTTGGGAAAACATCATTTATATTAATTATTATCAGCTCTTTCTCTCGAAACCGATTTGCCATTCTTATTTGACCAAGAATAAATAAAAATTCTTTACAATTCGTGTCTTTACAATACTTGAATAAAATATGAATCTCCTGCGACCAAATTATCAATCTTTCATTTTCTTCTACTGATTTCAACCCTATTTCATCGCAAGTATCAATATCTAGAAATAAACATTCAACCTCATGTCCGTCTTTCTTTAGATTATCTATATACTCCTGTTCTAACTGCTTAAGCTTTCTTGGAAATATCACCAAAATTCTTTTTGTTTTAGTCATTTTCCTCCCCCTTTATTCATTACTGGTTGCTTCATCATAAAGACCTTTGGACAACCCACATATGAACAAAATTATTAAAATTAATATTGCAATTAGAGCAGCAATGCAGTAACCAATTATGCGTAAAATTTTTTTCATCTTTCCTCCTTTATTTTTTAAATAACTATTATTATCAAACCACATTTTTCGATTTGTGTCAAGTCTCTAAATTTAAAATAAAAAAGCAGGGAGACCTTATTCAAGGGCTCCCTGTTATTATTTTCTAATTAAAGATTATTCGCCACCAAGTTTATTCGTATAGAATCGCACTTGGCGAGATAATCTTGCCCGATTAAACCTAATTTTTCTATTTCCGTTCCTGAGTGGTAGAAAGCAATCAGTTCTCTACCTTGCTCTGACTTCGGAATATTATCCAAATATCTTAGATTCCAATCGCAGAGCAGAATCATGGATTTAATGGCTGTTCCATAATCCAAAACCCCTGCGAAAAAATTATCCGGTAACTGAGCATCAGGGTATTTTTTTCTCATCATTTTATATGTTGAGAAAATCATTTGAACCGGACCAAAAGCATTTCTTTTGCTTTTGACGTTGACAAATGCCCTTTCCCTGTTTGCCCCTAAAAAGACTAAGGTTCTCTTTGTGCTTCCGAAATGAGCGTTTTCCGTAAGAAATAGGAGAGTGGGAATCTTAGATGGAATTGTTTCAGCAACCAGCTGATTCTTGTTAGCCCGAGATTTTACTCCTTGTTTTGAAAGTTCTTCAAAGGCCTCATTAATTGAATTTTTCAAATACTCTCTTCCCGCGTCTGACAATTCAATTGAATTGATTCCCTTGGAAAAAGGCGTCCAACTAAAATCTTTCATTTCCTCTCCAATACAGGCTTTATTTTTCAATAATAGCAATTGGTAGTTGGAATGATGCTGGCGGAAAAAAGATGCACTCAAACCTTTCAGCACTATAGATGGAATTTTACTGTTTTTTAACATTTTTCTGTTATGCTTCAATTCAACGATTTCCATCTTGAAAATTTTTATCTTTTCTTTTTTCAAAGTATCATATACCGCGACATATGCAGTATTAGAATTACTGCATAGGAATTTGTCATTGGAAAGCATTTCTCCGGCTTTATCTATTCTGGCGATTAAACTGTGCCTGAGAGCCTCTCGTGTTTTATGGGTTTTTTCTTTAAACCCGATAAAACCAACAATCAAACAGATTGCAATTATCAAACAAGTTTTTTTCATCTTTTCTCCTTTGTCTGTCGAAACAGACTTTGTTTAAGAACTAATTTAAGTTTTTGTATAAATATTTTAGCACATTTTTTGCCTTTTGTCAACCCCCTCACCTAGAACGCTGATAAACACTCAGTTTTGTGTTTATCAAATATTTAAATTTAATATAAATAAAAAATGCTTTGAATATTAATAAACAGGTATTGTTTTTTTAGAAATACATCAGCGTTTGGTGAGGGGGTCAAGTGTATTTTAAAAATAAAAAAGGAGCAGTTTTTAACACTGCCCCTTTGTTTTCTCAAATTTATTTAAAAAAACGTCTATTTCTCCACCTTTTACCCTCAAGATAATCGACAATGTCTATAAATATATCCTCAGGATTAGTGGGTTGTAAAAATTTCAGAAGTAATACCACGACAATCCAAAAAATTAAGATAAAGAGTAAACCCAATATCGTAGTCAATAAGAAATTGGTGTTTAGCTCAATTCTTATCAATCCTGCTTCTTCGTCTAGCGTGACACTCTCAATCTTCTGAAAAATATTAATTCCCCTAACTTGCTCGCGTGCGTTACACCATCCTATGCCTTCAGATAATCCTGAATAGTCCAGCCAAATGCCATTACGATTAATCACTTTAACTTGAACTTCTTTGTAGGATAGAGCAAAAAAATTAGTTAAAGAGATTAAAGAATCAGACCTAATTTCATCAACTAGGGTTATCTTGTCGGTGTAAAAACTATCAAGAAAGACATTGATTGCTTCTTTTCTGTTCTGGTTTATTAAACAGACAATCCATATTGTTGAGATTATCCATATAATAATGCCGATTTTTTTAAAGCCCTTTTTGGATTTCTTTGATTCTCCTTCCAATACAATTGATTTTTTTTCAGACAGTTGTTTCGGGGTTACTGATTTTTTTTCTGGCACTTTATTTTTTGTTGCCATTTAACGCCTCCTTTTTTAATGAGTTGTACTGCACCAAACTATATGTTTGGCCTATTACTCATAATTTAATCAGATTTTTTGAATCTTGTCAAGACATGCAGAAATGCTATAATATTTATGATGAATATTATCGGTCACCAAAAGATTGTCAATTTTTTAAAAAAGAGCATTTCGGGCAATAATTTGGCCCATACTTATTTATTTTACGGGCCGTCTCATATCGGTAAAAGCAAGGTGGCTGAATTTTTCGCCGCCAGCTTAATTTGTCAAAATCCGAAGTCCGGTGAGTCGTGCGGAGAATGTCAAAATTGTCTTCAAATTCAAAAGAAAATTCATCCGGATGTTTATTGGGTTATTAATCAGGAAAATAAAAGCCAGATCAGTATTGAGCAAATTCGCCAACTTAAAGAAAATTTGGCCTTAGAACCCTTTTGCGCTCCTTATAAAGTTGCTATAATAGAAGAAGCGGATAATTTGACCATTCAAGCGGCCAACTCCTTTTTGAAATTACTTGAAGAATCAGCCTCTAAAACAGTTATTATTTTAATCGCTAAAAGTTTTCGCAATATTCCTTTAACCATCAGATCGCGCTCGCAAATTATCAGATTTTCTTTTCCAAAAAAGACGGAAATTATTTCCAGTTTAACCGAAGATTTCAAATTAAGCGATAAAGATGCGGAAAATATTTTTAATTTAAGTTTGGGGCGGCCGGGTTCAGCCATGGAATTGGTTTCTGATCCCCAAAAAATCAAAGAATATCAAAAATTTCAAGCAGTAATATTAAATGAATTGGCTAAAAATAATTTTCTCAGCCGGTTTGAAATAGCCGATTTATTGAGCGATTCAAGCTCTTTAAGCAATTTATTAAGAGTAATGAGAGATCTAATTCTTTTTAAAGTGGGTATTCCAATGTCTTCCGACTTAATACCTGTTTTGACAAAAGTTTCCAAGGTTTATTCCATGGAAAGACTAGCTAAGTTCACTTCGGAAATTTTAAAAACACAGATGATGCTGCGTCAGAACGTCAGTTTTAAAATAGCAGTTGAAAATTTATTAATCAATTTATAAATTTATTTATGAAACGTAAGAATTTTTTATTCCTGATCGTCCTGATTTTTGTCTTAGGGACGACCAGCGGATGTCTTAATATAAATGTCGCAAAACCAAAGGCCAATAGCGGAATTTTTAAATCCGTAAATCGAGCCGAATCTTGGCAGCAAAAAGTCGGCTTGCTCGTTTTAAGCACGGCCAAAAAAGATCCGAAAGTTATTACGGATTTGGACGCAGTGGATGTTTCCGCTGTGGTTCTTGATCCGCAAGACAGCAATACTTTATATTTGGGAACTAATGGAAGCGGGCTTTTCGTCAGTTATGACAACGCGGAAACTTGGCAAAAATATTCCAAATTGCCGAGCGGAAAAATAAACGCCATTGCCGTTCATCCAAAATTAAAAAATGCGGTTTATACAGCCATCGGCAACCGTATTTTTAAAAGCCTTGACTGCTGCCGCAGCTGGGAAAATGTTTATTTGGAGGCAGCCGGAGGAGTGCAAATAAACGCTTTGGCCATTGATCCGGAAGCCGGCACCAGAATTTACGCCGGTCTTTCCGACGGCCGATTGATAAAAAGCGAAGATGACGGTTTAAGCTGGCTGACTTTTGTTGATCTTAAGGCAGGCGTTAAGCAGATTTTAATCAATCCGAATAATACGCAAATAATTTATGCCACTACTTCGGGTCAGGGAATTATGCGCACAGAGGATAAAGGGGTTAAATGGGCTTCTTTAGACGAATCTTTGAAAAATTTTAATGGCGGCCGTGATGTTAAAAAAATGATTTTTGATCCGAGAAGAGCGGACGGAATAATTACCGCCAGTAATTATGGTTTGTTAAGAAGCGAAGACGGAGGAAAAACTTGGGTTGATTATAAATTATTGCCAAAACAAGGCCAGGCAAGCATTCTTTCTTTCGCCATTAATCCTCAAAATCCTAATAATATTTATTATATTACCTCCAACACTCTCCAAAAATCAGTAGATGACGGAAAAACATGGGTGACAAAATCATTGCCAAGCGGCCAAATTCCGGTTGAATTATTAGTTGATCCGAACAATCCGAATATTTTATATTTGGGAGAAGTTCAAAAACCTAAGAAATAAAATCATTTAATTATTTAAAACTATGAATATTATTGAATCTCACAAGCAAGAATTTGAAAATATCGTTGAATTTTTCAAAAAAGATATTCAAAGCATCAGAACCAATCGCGCCACTCCGGATTTGGTTTCTCATGTTTTGGTTTCCGTTTACGGAGCAAAAACTCCGCTTGAACAATTAGCCAGTGTTAATGTTCCTGAACCTAGAACAATCGTCATTCAGCCATGGGACAAAAGCATTATTAAAGAAATTGAAAAAGCGTTAAGCTCGGTTGATTTAGGAGCAAGTCCGTTGTCTCAAGAAGGAATTATTCGTTTAGTTCTACCCGCCTTAAGCGAAGAAACAAGGAATAATTTGGTTAAAATTTTAAAAACTAAATTAGAGCACGCTCATCAATCTTTGAGAAAAAATCGCGATTTAGTCAGGGAGAAAATTATTAAAGCCGAAAGAGCCAAAGAACTTTCAGAAGATGACAAATTTAGTTTATTGGAAGATTTGGATAAATTTACCGTTGCGAAACAAGAAGAGATGAAATTAATTTGCGAGCGAAAAGAAAAAGAAATTACCAGTATTTAATCATGTCTATTCTTTTAACTATTCTCGGCTTGAGCATTGTCATATTTTTTCATGAATTCGGGCATTTTATTTTTGCTCGCATTTTCGGCGTCAGAGTTGAAGAATTCGGATTTGGCTATCCGCCCAGAATGTTCGGCTGGATAAAAACGGATAAAAATAAATGGAATTTCAAATTTTTTTGGGGCAAAAAAACTCCGGAAGAAGCAAAAAATAAAACCATTTATTCCGTTAATTGGATTCCTTTCGGAGGATTTAACAAATTAAAAGGAGAAATGGGCGGCCAGGAAAAAGATGATTGGACAAGTCAGAAATGGTGGAAAAAAGTTTTAATCGGAGTAGGCGGAGTTTGCATGAATTTTATCTTGGCAATCATATTATTTTCTTTTTGTTTTTCCGCAGGCATACCGCAAGCAATTGAACAAACAACCGGGGGCGGGAAAATTAAGGAAATTATCGGCATTCAAATAAGCATGGTTAGTCCGAATTCATCTGCTGAAAAAGCAGGCATTAAAATAGGAGATGTTGTTTTAAGCATTGATGGACAAGAAATTAAAACAGTAGAAGGTCTCCAAAATTATATTAAACCGAGAGCTAATCAAACGGTTAAAATAAAAATAAAACGCAATTTGCAGATTATTGAAAAAGAAGTTAACGTTTTGCCGGCTAATCAAAATTTTCAAGACATAGAAGAATCTTACGGCGTGATCGGTGTGGGCTTGGCCAATATTGCCATTGTTTCTTATCCTTGGTATCAATCGATTTATGAAGGCTTTAAAACCACATTTTTATTAATCGGACAATGGTGTTATTCTCTTTATTTGATTCTTAAAACTTTAATAATCAAGCATCATATGATTGGCCAGTTTGTCGGCCCGGTTGGATTAGCGGCAATGGGGGGAGAAGTGGCCAGAGTCGGTTTTATCTATTTGGTTCAATTTTTAGCCATTATTTCCGTGGCCATAGGCGTTTCACAGTTTATTCCTATTCCCGGACTTGACGGTTCACGCATTCTTTTCGCCTTTATAGAAGGAATCAGAAAAAAACCAATCAAACAAGAAACAGAGAATCTTATTTTAAGCATTGGTTTTTATTTATTGTTAAT
>Ga0265297_10010912_pt1 | contig 11272 bp, 13 predicted proteins | sample Munlanlwell13791_FD_192502 | JGI IMG/M metagenome (GOLD analysis project Ga0265297, IMG submission 192502) | Leachate microbial communities from a municipal landfill in Southern Ontario, Canada - Leachate well 137-91 | ecosystem: Engineered > Solid waste > Landfill > Unclassified | place...
GACTTTTGAGGTGGAGTCAGCCATAACTTCTTTTCCTGGTGTTTTAGAAGCGGCGGTGATCGGCAAGCCAGATCAATTACGGGGAGAGATCATTAAGGCTTTTGTGGTTTTAAAGCCTTCCTTGAGGCCTTCTGGAGCCTTAAAAACGAAGATACAAAAGTTCGTAAAGTCTCATTTGGCTGGCCATGCCTATCCTCGAGAGATTGATTTTGTCAAAAACCTGCCGAAAAACAAATCAGGGAAAATTTTAAGAAGACTTCTGAAGGCTAAAGAAATGGGGCTTCCTCTCGGTGATATCTCTACTTTGGAAGACTGACTTGATATCTTGACAACAAAACCACTTCGTTTAATAATGGAGAAACCTGTCCTCAAAACTCTATGATTGAGAAAAAAGAGCAGGAGGTCTCCCTTAAATTTAAAACCAATCCCTATCCAGGTCTTTTTGTGTGTTTTGAAGGGATTGATGCTTGCGGAAAAGATACGCAAGGGGGGAGAATCGCTGAACTTTTAAAAAGCCAAGGAAAAGATATTATTCTAACGGAAGAGCCTAATAAAAATTTCTTCAAGGGGGAGGATATTCGTGCTGTCCTTGAACATAAATATACAGAAAAACCAATTCCTTCTCCTTTAAAGTTCCAGAAATGGTATGTTGCTAATCGCCAAGATCATTTGGAAAATCACGTTATCCCTTCTCTGGAAAAGGAACAAATTGTTTTAACTCTCCGTTCTTTTTGGTCGACCATTGCCTATGGTTCCTTGAGAGTTCAGAAAAATACCTTGATCAGACTTAATCAAAAATTTATTGCTCCGGATTTAACCATTTTTCTGGATATTAGTCCTGAAGAAGCCTTAAAAAGAAAACATCTTTCAGGTCAAGAGTTGGAATTTTTTGAGAAATTAGGAAAATTAAAGGTAGTTTCCCAAACTTATAAATGGTTAGCTATAAATTATAGTGAACAAATCACCAAAATTAATGGCGAACAATCAGAAGAGAAGGTTACCGATCAAATAATGAATTTAATTCAAAAAAATCAAAAATTCGTCAATAGCAAGAAAATTGAATAAGCTGATTTAATCTTGCTGTTCTTTAAAATAATAATTTTTAATAAAAATAAGCAAAAGTAATAAAAAGGAGTGATGTAAAATGAAAATCGTAAGAAACGGTTCTTTTATTATTCTTACACCAGAAGAAGAACTTAAATCCCAATTTTTAAGAATAGAGGAGGCGGGAAGAACTTGCTATCGTTCCGAAGGAAAAGAAATTACCCAGGATTCTGCGGGTAAATTTATTAAAATGCTCATCAAAAATGGGCACCTCAGCGTAATAGAACATTCTTTAATGACTGTTCGATTTGCAGATGTATCCAGAGGCTTTACACATGAAATGGTTCGACATCGTCTCTGCAGCTTTTCTCAAGAATCAACCAGGTATGTTGATTATGCCAAAGGAGAGCTCAGTCCAGATCTTGAAAAATTTCAACTGAAATTCATCGTCCCACCTCATAAAGATGAATATGAGGAAGTATATGTGGAAAATTTGGGTCCGCGATCATTAGTTGATATGCTGGAGATGATTGAATCATTTTACAGGGCTTTAAGAAAAGCTGGATGGATTCCGGAAGATGCCAGACAGGTGCTTCCTAACGCTATTAACGCTGACATTGTTGTTTCCGCTAACTTTCGAGAATGGAGACATATTTTTGAAATGCGAACTCAAAGAGCAGCCCACTGGGAAATCCGTCAAATAACGGGAAATTTATTGGAAAAAGTTAAACAAATTATCCCCGTTATTTTTGAGGATTTTGTTGAAGCAGGTGTCGATGGAAATGGTCTCAGGTATTTCAAAAAAATAAAATCAGAAAGTTAATTTTTGCTTATTAACCTACCACAGCCCCCTTTTGGTCTGACCAATTAAATTCCAAAAGGGGGTTTCGCTTTTAAAAATGAAAAAGAATGGTTAATTCCCCTTTAGGTTTGTTTTTTTCAAAATGAGTCATTGACTGACTGATTTTCTCTCTTCTTATCTCTTCAAAAATTTTAGTTAATTCCCGACAGACAACAATCTCGATATCTCCAAGAGTTTCTTTTAAGCCATTTAAAGTTTTTAACAAACGGAAAGGGGATTCAAAAAAGATGACTGTAGTTTTTTTCGGCAATGATTCGAAAATGATTTTCCTTTTACCTCCTTTTTTTGGTAAAAATCCTAAAAACATAAACTTGTCGGTCGGCAAACCGGAAACGGTTAAAGCAGTCAAAAGCGAAGATGGACCGGGGATTGATTCAACTTTAATTTCTTGTTTAAGACATTCTCTGACCAGTTTGAATCCCGGATCGGAGATTGTCGGTGTACCGGCATTGGAAACCAAAGCTACATTTTTATTCTCCTTTAAGAAATTGATCATTTGTGAAATTCTTCCCAATTCATTTTCTTCATAATAAGAAAGCAGATACGGTTTATTTTTGATTTCCAGTTTTTGTAAAAGTAAACCGGTTTTACGAGTATCTTCACAGGCAATAATCTCCACTGAGGATAAAACTTCAATGGCTCTTTGGGTAATATCTTTTAGATTACCGATTGGCGTGGCTACTAAATAAAGTTTACCATTCATGATTTGATTAATTATATCAGTTTTTATTTTAAATTGACTTTTTCATAGGCTTTTCCATTGGAATTAGATTTTTTTCAGTTCTCATCCAAGCATGGGAGTTTATTTTTTGATTGACACTCTTTCCCTTTCTTCTTACAATAAAAAGACATGAAGCAATTTTTGATGGGAAACAAAATTTTAGCCCAAGCTGCCAAAGATGCCGGAGCCAAAATCATGTTTGGTTATCCAATTACTCCTTCAACCGAGATTTTAGAAACCTGGGCTAGGTTTTGTTTAAAAGACAAGTCTATTTCTTTATTGCAAACGGAGGATGAAATGAGCGCTGGCTTTGGTGTCATTGGTTCCTGTCTAGCTGGAGTGCCGGCTTTCACCGCAACCGGCGGGCCAGGAAATATTTTAATGCAGGATGCGGTGGTGATGGCGGAGAATTTAAGAATTCCTATGGTAGGGATGATTATGCAGCGTGGCGGTATGTCGACTTCAACCGTTATTTATTCTCAAGAAGAAGTCAGATTAACCTGTTTTGGCGGCAATTCTGAGGGTTTTCGGATCGTTTATTCAACTTCAAATCTTCAGGAACTTTATGATTACACGATCAAAGCTTTCCGGGTGGCCTGGAAATATCGCTGGCCAACCTTTATTTTGGCAGACGGTTATCAGGGGAAAATGGTCGGGGAAGTGGAATTCAATAAAATCATGGATAAAATCAATAATGTTTCGCCTATTTTAAAAAAAGGCGTTAACCTAAGGAATTGTTATAATCTGGAAGAAGAAATTAATGAAAAAATCACCCGTTTCCAGGAAGAATATCAGACTAAAAGGGAAGAAATTGAAGAAGCCGAAGAATATGAACTGAGTGATGCGAAAACCATTATTCTGGCCCATGGCATTGTCGGGGCAGCCGCCAAAGTGGTGGTTGATGAATTAAGAAAACAGGGATTAAGAGTTGGCCTTTTCCGTCCGATTACTTTGCGCCCTTTCCCAACTAAAGCCGCTTCACAAATTATGGACCAGGCCGAGAGAATTTTGATTATGGAATCCGCTATTGGCCAATTGGCGGAAATATTTAAATCTGAATTTTATGGGTTGCAAACAACGTTGATTGAGATTAACAAGCCGGCCTTAGGTTTTACACCGGAAGAAATTGTCAAAACCGTTCAATCATATGGCTGATTTTCCTAATTTTCCAAATTGTTACCAGATTGATTCGAAACCTCATAAATTTTGTCCTGGCTGTGGCCATCCCATTGTTTTGAAAATGCTTGGCCAAATTATCGATGAGATGAAAATTGCCGAAAAAGTTATTTTTATGGTTGATATTGGTTGCTCTTTGCTGGCTTGGGATTTTTACGATTTGCCGACTACCCAAACTCATCATGGTCGAACTATTCCAACCGCTGTTGGTTTCAAAATGGCCGCAAAAGGAAAGATTGTTGTGGCATATATGGGTGACGGCGGCGCTTATGCTATCGGCTTGCAACATGCCTTATCAGCTTGTTTAAGAAACAGCCCCATCACCACCATTGTAGTTAATAATACCGTTTATGGCATGACCGGCGGTCAAATGGCACCCACCACGATGGAAAAAGAAGTGACTACGACTACCCCTGGCGGCAAAAAAGAATTTATTACTCTTCAAGGCCCTGAACTTTTAAGGCAGGCGGCCAATCGGCAAGCTTATTTAGCTCGGGGGACAACCGACAAACCCCTGGTTTTAAAACAATTGCTGAAAAAAGGAATCGAAGCTCAGTTAAAAGGCAATTTTGCTTTGGTGGAAGTTTTATCAGCTTGTCCAACCAATTGGAAAACCAAAGCTCCAGAAACCATAGAAAGGATGAAAGATTTAAGTATGGTCTTTAAGGAGGGTGAGTTTTGATGATCAAAGTCTTGATTGCCGGCGAAGGCGGCCAGGGAGTTCAGTCCATTGCGGAGATTTTAGCCAGAGCGGCTTTTGCTGAAGGCAAAAAAGCCCTTTATATTCCTAATTTTGGAGTCGAGCAGCGTGGGGGAGTTTCCTTGGCTTTTGTGATTGTCGATAACAAGTCTGTTGTTTATCCGAAGTTTGAAAAAGCTGATTTTTTGGCTATCTTAACCGAAAGAGCTGCTCAACGGGTTGAACCCTATATTGGCCCTCAAACCAAGGTTATTCAAGGACCGGCTATCACTAAAAGAAATAAGGGCTTGCCGGCTAAAGCCTGGAATATTTTGGTTTTAGGACAAATCAATAAAGAAGGAAAAATCGTTTCTGAAGCAAGCCTAAAAAAGTCTTTAGAAGAACGTTTTGCCAAACAGTTTTCTGAAAACCCGGGATTGAAAAAAATTGATCTTAAAGCCTTAGAAAAATGAAAGATTTTAAAGCAAAAACAGTTAAAGGAAAAGGCAAAAAAGTCATTGTTTTCCACGGTCTTTGTAAGGGGTGTGGTTTATGTTTGGTTAAGTGTCCTTTTGGGGCTATTTCCTTTTCCAAAAAAGACTTGGGAGTTTACAGTATCCCGACGATCGAAATAGACTTGGAGAAATGCACGGCCTGCGGCATTTGCGAAATTGTCTGTCCTGATTCAGCTTTAAGGATAGAAAAAGAAAAATAAAATCTCTCAAACTGCCCTGATGCTAAAAAGTAAATTTAAAAAATTCAAAAGTGCCCTTTCTAAAATTCAACATGGCCTTATCACCGGCTGTGCTGATAATGATCCGGCCGGAATTACCACCTACAGTATAGTTGGAGCCACCACAGGTTTAACTCAGCTTTTTATTGTCCCTGTCTCAACTATTTTTTTGGTTGTTATTCAATCAATTTGCGCTCGCATTGGTGATGTTAAAAAATGTGGTTTAGCTTGCACCATCAGACAACATTTCGGACCTAAGATCGCTTTTGTATCCATGTTTTTGCTTATTTTGGCTAATCTAACCACCATTGGCGCTGATTTTGCCGCTATAGGAGCAGCTTTTAATCTTTTATTCCCCCAGATAAACACTTTTTTCGTTCTACCTTTGGTGGCTTTTTTTATCTGGTACTTGGTTGTCTTTAAAAGTTACAAAACCATTTCTCGTTTTCTTTTATTGCTTTGCCTGATTTTTATTGCCTATATTTTCTCCGCTTTTTTGGCTAAGCCTGATTGGGGATTAGTGGTTAAAAATACCTTTATTCCACAGTTTGATTTTAGCTATAAGCTTTATTGGATTGCTTTGGTTGGTTTTTTGGGGACAACCATTACTCCTTATCTTTTTTTCTGGCAGGTTTCAGAAGAGGTTGAAGATGGACCATCAGTCAAAGACGCCAAAAACGAAGTTGGGAAAAATGCACCTGGCTTTATATTTTCTAATTTAATTGCCTATTTTATTGTTATTTGTACGGCTACCGTTTTGTTTGCCAACCATCTTCAAATAAGCAGTGCTCATGAAGCGGCTTTGGCCCTAAAACCCTTTTTAGGGGAGAATGCTTTTTTGCTTTTTGCCTTAGGGATTATCGGTGCCGGTCTTTTGGCTTTGCCGGTTTTAACTTCTTCTACAGCTTATGTGGTAGCGGAAACCTTTAATTGGCCTGAAGGTTTAACCAAAAAACCTTCCAAAGCCAGAGGATTCTATACTGTTTTAACCGCAACTTTCTTTATTGGTCTGGCAATTGCCTTTTTAAGAATCAATCCGATCAAAATTCTTTTTTATTCGCAGGTCTTTTCTGGTTTACTAGCTCCGTTTTTACTGGTTTTGATCATGCTTATTTCCGGGAATAGACAAATTATGGGGAATTATCGAAACAGTTTATGGACTAATTTTTTAGGCTGGTTAACTACCATTGTAATGTTTTTGGCCGGAGCAGCGATTTTCCTCAGCTGAAGATTAATATTTACGGATAACCCCGACAACTTTACCTTGAATTTTAACGTCTTTGGCAAAAATCGGCGCCATTTGGGAGTTAGCCGGTTCCAATCTAATGCGAGTCGCTTCCTTAAAAAACCTTTTTAAAGTGGCAAAACCGTTTTCTAGAATAGCCACGACAATTTCACCATTATTGGCGGTTTCTTTTTGTTCGACAACCACAAAATCACCATCCAGGATACCATCGTCAATCATTGAAGTCCCTTTAACCTGAAGAACATAGGCTCTTTTTTGTCCGGAAAGCATCCCTGGTGGCACTGACAAGGAAGCATTTGGATCTGTGTGAGGTTCAATAGGTTGACCAGCGGCAATCATCCCCAATAGGGGCAGTTCAATCTCGTTATTCAGGACCGCTTCTTTTTGCCCGATAATTTCAATTCCGCGAACTGAACCGTGATAACGTTTAATAATCCCTTTTTTAACCATGGTGGCCAGGTGCTCATGAACCGTAGCCAGAGAAGAAACACCTAGGGCCTTGGCAATCTCCGTTAATGTTGGAGAAAAACCGTTTTTCTGCACATATTGGGTTATGAAATCCAAAATTTGCTTTTGACGCCTGTAAAGAGTAATCGGCATATACCCTAATATTACCCGAAGATCTTTTTTCTTGTCAAGGGGATGTTTTTTCTTTACAATGAATTTGTGAAGCATTGGTTTTTAACCTGTCTATTTTTTCTTTTGGCTTTCTTTTTTTCTTTCCATCCGGTCAAAGCGGCCAGTGAAATTGAAACAAAATATGATTTCCAATATCAAGTCTATTCCGACGGAACAACCAATGTCAGACAAAAGATTAGCCTAACCAATAAGATTTCGGCGGTTTATGCCTCCCAGTATTCTTTTACCCTTCCGACTATGGCCATTAAAAATATCACCGCTGCAGATGAGGGAGGACCATGTAAGACAGATGTCAAACAGGAAAATAACAGTACCATCGTTGATATTTTTTTTAATGAGGAAGTGGTCGGGAATAATAAAACTTTTAACTTTAATCTTAATTTTGACAGCTTAGATGTAGCTCATAAAGATGGGGAAATTTGGGAAATTATTATTCCCAGAATTGCTAATCTGACTGAGATGGACGATTATCAGTTATCATTAGTTGTCCCTGTTTCTTTTGGCAAGCCGGCTTTCATCCGTCCTTCACCGATTGAAGAGAAAGAAGAAGGAGATTTTAATCTTTACCGTTTTGTTAAAAGCCAAGATATTGCTGGCGGAGTTATGGCTACTTTCGGCCCTTTCCAGGTTTTTGACTTTACTCTTTTTTATCATCTGCAAAATCCCAATTTTTCTCCGGGAGAAACCGAAATTGCTCTGCCACCAGATACGGCTTTCCAACAAATTGCTTATCAGAAAATCGAACCGGCGCCAATCAATATTAGAATTGATGAAGACGGCAATTGGTTGGCTAAATATCATTTGAAGCCCAAAGAGAAAATCGATATTGTGACTATCGGCAAGGCTAAAATTTTTACCCAACCTCAACAGAACTTTCCTAAACCAAGCAGTTTGGAAAACAATCTGACCAAATTACCTTTTTGGGAAATTGACGACCCCCAGATTAAAAAAATCGCCAATGATTTAAAAACCCCCAGAGCAATTTATGATTTTGTGGTTAAAACTTTAGATTACAGTTTTGAAAGAGTTAGTCAGTCACCGAAGCGTTTTGGCGCTGTTCAGGCTTTGGCCAAACCAAGTGAGGCGATTTGTATGGAGTTCGCCGATCTTTTTGTCGCTTTATGTAGAGCCGCTGGAATTCCGGCTAGAGCCGTTGACGGTTTTGCCTATACCGACGACTCACGTTTAAGGCCTTTAAGTTTAATGATCGATGTTTTGCATGTTTGGCCGGAATACTATTCTGAACAAAAAAAGATTTGGATTCCAGTTGACCCGACTTGGGGAAAAACTACTGGCGGAATCGATTATTTTTCTCAAACCGATCTACGCCATTTGGCTTTTGCCATTCACGGCCAAGACAGTCAGAATCCTTATCCAGCCGGCTCTTACAAATTGTCTGAATCCTTAGGTAAGGACGTCCAAGTAGCTTTTGGTGAATATCAAAAAGAAATACCTCCAGATTTAAAATTAACTTTTGATTTGCCTCAAAAAATCTTCTGGGGGGAAAAACAAAAAGGAAAAATCTTGATTAAAAACGAAGGGCAAACAGCTGCTTATCAAGTCCAATTAAAAATCATCTCTGAGGGATTAAATTTGGTTTCTGCATCTGAGGCAACTTTCGAGGTAATTCCTCCATTTTCTCTGACAGAAATTCCAGTTGAGTTGACCATTCAAAACTTTTTTGCCGATGGTCAAAGACAACTCAAAGTTCGACTTAACGATCAGGAATTCAACCAAAAAATAGAAATCAGTTCCTTTTTAAAACAGCTTATCTTTCCAATCGTCGGAGAAGCGTTAACTCTAGTAACTCTTTTAATTGTAATGAAACAAAAATTTTGACAGACATGATCTTTTATTGTTAAATAAAGATAATGTCCTTAATCAAAAAATATCTTCGCCTTTTTTTAATTAATTTCTTGGCTCTTTGGCTAATCGGTCAGCTTTTTTCCGGCGTCCATTTCGCCAACGGCTATCAAACCATCGGTTTGGCTTCTTTGGTTTTAACTTTAGCCGGCTTTATCATCAAACCCTTGGTCAGTTTACTTTTGTTACCGGTTAATCTTCTGACTTTAGGTTCTTTCCGTTGGCTGATTAATGTAGCTACTCTCTGGCTCGTGACTTTAATTGTGCCTCAATTCAAAATCAGCGGCTTTCTTTTTACGGGTTTTGTCTACAAAGGTTTTGTCGTCCCAACCATGTTTTTGAATCTCTTTTGGGTTTATGTTTTGGTGGCCCTGACCATCAGCTTGATCACCACACTCATTCTCTGGTTGATTAATAAATAGAATCAACTTAAAGGTTTTTCGATCTTCTTTATGCTATAATAGAAACTAATGGTTCTGCTTTTAGCTCAAATCATCATCGCTATTTTATTAATCGCGTCGATTTTAATCCAAGCCAAAGGAGCTGGGTTAGGGGAAGCCTGGGGTGGTTCTTCGGAATTTTTTAGCTCTCGTCGGGGAGTAGAAAAATATATTTTTACCGCGACCATCGTTTTAGCCGCCCTTTTTCTTCTAGCCTCAATCGCTAGTTTGGTTTTGAGTTAAAAACATGATCAAAAGATTTTTTCTAAGGATTCGCTTTTACCATCGGATTGTCTCAGCCTTTTGGCAAAAAAGAAAAAGACTGGTTATTGTAGGTTTTTTAGCCGGCATCGCCAGCTTCTTTTTGATTTATTATTTTTTCAACTTCAAACAGGAAAAAATTGAAAAAATTGGTTTAGTCGGCAAATTCACTCTAAATGAACTTCCTTTAGAAATTCAAAGGTTGATCAGTGATGGTTTAACTGAAGTTAACCCTGACGGATCTCCGCAACCTTCGCTATCTAATTCTTGGGAAACTAAAAATGACGGCAAAGAGTACTTGTTTACTTTAAAAGATGGTATTTTTTGGCAAGACGGCAAGCCAGTTTCAGCCACAGAGGTTGATCTTCGATTCAGCGATGTAGCAACTTCGACTATTGGTCAAAAAACCCTTAGATTTCAGCTTAAAGAACCGTTTTCACCTTTCCCAGTGGTTACCTCTCGACCGATTTTCAAAAAGGGTTTAATAGGGACAGGGGATTATAAAGTTAAAAGTATTAAAAGAAATGGAGAAATTGTCGAAAAGCTGGTTCTAACTCCAGCCAAAGACAAAACTAAAGCCCAAAAGATCTTCCGGTTCTATCCAACGGAGGAAACGGCAAGAATGGGCTTTAAATTAGGCGAAGTGGAACAGCTTGAAGAAATCGTCATACCTGAAGATCTTTTGGGTTGGAAAAACGTTCAGGTAAACGAAGAGGTTAAGAAAAACCGTTTTGTCGCCGTCTATTTCAACACTGATAATCCCCAACTGGGAGATAAATCGACTCGTCAAGCCCTAGCTTATGCCATTGAAAAAAAGATTGAAAACCGAGCTCTAAATTCTTTCAATCCGGATTCTTGGGCTTATAATAAAGACGTTAAACCATATGAATATGATCTGGAAAACGCAAAAAAACTTCTATTTTCATCAAGTAATGGAGAAACAAAAGAATCTTTAAAAGAAATTGAGCTTTCTACTTTCTCTTCTTTACTTTCAATTGCCGAAGGAATTAAAAAAGATTGGGAATCTTTAGGGATTAGCACAAAAATCAAGGTAGTGAGTTTTCCTTCGGAAGATTTTCAAGCTTTGTTGGCTACTCAAGAAATTCCTCCTGATCCTGATCAGTATCTTTTTTGGCATTCGACTCAAACTACTAATATCTCCCATTACAAAAGCCCTAAGCTGGACAAGCTTTTGGAAGACGGAAGAAAAAACTTAAGCCAAGAGGAAAGAAAAATCATTTATCTTGATTTTCAGCGCTTTTTAGTTGAAGACACTCCAGCTGTCTTTCTTTTTCATCCCACAGTTTATAATCTTTCCAAAAGGTAGAAATAAGCTTCAAATTTTGTTATAATTATTTTTTAATCTGAGCCGAAGTGGCGGAATTGGTAGACGCGCACGGTTCAGGGCCGTGTCCTTTACCGGGTGTGGGTTCGAGTCCCACCTTCGGCACAAATAAGAACTTTAAAAATGGGCGCTCGTGGCGGAATTGGCATACGCGCAAGCTTGAGGAGCTTGGCTCATTTTGGGCGTGAGAGTTCGAGTCTCTCCGAGCGCACCAAAAGGACGAATAGCTCAGTTGGTTAGAGCGTCTCTCTTACACATAGGAG
>Ga0265297_10010914_pt1 | contig 11271 bp, 16 predicted proteins | sample Munlanlwell13791_FD_192502 | JGI IMG/M metagenome (GOLD analysis project Ga0265297, IMG submission 192502) | Leachate microbial communities from a municipal landfill in Southern Ontario, Canada - Leachate well 137-91 | ecosystem: Engineered > Solid waste > Landfill > Unclassified | place...
GCAAAAATACAAAAATCCTTAAATTCTTTTCAAGCTTTTCAGCACCGCCCAAGCTATCACCCCTCCGGCCAAAGCCGTGATCAGCTGCGGATAACCGAGCATCGAGCTCGCGGCCGCGGCGGCCGGGTTGGCGCCGATCAATTTTACGACTATCTGGACGGAACCGAAAAGAAAAATAAACTTGGCAAAACCCGCCGAAACCGCTGCCAGCCAAAAATTCTTTTTCTTGAGAATAATGAAAACGGCAACAAGAATGGCGTTTCCCATCATAATGAACGGAACAGCCGGAGCCAAAACGGCCGGCAATAATCCGGACGACAAAGCGACCACGCTCGGGATCATCGCTATAAAAAAAGCACCGATAGAACCGGACAAGGCTGCCGCCAAAAACAAAATCGCGTTGACCAGCGGACCGGTAACGTATTGCGAATGAAAAAGCGGAATGGCCAAGGCCAATGATAAAAATAAAGCGTATTGGGCAATAACCAGCGATCTTTCCGATAATGCCCGGGTCTTGATCTTGCTCATAAGGTTTCTTTCGAATTTTTTAAAGTTTTTATCTCTCCTTTTATTTTTCTGCCATAAGTCGTATGGCAGACGGCATGCCTTATCTTATCGTCTTTCAAAAATTCGTCGTAAACTTTTTGAACATCTGGATTCCTGTGGGCCAGCCTGATCGGTTTATCCCGGTCGATCTGGTAGAGTGCGGCCGCTCTCTGTTTCCTGATCTCTTCGCTGACTGGCATGGGCTGTCCTCCTCCGCCGATACAACCGCCGGGACATGCCATCACTTCCACTGCGTCATAAGCATGCGGATCTTCTTTCAGCTCCTCGATTATCTTTTTGGCGTTGGCTATCCCGTTAACAATGGCAATCTTGATCTTCTTTCCTTCTATTTCCAACTCCGCTTTTTTCATCCCCTGCAGACCTCTCACTTGTTCGAATTCTACGCTTGGCAGGTCTTTGCCGGTCAATTTGTAATAAGCCGTCCTTAAGGCCGACTCCACCACGCCGCCGCTGGCGCCATAAATGACCCCTGCCCCCGAAGGGTTGCCGAAAGGCGAATCGGCCGGCTCCGGTTTTATGTTTTTAAGGTCGATCCCGTGTTTTTTAAAAAGGAAAGCAAGCTCGCGCGTGGTCATTACGTAATCCACCGGTTTCAATCCGTTGACTTCCAGCTCTTTCCTTTGCACTTCGAATTTTTTAGAAGTGCAGGGCATTATCGAAACGACAGTGATATTTTTAGGGTCGATCCCTTCTTTTTTGGCCCAATATGTTTTGACCAGTCCTCCCGAAATTATCTGGGGAGAACGGGTGGTGGCGAAATAGCCGATCATTTCCGGATAGTTGAACTCAAGATACTTCACCCACGCCGGACAGCAGGAAGTGAAGCATGGACCCGTTCCGTTCTTTATCTTTTCCACTAATTCCCCTGCTTCTTCTATTGTCGTAAAATCCGCGGCCGCACTGACGTCGAAAACCTTGTCTGCGCCCAGAGCCCTCAATCCGGCAGACAATTGGTCGGTCATCACCGAACCGGCCGGCAATCCGAAAGATTCACCGATCGAGCTTCTGATGGCTGGAGCAAACTGGAAAACCTTTATCTTTCCTTTTTCTTGCAAGATCTTTTCGGCCCCTTCGAACTCTCCGACCGCCTCAATGGCACCGACCGGACAATGAAGAATACATTGGCCGCAGTAGATGCAATCTTTTTTTTCATCCTTTGACGGCTCTATTTCCGACCTGTACCCCTTGCCTTCCGGCTCCAAAAAATTGACTTCCTGATTCGCGCAAGCTTCCACGCAATTCCGGCAATTGATGCATTTTGTCTGATCAAAAACTATGCTCCCGAATTGGTAGACTTTGCTATCGTCCTTCCGGTCCAAAAATCTTTTGACATTAACTTTGTATTTGGATGCTAAGCCAAGCAATCGGCAGCCTGTTCCCCAATTGCAATCGCTGCATTCCTCAAAATGCTGGGCAAAGATCAATTCCAGATTGATCTTCCTGGCCCGGTTGATCTTCTCTGATTCGGTGGTGATCTCCATCCCTTCTTTGGCTTGAACGCGGCAGGCAGGAACCAGCCCCCGTTCGCCTTTAATTTCCACAAGGCAAAGCCGGCAATTGGCTTTTATCTTCAAGTCCGGATGATAGCATAATGCCGGAATTTTTATCCCATTCTCGCGGGCAGCCTGCAAAACCGTTTTTCCCTCGAATGTTTCTATTTCTTTTTCGTCAACCGTGATCTTAATATTTGCCATAAATTTTGTTTAAATAACCGATAAAAGGCACTGCCGCACCCCGTCCGAGCGGACACAGGCTGGTCTCGGCTAAAACGAATAAAAGATCTTCTATCAAGGATCTGTCAAATTCTTTTTTCTTCAACTCTTCGTTCAAACGATAAGTGCCTTCGCGGCAAGGAACGCATTGTCCGCAGCTCTGGTCCATAAAAAATCCCGCCCATTGTCTCATTATCGAGAGAGAATCCTCCGACGTCTTATAGATAATGACAGCGCCTGCTCCGCTAACCGGCTTGTCCAGCTCCGAAGAAGCAAGCACCTCCCCGCTCATCGCTCCTCCAACTTGGACAAAAAAATCGAAATCCGGCCAGTTTTTGGTCTGTTCTAAAACTTGTCTTATGGTCAAATTTTCCGGCAGAGAGAAAACTCCTTTGTTCTTGGCCTGGCCTCCCAGGGTGTAAAAACGATCGGCTTGGTATTTTCCTTCCGCGATCCGCGCCACCTGGTAAAAAGTTTCGACGTTGTTTATCAGGGTCGGATAGCCCCAAAGTCCTTTCTCTGTTGGAAAAGGCGGTTTCAATCGGGGTTTGGCCTCCTTTCCCTCTATTATGTTCAATATGGTGCTTTCTTCGCCGCAGACATAACCGCGGGGTTTTTTGAACAAAACAATAGGCAACTCTCCTATGGCTTTTTTGATCTTGTTCTCAAGTTTTGGGAAATAATCCGGATTGAGATAAATGTAAGCCGAACTGTTCTCGATCTCTTTTAAGGCGATATTTATACCCTTTATCACTTCTTCGGCATATTTATCCAAAAGAAAATAGTCTTTCTCCACTCCCGGCTCCCCTTCGGAAGCATTGCAAATTATGTATTTTTTCTCGGCCGAAACATTCTTGACCGCCTCCCATTTCAAACCGGTCGGAAAATTAGCCCCGCCTCTGCCCTTTAATCCTGAATTCTTCAATTGCTCTATTATCATATGAATCAATTATAACAAATTACTCTTTACCCTGTTAAATGCTGCCCGCTGGCAGCAATTTTGCCGCGGCAAAATTATTTAACAGGGTGAACCCCCCCTCTTTTATAGGAGGGGGTTGCCGCTTTGATCTTGCTTAGATATCTTGATCCGGGAAGGCGCTTCTTAATTTTTCCTTCGCGGCTTCAAAGGCGAATTTAAAATTTTCGGCGGCCATATCCACGGTCGATCTCCTGACCACCTGAAGATTGCTGGCTTCAAATCCAGCCATCATAGCTTCCTGCCTCGCCATAGAAAATTTTTCTCTCACTGATCTCAAATCGGAAAGCAGATCTTCCCGCACTGTCTTTTTAACGGTCCCGCTCTGGCAGCTTGACCTGGCTGTCTCAAAGGCCGATCCAATTTCTTTTTTGTAATTCAAAAAAAGTTCATCCACTTTCGATTTGCGATTTTCCAAAGATCTTTTTAGCCCGTCTCTGAAATCCGCTGTCGCTTTGTCGACAGCCGCCTGGCGCGCCGCCACGGCTTGCTCAATCTCGACCTTAAAAGCGGCTATCGCCTGTTTCTGCTCATCGGTTCCCGCCTTGGATTCAAGCTTCGCGTATATCCCGTTCCTTTTAGCATCCCAGCCGCTTCTGCTTTCGGATAGTTTCTGATCCCTTTCCGATTGGGTTTGGCTTATTTTATTGGAGGTCTGCGCCCTCTTCTCAACCAATCCCGATTCCAAGCTCGCGATCTTTTGGTCTATTTTCGAAACCGCGCTCTCGAACTTTTGGCAAAAATTTTTACCGGCATCTTCGCCGCCTGCCGCCGGCTGGCCCTCGGCCATAATAAGGGCCGGCGCCGCTAAAAAAACTGCTGCGGCCGATAAAAATATTTTTCTGGAAAAAATTTTAGAATTCATTTTCTTGCGCCGAGTTTCCAAGATCGTTGATCTCGTTATCATCGGCGTTTATTAAATTGGCATCCGAATCTTCCTGGCTGGTTATCGCGCTTTCATCTCCGGATTCCGTAAGCAGATCGTCAATTTTCAAATCCTGGGTTTGCACAGCCTCTTTTGGTTCTTCCAGAGGATTTTTTATCGAATTGAAATAATAAGCGACCGCGATGGCCATTGCCGCGAACAATACGGCCACAAGCAATATCCGCATTTTATTGTCTATTTGCATAAGCCTTCTTAAATTAATTTATTATTTTTATTTATTGCCGCAATGCCAATATGGGCCGAAAAACTATCCCTTCGAGGCCGATATCTCTATTATTTTGTGCGGTTCGCGGGAGCCTTTTATTATTCTGACCCTGCCCTCCGAAACTCCGAAATAAGCCGCTAAAACCCTTATGACTCCTTTATTGGCCTGGCCCATTCGCGGCTTTTCTTCGACGAACACATCAAAACTGTCTTGGCTCTTCTGGACCGCTTTTTCTTCCTTCGCGCAGGTAAAAACCCTTGCCTTGATAAGCATCGGAATTCCTAATTTATTTTTTTAACGGATGGCCTCCACTTGCCCCTTAAAAATTCCAGATCGATAAAATATTTTTCCACTTTCGAATCGGGAAAACCAGCCAAAACTATCTTTTTGGCTTCTTCCAAGATCTGCTTGTAATAGTTCAGCTCCTCTTTTTTATCTTTAAAATTAGCCATTCCTCCGAAAGCCCCGCAATCGTGATGGGCGGTCAAAGCCACGATCTTTGAATTATGCAAGCCTCTCGATATCTCTATCTGTTTCAAAAAAAAGCTTCTCTGCTCTTCTTCGACCAACCCCTTTACGGAACCGGCCGTATAGAACATATCAAAGGTCTTATACTTTTTCTGAAAATATTTCTCGGCGTCCAAATGAAGGCGCCAATCGATACAATTGAAGACAATGGCTTTACAGTTATGATTGGAATGGCTGTTTTTCATATTGATTGATTTTGATCAAAAATATTTTCTTATGAGAAGCGACGGCGCAAACCGCCCTCCTTCGCTCCGCTTTGGCGGGCAAGGCAAGCTAATTCAGCTGCCAAACAGCGAAATTGAGCAATGCCGCGAAGCTGACCCAAAAAATGTAAGGCAACAGCAGATAAGAGGCTCTTCTGGATATCCGATAAAAGCTGAAAATGTTCAAAACGATGGCCAGCCATAAAAATGTTATCCCTATGAGTCCGAAAGCCGGCGATCTCATTCCGAAGAAAAGGAAAGACCATATCGCGTTTAAAAAAAGCTGGACTGCAAAAATGGTCAAGGCGCCGTCAACGGCTCCCTCCTTTCCTTCGCGCCTGGTCCAGACCATCCAGCCGGATACGGCCATCAATAAATACAATATTGTCCAAACCGGAGCAAATATCCAATTTGGAGGGTTAAAAACCGGCTTGGCCAATGCCGGATACCAATCCATAAGGGATTGGGCGACGGAAAAAGATCCCGCAAATTGGATCGCCCCCGCAGCAGCGATGAACGCCAACAAACTTAAAGGAGTTTTTAATTTTTGCATATTGTTCCGCCGGTCACGATCACTTTGGATATTATACTATAAAAAAGCTCTCCTCCCAAATCTGGCAGAAAAAAGTATGCGGAGATTGTCCTTCTTTTCTCTTTCGGACCTTCCGCTCAGCGGCCGCTCCAAGACCTGATAGTGTTCGCGAAAAATATATGGTCTTCCGTCGGATGCCCTATGATTTTTATGCGCAATCCTCTTTGAAAAATTAATTTTTCCGGCCAGCTCGTGCTTACCATTCCGATGCTCCACATTCCGCCCTCCATATCCCGCAGAATGAATTGGTCCGATCCCCTTATCTCGATAACCTCCCCTCCCAACAGCCCTCTTTCGGCGGAATCCCAAACATCTTCATCGGTGTAAACGAGATTATTATAAAAAGGAAAATTATCCGCCAATATTTCCTGCAAGCGAAAATCGATCCCTCCGAAAAACAATATCGTTCCAATCAATATGCTCGCTGAAAAACTGGCCATCAAGATCGCCGACATATCGTAACGGTATCCTTTGGAAGTATTTTTAAAATAATAATAAGAAGAAAGGGCAAATAATATAAGTATGAAAAGCCACAAATAAGGGATCGAAATCATAATATATTCCGCCAAGCTTTTGTCTAAATATCTGTATACGTCCCAATCGCGCTCCGAAAGGATAAAAAGAACTATGCTTACGGCCAGCGCCCCTATTATCACCGACAGCCCGAATAACAGCCAAAAAATATGGTTTCGCAAAACGATCTGCCACTTGGGCTGGGGAACTATATGCTTGTCTTGTATGGTTTTGAATGTTTTTTCGGATACGCTAGCCATAGGATTTAAAAACGGACTGGTCCTTTATTATTTCTTTTTTTAATTGCTCTTTGGCCCTTTTCAATAAAGTCGCGACTGTACCCATCGGCTTCTTCAAAATATCGGATATTTCCTGATAATCCTTATCCTCCAAATATTTGAGCACGAGGACGATCCTATACTTTTCGCTGATAACTGACATTATTTCCGAAAGGTGCTTCGCCAAATACTTTTTATCTATTTCTTTTTCCACATTCAGATCATCCCTCAAGGAATCTATTATGATCGAACTGAATTCCGAATCAATGACCTTCGGCCTGGATTTTTTTCTTCTTAAATGGGTGAAGGTTTCGTTGTGGGCGATCCTGTATATCCAAGAAGAAAATTTGTAACTGAAATCGAAATCGTTTATTTTTTGATAGGCTTTTATAAAAGACTCCTGTAAGACGTCCTCGGCATCTTCTCTCTTGATCCCTGATATCCTCATGATGTACCTCATCAATTTTTTCTCGTATCTTTCCATCAAATATCTGTAATTTTCCTTGTCTTTTAACGTAAGCGCCACCAGTTCTTCATCAGTTTTGCTTGAGTCGAAAAAGTTAGAAGGCATAAACTGGATGCTAAGCTTATATTAATATTACGCAGATCGACCAAGCAATGTTTCAAATAAAAAACCTTCTAAAAATACGGATACGAATAGGCTTTGCTCTTTCAAAAAATATACCTGCCCGCCGGATCTGATCAAGCTTCCAGCCAGGCAATGGCCATAGCATTCGGTCCGGAAACTATTCCGATCACATCGTCGGCAAAATTTAAAAAAGATATTTCCGCTTCTTTAAAATTCCTTCCTATCATTTCTTTCAGTTTCTCCGCCCTGAAAAGATCATCTCCATGAACAATAGCTACTTTGATCTTCTTGTCGGGCCGTCTCTTCTTTTCGATCTCGCTTTTGAACTGTCCGAAAAGGACGCTGGGAAAATCCCTTGTATCGCTTTTTATCCCTGCCGGTGACAGCTTCCCCTTTTTTATCGTTAAAAGCGGCCTCAAGCCGGATTTAGCCATTCTATTCAAAATAATGGCAGCCAAACGGGAAATCCGGCCGCTGGCTTCCAGCCATTTATAATCTTCCATTATCGCAAAAAATCGGATATGTTTTACGGTTTCTCTCAATTCGTCCAATATTTCCCCGGTATTTTTCCCCCGTTCAATCAATTCCTTCGCCTTCAAGACCGCCAGTCCCTGGCCGCTGCTGATACTAAGAGAATCTATGTTAAAAATCCTGTTTTGTTCTTCGGGATTTAAAAAATTTTTAGCCTGGATGGCCGAGTTGTAGCTGCCCGAAAGTTTGGAACTAAGGCTTATGCAAACAACCTCTTGGAACTCAGCCAATTGGCGCCTGTACTGGTCCAGATAATCTTTAGGGCTCGGCTGGGAAGTTTTTCCAAAACTTTTTACTCCCCGTTTCTCGGCCTCTCTCATCTTCTGAAAGGTATTTTCTCCAGGCAAAACTTCGACATCGGGCCAATCCAATTTGACCGGCACGATAGCGATCCGGTTCTCCTCGATCATTTCCAACGGCAGGTCTGCCGTTGATTCCGTAACAATGCCGATCTTTTCCATCGTTAACTTTATTTTTTAGGTTTGTCTTCTTTAGGCTTGTCTTCCTTGGGCTTGTCAAGCTTGTCCAAACCCAAAACCCTTACCCCGTAGTAAACAACCAGGGCGATGACCAAAAAATCTATAAAGGTCGCCAAAAAATCTCCCCACATTATCTTAACGGGACCGACGGCCAGAGAAAGCGACTTAAGTTCTCCCGCCCTGCCTAAAACTATACCGAGCAAAGGATTGATAAGATCGGTAACGATGGCTGAAACCAGCTTGGAAATAGCGCCGCCGAGAATGAAACCGACGGCCAGTCCGACGACTCCCTGTTTGCGGATAAAGTCTATGAAATCATGGACCATAGCTTATATCTGTTTAATTTTAATTATTTTTTGAAGCTTCCGTTCATACTTCTGCCAGCAAAACGACATAATTCTTACCGTAAATTTTCGCGCATTTCGGACAGGTCGTGTAATAAAAATATAATTTTTTTGCGGCTCTCCCTTTGGAGCGGATGAATTCCCCCATTTGTTTTACCCAGCTTCCCATATCCTTATATTGCCCCTCAAACACCTTGGTTAAAAATGTCCCCGACATTCTTACCGTTTCCATTCCCGGGACTTCTTTGTCAACCGCGATATAAACATCCGCACCCCACATCGAATTTTCATCCGAAATCATCAGGTTATCGGTATTTTGCGCTCCGGATTTTTCGATCTTCTCCATGCTCCTGGTGATCACTTGACCGAAATTAAGAGGTATGTGAAAAACGCTCATGACGCGATCTTTTACGAAAAGCTTGTTGTCCCATATTATCTCTTTTTCGTCCCAAGGTTCCGGGTCGAATTTTGGGCAGCACAGTGGCTGGTTTGTATCCATATTTTTAAAAAAATTAACAATTAGTTATTCCCTTTTCTGCTATTTTACCAGAAAAACGCTTTATGATTAAATCCCCTTTATGGTATTATTGGGGCAATACCCTGTATGCTATGCATCTGTTTGAGGATTCCAAAGGGGTGCCCCCTTTGGCCGCAAGATCGGGGTCAATACTCCGATCGCGGAATCAAATGAAAATTATAAAATTTATTTGCCCAATGAACATTCCTCTCAACCCAAAGATCGCCGCGCTGACGGCCCTGCTCCTCTTGTCGGGAACCGCCGCTTTTTTCCATCTCGATGGAACCCCCGGCAAGAATAGCGCTTCCATCGCAGGATCTTTTCAAAAACAAATCTACGGCCAGAGCCAAAACAACGGCCAGGAGGAAAACACAAATGCGACTTCGAGCCAGAGCGAACAGCCGATCAGGTCCGAAACCAGCACTCTGCCCCAGGTCCAGCCTCAAAAAAATGAAGGAATCTCCCAGGCAGAAGAAAACTTAAAAAACAAGATCGGGCAAATGCTCATTATCGGTTTCCGCGGAACGAAAGCTTCCGAAAATTCGGACATAGCCGGCCAGCTGAAGAAATTGAACGTGGGAGGGGTCGTTCTTTTCGATTATGACAATCCTTCAAAAAGTTTTCCGAGGAATATCACAAGCCCAGCCCAAACAAAACAGCTCATAACCGACCTGCAAAGCTTCTCTTCGACCCCTTTGTTCATCGCCGTTGACGCCGAAGGCGGATTGGTCAACCGCCTGAAAGCGAAATACGGTTTTATCGATATTCCCAGCGCCCAAACATTAGGAGAACAAGACGACCTTGCCAAAACCAAACAAACGGCAAGCGAGCTCGGGAAGGAGCTTAAGGACCTGGGGTTCAATATTGATCTCGCGCCGGTCGTTGACGTAAATATAAACCCCCAAAATCCGATCATCGGAAAAATGGAAAGGTCTTTCTCGGACGATCCGGAAAAGGTCACGGGCCAGGCCTTGTCTTTTATAGGCGGCCTTCGCGAGAACAACATCATCCCCGTCTTGAAACATTTCCCGGGGCACGGCAGTTCGCAAAACGACAGCCATCTCGGGCTGGTCGACGTTACGAAAACCTATCAGCAAAAGGAGCTTATCCCCTTTCAGAAGATCATCGAGCAGGATCAGGCCGATATAGTGATGACCGCCCATATAATGGATACCTCCGTCGACCCGGATTATCCGGCCACTCTTTCTCCGCTTTTCCTGCAGAACATCCTAAGAAACAAACTCGGCTATCAAGGCGTCATTTTTTCCGATGACATGCAAATGGGCGCCATAACGAAAAATTACGGGTTCGAGGACGCGCTGGTCAGATCGGTGAACGCCGGATGTGACCTGATCGGCCTTTCGAACAACAATGATTCTTACGACGGTAATATCGCTTCCAAAGCGATAGATATCATCGCCAAAGCGGTAAAGGACGGCCGGATATCCGAAGAGAAGATCAATGCATCCTACGAACGTATCCTGGAACTGAAAAAGAAATTCGGAATAATAAAATAACCCCCCAGAAGATCAAGCAAATTCTAAAGGGGTCTAACCCCTTTAGAAAAAAGGCGGAAAGGGTTAGACCCTTTCCGTTTGTTCTTTATTTTTTCAGAAAGCATTTACGGCAGACCGGCTTGTAAACATAACTGCCGTCTTCGGGGATCACCGATGGCAACCCTTCCAGCACCGGCTCTCCGTCCTTGTAAACCTGGATATAGACCGCATCCGGCGTTTTGCATTTTTCACAAACCGCTCGCTTGTATTCAACTTCTTTCGGCCCCATGGAAAGAAGTTTTTTTATTATCGGGAACATCTCTCCTTTGTAATCGGTGTCCAGGCCGGAAGCGATGATCTTTGTTCCTCTTTTCAGTAAACCCTCTATAATATCCGCGTCGCTCTCCGCGAACATATGGATCTCGTCTATGCCGACGACCTTCAGATCCCCTTCCGCCGCTTCGGACAGATCAGCTGTTTTCTTGGCCTGCAAAGATACGCCGTTGCGGGACCAGACGCTTTCGTCCCTGACATTTTTCGCCGACTGAAAAACTTTGAAAGGAATATCCGTGTATTGCAATGGCGTAAAATAGCTGATCAGCTCGAACGACTTGCCGCTTTTCATCGGCCCAAGGATCAAGATCAATTCCATAAATTTTTTAGAATCAAATGGAAATTATAAAATTTATTTTATCGAATTATTTTTCATCCCAGCTCGGCTGGCTGTCGCCGGTAATGGGTATGGCCTCGCCTAAAAATTTCGGCTTGGCTTTGGTAAAAACATCCAGGCAGGCT
>Ga0265297_10010915_pt1 | contig 11271 bp, 9 predicted proteins | sample Munlanlwell13791_FD_192502 | JGI IMG/M metagenome (GOLD analysis project Ga0265297, IMG submission 192502) | Leachate microbial communities from a municipal landfill in Southern Ontario, Canada - Leachate well 137-91 | ecosystem: Engineered > Solid waste > Landfill > Unclassified | place...
CAAGGGCATGTCCTGCGATTCTAAGTCAGTAAAGGAAGGATATCTTTTCGCGGCGTTAAGGGGCTCGAGGCTTAACGGGGAAGATTTCATAGACGAGGCGGTGGATAGAGGCGCCTCGGCAGTGTTGCTGCAGTCGTCAGGAGAAAAGGTCTAGGGGAGGGGTTACCTTTATATACGCGAAAGACGCCAGGTCCTGCCTTTCCCAGGTTTGCAAGGCGTATTACGGGGATGTCTCCGCTCAGATTCGCCTATTAGGTATAACCGGCACAAACGGCAAGACTACCATCACGTATTTAATAGAGAGTTTGTTTAAATCGAATAATAAGCCCATAGGCGTCATAGGCACCATCAATTACAGGTTCGGTGAACGGCTCATCCCGGCTACCAACACTACCCCCGGCATTCTGGATTTGCATATCATATTGAAGGCCATGCTTAAGCAGAGGATAACCAATTGCGCCATGGAGGTGTCTTCACATTCTCTTGAGCAGGGCAGGGTGGACAGCCTCTTGTTTGACGCGGCCATATTCACCAATCTCACCAAGGAACATATGGATTATCACAAGGACATGGATAGTTATCTCAACGCGAAGCTGAGGCTGTTCACGAAGATAAAGGAAGGCGGTTTCGCGATTGTCAACGCGGACGATCCGGCGTCGATGAGGATCATGGAGAAGGTCAGGGAAAACAAGGGCATAAATCTGATGACCTACGGCATCGAGCGCCGATCAGACGTAATGGCCGGGGATATAAAGTTTTCTTTTTCAGGCGTGAGGTTCAGCGCCGCGTTCCGGGGTGATTCCGTTGAAATTGAATCCAGCCTCATAGGCAGGCACAACGTCTATAATCTGCTGGCCGGTTTTTGCGCCGGCCTGGCGTCCGGCATGAAACCGCCGGAGATAAAATCCGGCCTGGAGGCGCTCAAGTCATTGCCTGGGAGGCTTGAGCGGATAGACACGGACAGGGGTTTTTCTGTTTATGTGGATTACGCCCACACGGAAGACGGAATGGAAAAGGTCCTGGGCGCGTTGAGGGAATTGAGGCCTATCCGGCTCATATCCGTGTTTGGATGCGGGGGAGACAGGGATAGGACCAAGCGGTCCGGGATGGGCAGGATCTCTACGGCGCTTTCAGACAAGGTATTCATAACAAGTGACAACCCCAGAGGCGAAGACCCTATGGCTATAATAGACGAGATAAAAAGCGGAATTGGTCCGGACGCGGACAATTATGAGATTGAGCCGGACAGGTTTAGCGCCATCAGGATGGCGCTGGAATACGCCCGCGAAGGAGACATTGTCCTGGTGGCGGGTAAGGGCCATGAGACATATCAGATATTTAAAAATTATACGCTCCCCTTTGACGACAGGGAGGCGGTTAAAAAGGTATTGAAAGAGAGGAAGCCATGTTTACAATCAGGGAGATCTTGACGGCTGTTAATGGGAGGATACTATCCGGCAACGAGGATGATATCGTGACCGGCGTTTCCACGGATACCCGCAGGATAAAGAGCGGCGAGCTCTTTCTGGCCATAAAGGGTGAGAGGTTTGACGGCCACAGTTTCATACTTGACGCTGTTTCCAGGGGCGCCGGCGGTGTGCTGGTCCAGGAAGGAGGCATCACGAACGCGAATTTCAAGATGCCTGACGTCTCTTTTGTCTCTGTCTCGGACAGCGTGAAGGCCCTGGGAGACATAGCGAAATTTCACAGGTCAAGGTTTGATATCCCTGTTATAGGCATAACCGGCTCTAACGGAAAGACTACCTCGAAAGAGATGATAGCGGGCATATTGAACAAGAAATTCAACGTACTCAAGAACTTCGGGACAGAGAATAATAACATCGGCGTCCCGCTTACCCTGATACGCGTGACTACGGAGCACGAGATAGCGGTCCTGGAAATGGGTACCAATCACTTAGGGGAGATACGGCGTCTCGCGGAGATAGCCAGGCCCACGGTAGCGGTGATCACGAATATCGGGCCGTCGCATTTGGAATACCTTGAAGATCTGGATACCGTGTTAAAGGCCAAGGCCGAGATATTCGAACGCATGAGGCCCGAAGACAAGGTAGTGCTGAACGCCGACGATGAAATGCTTAAAAAGGTGAAGACCAAGTCCAGGGTGATCAGGTTCGGCGTGGAAGGAGACGCTGACTTCAGGGCTGAAAAGATAGAGGTTGAGGCGGATGGGATAAATTTCAAGTTGAACAATAAATGGGACATAGCCCTTAGCACGCTCGGCAGGCATAACGTGTACAACGCGCTCTGCGCCATAGCCAGCGTCTGGGATTTTGGCGTGGACATAGAGGACATAAAAGACGCGCTCAGGGAATTCAGGGGGGCCAGCATGAGGATGGAGGTCAGGAGGCTCGGCGATATAAAAATAATAAACGACACGTATAACGCCAATCCGCTGTCGATGAAGCAGGCCATAGACGTGCTGAAGGACATTACCACTAAAGGCAGGAAGGTCCTGGTGGCGGGCGACATGCTTGAGCTGGGCACCCTCTCGGGGAGATTTCATCACCTGGTCGGAAAGCAGGCGGCTGAGTCAGGCGTGGATTTCATAGTGGCCGTGGGAAAACTCGCGGAACATGTCGCCAGGGGGGCGCAGGAAGCCGGCATGAACGGGAAGAAGATTAAGCTTTGCAACCTCACCAAGGAGGCGCGCGCCGCGATGGCGACCCTGATAAAGAAAGGCGATACCGTTCTGGTAAAGGGTTCCCGCGCCATGAGGATGGAAGAGATAGTGGAGGAGCTGGAGACCCAGTTTAAATAAAATGCTATATCATTTACTCTATCCTTTAGGGGAACATTGGACGGTTTTTCATGTATTCAAATACATAACTTTCAGGGCGGTGTTCGCCAGCGTCACCGCTTTTTTGATAACGGTTATTTTCGCCCCTCCTATAATAGCGAGGCTGAAGGCCCTCAAGATAGGGGAAAACGTGAGGCAGAAAGAATGCCCCAATCTTTATGACCTTCATAAAGGCAAACAGGGCACGCCTACGATGGGCGGGATACTGATCTTATTGGGCGTATTCGCGTCCGTCCTTTTATGGGGAGATTTGAGAAACGTTTATTTATTACTGGCGCTAGGCGTTACCTTGTGGCTGGGCATCATCGGTTTCGCGGACGATTACAGGAAATTGACGCGCAAGACGTCAAAGACGCGCGGGTTGAAAAAAAGGACAAAGCTCCTGGCGCAGGTGATGGTGGGCCTGGCGATAGGGGCCTTTTTATACTGCAGCCCAAAAAATACCACCGTGCTGGAATTCCCGTTCCTAAAGACCCTGGCCGTAGACCTCGGCATTTATTATATTTTATTCGTGACGCTTGTCATCACCGCTTCCTCGAACGCGGTGAACATTACGGACGGCCTGGACGGCCTGGCCATCGGCTGTATAGTCATGACGGCGGTGGCGTACACGATAATGACTTATGTCACCGGACACGTCAGGTTCGCGGAATACCTGGGGATTTATTATCTTCCCGAGGCGGCCGAGCTTACCGTGTTTTGCGCCGCGATAGCGGGCGCGGGACTGGGATTTTTATGGTATAACAGTTTTCCCGCTTCCATATTCATGGGGGATACCGGCGCGCTGGCGCTCGGCGGGGCGATAGGGACAGTCGCTGTTTTCATAAAAAAAGAGGTCCTCTTGCTGCTGGTCGGGGGCATATTCGTCGTGGAGGCGGCATCTGTCCTGATGCAGATAATATCATTCAGGACCAGGGGCAAGCGGATATTCAAGATAGCGCCGCTTCATCATCATTTTGAGATGTGCGGCTGGCCGGAACCGAAGGTCACGGTCCGGTTCTGGATAGTGGCCGTAATATTGGTCTTGTTGAGTTTGGCGACCCTGAAGCTGAGGTAATGTATGGCGAATGTCCTGGTGGTTGGAATAGCGAAGAGCGGCATCTGCGCGAGCCGCTTGCTTAGAAAAAGGCGCGATACCGTCTTTATAACGGATATAAAAGATGATAAGGTGACGCGTTCCGCCGCGCAAAGACTCATCAGGGAAGGCGTTGTAAAGCGATCTAACGCTGAGCTCGGCGCGCATACCGAAAAATTAGTGAAAAAATGCGGCCTGGTCATAGTCAGCCCGGGCGTCAGGCCGGACGCGCTGCCCGTTGCCCTTGCCGAGAAAATGGGCATACCCGTGATAAGCGAATTGGAATTGGGTTATTCCATGTGCCCGTCGCGCGTGATCGCCGTGACTGGTACGAGCGGCAAGACAACCACGGCTACGCTGATCGGCCAGATGCTCAAGGCCTCGGGCAGGGACGCCGTGGTCTGCGGCAATATAGGCAATCCGTTCACCGGAGAGATTGACCGCCTGAAAAAAGACTCATTGGTGGTTGTGGAGGCGAGTTCTTTTCAGCTGGAAAGGATAGATAAGTTCAAGCCAAGGGTTTCCGTCATATTGAACATATCGACGAACCACCTTGACAGGCACGCTGACATGAACGAATATATCTCGGCTAAGCTGAGGATATTTTTAAATCAGGACGAAAACGACGTCACGCTTTTAAATAAAGGCGATGAATTATTAAATGAGATAGCGGAGGCCGTTAAAGGTCCCAGAGTGGAATTCTTTGATGAATACGGAGGCTTCGGAAAGAGATGCGGCGTTGAGAACGAGGATTTTCTCGCGGCCATGTCAGGCGCGTCTCTCATGGGCGCCTCCGAGGAAAAGATGCTCGAGGTCATCAGGGCCTTCAAGGGAATAGAGCATCGTCTGGAACACGTGGCCAGCGTGAAAGATATCCATTTTATCAACGATTCCAAGGCGACTACCATATCGAGCGTTGAATGGGCCTTGCGTTCTCTGGACCCGGGCATAGTCCTTATAATGGGCGGCAGGTATAAGGGCGGGGACTTTGGCGCGTTAAAGGGCCTGGTGAGGGATAAGGTTGACCGCGTAATCGCCATAGGCGAGGCGAGGCCCAACATCAGGCAAGGATTAGACGGCGTTACGGAGATATTCGAGGCGGGTGATTTGAGCGAGGCGGTGGAGGAGGCGTTCAAGAAGGCCAGGAAAAACGGGAGGGTCTTGCTTTCTCCGGGTTGTTCCAGCTTTGACATGTTCAAGAACTACGAAGAGCGCGGTAATGTCTTCAAGCGGATAGTCCAGGGTTTAAAGTGAATCTGTCTGATTTAAGCAGGGAAAGCCAGCGTTTATTGATAGCCGCGGCCATGCTCGTGTGCGTGGGCGTCGTCATGATTTATTCCGCGTCCAGCTGTTACGCGTACGAGCAATTCAAGGACAGCTCTTTCTATCTGAAGAGGCACCTGGCGCATTGCGTCGCCGGGCTCGCGCTGGCCGGGTTTTTTCTGAAGTTCGATTACAGGATCTTAAAAAAACATTCCAAGACGCTTCTTTTTATATCGATATTCTGTCTGCTCCTGGCGCTCTTGCCGGGTATCGGCCATGAGGCCGGCGGCGCGAGGAGGTGGGTGAGGATAGGTCCGATAGGTTTTCAGCCGTCTGAGATAGCGGCGTTTTTTTTAATAGTATACATGGCCGAGATCCTGGACAGGAAAGAGTCGATAATAAGGGATTTTTTGCACGGGTTCATGCCGCCTCTGATAGTGCTGGGCGGCGTGGTCTTGTTGATACTCTTGCAGCCTGATTTGGGCAGCGCCGTGGCTGTTTTAGCCGTGTGCCTCACGATGATGTTCGTGGCGGGCGCGAACATGGCTCACCTGCTCCCGTTTTTTATCGCGTCAGTCCCGATATTCTATTTATTGATATTCAAGGTCGCTTACAGGCTGAGAAGGATCATGAGCTATCTTGATCCCTGGGGCGACAAGCAGGGCGCCGGTTTTCAGATAGTGCAGTCATTTTTGGCGCTGGGTTCGGGGGGCGTATTTGGCCTGGGTTTAGGGTGCTCGAAACAGAAGCTTTTTTACCTGCCTCAGGCCCATACCGATTTTATATTTTCCATAATAGGGGAAGAGATAGGGCTTATCGGCGCGGTAAGCGTGATAACGCTTTTTATCATATTTGTATGGCAGGGCCTTCAAATTTCAGTAAAGGCGAAGGACCTGTTTGGGAGGCTTCTCGCCTTAGGCATAACGGTTAACATAGGCCTTGAGGCGGCCATAAATATAGGTGTTTCCACCGGGGCCATACCCACAAAGGGGCTGCCTCTGCCTTTTATAAGTTACGGCGGTACATCTTTGATATTTGATATAGTAAGCGTCGCGTTGTTGTTGAATATAGCGAATAATTAGGTAATTATAATGAGGATATTGATTGTCGCGGGGGGGACCGGCGGGCACATACTTCCGGCTGTTACGCTGAGCCAGGAGATCCTGTCCAGGGGAATGGGCCGGGTATTGTTTGTCGCGTCATCGAAAAAACGGGACAGGGTCCTGCTGGCTGATAAGGGCATAGATTTTAAAATAGTGCCTGTCGGTCCATTGAAATCAAGGGGTATTTTGGCGGCGCTTGATTTTACAATAAGACTTTTCGCGGGCACGATAATCTCGGCGTTCATACTCTTGAGATACAGGCCGCGGGTCGTGATCGGATTCGGCGGCTATGTCTCCGGGCCAATAGTGCTTTTGGCGAGCTTGTTTGGCATCAGGACCATCATACATGAACAGAACGTGTATCCCGGCAAGGCCAACAGGATACTCGCGAGATTTGTCGACAAGGTGGCGGTTAGTTTTGACGAGACGAAAAATTATTTAAAAGAGTTTGAGTCAAAGATTATCGTGTCAGGCAATCCAATAAGAAAGGCCCTGAAAAGAGACGGCCGGAAAGACGCTGGTCCGGGTTTCACGCTGCTGGTAATCGGCGGGAGTCAGGGCGCTCATCGCCTGAACGAACTCGTGCCAAAGGCCATGGGCCTGATGTCCAAAGACAAGAGGTCCGAACTTTCCGTGATCCACATCTCGGGGGAAGAAGACATGGCCGCGGTGGCCGGGAAATATAAGGAAATGGGAGTCGACAGCAGGGTATTTTCCTTTACAGAAGACATGGCCGCGATTTATAATAAGTGCGATTTTGTGATAGGGCGCGCGGGCGCCATGATGGTTTCGGAATTGATAGAATTGGCGATTCCCTCGATATTGATACCGTATCCTCACGCGGGCGGCCATCAGCTCGCCAACGCGAGGGTGCTCGGGGATAAAAGGGGCGCCATTGTATTAAAGGAAGAGGGCCTTGACGAAACCGTCCTGAAGGACGCCCTGTTGAGCATGATGGATTCGAACGCGCTCGAGGACATGGCGCTGAAAATAAAAGGCATTAAGAGGTTTGACGCATGCGGCGTTTTAATAAAGTCCATTTCATAGGTATAGGCGGCATAGGCATGAGCGGCCTGGCCGAGGTCTTCCACTGCCACGGTTACGAGGTGCAGGGCTCAGATCTCAAGGAGTCCAAGGTCACCGACCGGCTCAAGGCAATGGGGATCGATGTCAAGAAAGGCCATCGCGCGGAAAACATAGACGGCGCGGATCTGGTGGTATATTCTTCTTCCATACCGGAGAAAAATCCTGAATTCAGCCAGGCGAAGGCGAAGGGCGTCAATATCATGCGCCGCATAGAGGCGCTTAATATCCTGGCGGAAGGCAGGGACGTGATAGCGGTCTCAGGCACGCACGGCAAGACCACCACGACCTCGCTCGTCTCGCTATTGCTGATCGAGGCCGGGCTTGACCCCGCCGTGTTCATAGGCGCCGACGTGCATTTCCTCGAAGGCAACGCGCGGTACGGCAGGGGCAATCTGCTGGTAACGGAGGCGGACGAGTCGGATGGTTCGTTTCTTCTGTTGGACCCTCTTTACAGCGTGAGCACCAATATCGACAAGGAGCACATGGATTATTACGTTACCATGGATAAGGTCATAGACGCGTACAGGAGATTCATACGCAACACGAAGTATAACGGCTGCGCCTTTGTATGCGCGGACGATGAGCGCTTAAAGAGCGTTTCTGTCTCGCCGAACGGCAGGATGCTGAGATACGGCCTGGCGAGCGACGCTGATATCAGGGCGGGCAACGTCAGGCTCTTTGGGATGAACGGTTCGGAATTCGACGTGCACCTCAAGGGCAAAAAACTTGGGAGGGTCAGTCTTTCGATACCGGGTATCCATAACGCGGTGAACAGTCTGGCCGCCATAGGCATAGCCCTTGACCTGGGCCTGGAGTTTGATTTCATAAAAGAGAAGATAGTGAGTTTCAGGGGCGCTGACAGGCGCTTTAACGTGACGAGGCTTGAATCAGACGTCCTCATGATAGATGATTACGCGCATCATCCCACGGAGATACGCGCGACGCTCATGGCGATGAATTCCTCCGGAAAAAGGATCGTGACCGTATTTCAGCCGCACCGCTATTCCAGAACAAAATACCTGAGGGAGCAGTTTGGCAGGTGTTTTGACATGGCGGATCATCTGGTGATCACGGATATATATTCGGCTGATGAGAACCCTTTAGACGGCGTGAGCGCCAGAGACATATGCGACAGCGCGAAAGAATGCGGTCATAAAAACGTTCATTTTATACGGAAAGATGATATAATAAAACATTTAACGAGCGTTATCAGGCCCGGGGACGCGTTGTTCATACTGGGCGCGGGAGATATAGGGGAGCTGCCCGGGAAGATTATCAAGGTCTTTAATGATACGGCAAAATGAGCCTTTATCCCGCCATACAAGTTTTAAGATAGGAGGGCCCGCGGCCTTTTGGGCTGAGGCGGAAGACAGGCGGGATATTTTAGAAGCGGTTTCCCTCGCGGACAAGCTTAAAAAGCCCTTTGTTGTGCTGGGGGCGGGTACCAATATCTTGGCCAGGGACGGAGGATTTGACGGCGTGGTCCTGCGTCTTGGGCGTGGTTTTAATATCATAGAGGTTGAATCCGATCGCGCGTTAAGGGTCGGGGCGGGCGTGGTCACCGCCAGGCTGGCGGCGTATGCCTCTGAGCGCGGATTGAGCGGCTGTGAATTTTTAGCCGGGCTGCCAGGGGATTTCGGCGGCGCGATTTTCATGAACGCCGGGGTCCGCGACCCGATTGAAACCGGCAGGTTCAGGGAAATAAAGGACATTCTCCTGGACGCGGAGGTTCTTGATTTAAAAGATAATAAGGTCAGGACGATATCCGCCGCGGATATTGATTTCAGATACCGCTCGTCCAACCTGGATAATAAAATAATACTGGCGGCCAGGATCGGGCTCGCGAAAACGGAGAAAAGGGATGTTGTCGGCCGCGCGGCCCTTTTCATGAAGAAAAGAGACTGGCTCAGGAAGCTCGGATTTCCCTCAGCCGGCAGTGTTTTTAAAAATCCGGATATCGGCGGGGGCGCGGGCGCGCTCATAGAATCCTGCGGCCTGAAGGGCGAGCGCGCGGGCGGGGCTGAGATATCAAGACAGCACGCGAACGTCATCGTCAACGTCAATAAGGCCAAGGCGCGGGATGTGTTGGGCTTGATTGAACTGGCCAGGCGCAGGGTCAAGGAGAAGTTCGGCGTGGATTTGGAGCTGGAGTTAAGGATAATATGACACAAAAACGAATCGGCGTGCTGATGGGGGGGCCTTCCTGCGAAAGGGAAATTTCCATAAGGTCAGGCAAGGCGGTGTGCGGGGCCCTGAAAAACAGGAATTTAAAGGCCTTGCCGATAGAGTTGATGCCCAGTTTCGGAAGTGATAACTACGCGGACAAGGTAAGGATGGCAATACTGTCAGCGGATATAAACGCCGCCTTCATCGCCCTTCACGGGGAATTCGGGGAAGACGGGAAGATTCAAGGCATCCTTGAGGACTTAAAGATACCATATACGGGAAGCGGGGTCGCGGCCAGCAGGGCAGGCATGGACAAGATACGGACAAAGAGTATCTTCAGGTCCGGCAGTATACCCGTGCCTGAAGACAGGATATTGGAGAGACAGGCCTTTGACAATGGTTTCGACGCGTCGGTATATTTCAGGGAACTCGGCGGGAAGGTCGTGGTAAAACCTTACGACGGGGGCTCGAGCATCGGTCTCGATATAGTCAGCGGCGCCGAGGGTCTTCGGGCCGCCGCCATGAACGCCTTCAGGTACAGCGATAAGGTCATGATTGAGGAATACGTGCCCGGCCGCGAGATCACCGTGGGCATAGTTGAGGACAGGGCCCTGCCCATAGTCGAAATAGTGCCGAAAAGGGAATTTTTCGATTTCACGGCGAAGTATGAAAAAGGGCTCACGGAATACATAGTACCGGCGAAGATAGACGGGGATGCCCGCGCGCTTTGTCAGGACGTGGCGCTTGCCGCCCACAAGGCGCTGGGGGCAAGGTCTTTTTCGCGCGTGGACATCATATTGAACGATAGCAAAGGCCCTGTGGTGCTGGAGGTAAATACGATACCGGGCCTTACGGAAACGAGTCTGCTCCCGAAGGCGGCGTTGGCCGCCGGCATTGATTTTGAGGGGCTTTGTCTTAAGATATTGGACTCCGCGTCATGGTAAAGATAAAAAAGCAGAAAATCAGGCATCGCAGGAAAAGGGCATTGCCGTTGGTCAGGAAGGCCGGGTCATCAAGGAAGGCCTTGAAATTTGTTTTATTGTTCATCCTGGTCAGCGCGGCCGGGGCGGGCATTGTGAGGTTCCAGTACATGTTCGCGGATTCCGATTATTTTAAGATCAAGAGGGTGGAGGCGAAACTGCTGGACGGAAACGGGTCCCTGCAGAGACTGCCCATGGACGACGTGGGCGCCAGGGAAGTGATAGGCGTGAATATATTCGCGGTCGACCTGAGCCGGATCAAACAGGACGTGGAGGCCTCCCATCCTGAATTCAAGGACGTGGTGATCACCAGGGCGCTTCCTAACAGGCTGATCGTGCAGGCCAAGAAAAGGGTGCCTGTCCTGCAGATACGGTCTGACAGGTTTTATTTCGTGGATGAGGAAGGGGTTGTTCTCCCCGACCCGAGAAATTTTCCGGAAGAGGACATGCCGACAGTCTCGGGTTTGAGGTTAAATCTCGCGAAGATGCGGGGCGAGGAGGCCATGCAGGTCCATCCCGCGCTGGTATTGATAAAGGCGGCGTCTAACATAAGCCAATTAGCCCGATATAAATTGAAGACAATAGACCTCAGTGATCCGCGCAATATATCTTTTTTTCTGGACGCCGGAAACGTGGAGATAAAGATAGGGGATTCTGAGTTTGATAAAAGGCTCAATGTCCTGGTCACGGTCCTGGAGCAGTTGGATACGGACATAAACAGGATCAAATATATTGACCTGCGTTTCGAGGACCCCATAGTGGGGCCCAATAGAGGTATCA
>Ga0265297_10010916_pt1 | contig 11268 bp, 11 predicted proteins | sample Munlanlwell13791_FD_192502 | JGI IMG/M metagenome (GOLD analysis project Ga0265297, IMG submission 192502) | Leachate microbial communities from a municipal landfill in Southern Ontario, Canada - Leachate well 137-91 | ecosystem: Engineered > Solid waste > Landfill > Unclassified | place...
TTCCCGTAGCAAACAAGATTGCCTGGCCGATAATGTCAACTTGGTCAGTATCCATGTGGATTGCGATTATTTTTTCGATTTTCAGAGGTGTGAGTGATAACGAAACAAGCGTAGCTATTTCATCACCAACTACCACTTTTGGATGTAAATCTTTACCGATTTGTTTGATTGTTCCTAGTAGCATTCCTCCACTACCGGTCACTGGGTTTTGCATTTTTCCACGGGAATTGACGATTTCCAAAATTCGGGCTTCCATCTGCTTTAAATCGCCATTACAAGCTTGATATATTTGATGGAATGAAGCCGAGTCAATATTAAGCGTTTTAACATCAATTAATATTTCGTTTGCCTCACAGACCATATCATTATTGATTATTTGAGCTGCTTGTGGCAAAACACCAATCGGTTTAATAACCCGATGTGTACCATAGGGACAGAGTATCTTCATGATTATTTTATCTCCATTCGTAAAATCCGTCTTGCTTCCTCGGGAGTCGCGATTTCACGACCTAATCGGGAGGCAATTTCAACTACTTTGTGAACCAATTCGGCATTTGACTTTGCCAAAACACCTTTTTCAAGGTACAAGTTGTCTTCAAGTCCGACGCGAACATGGCCACCACATAAAATCGCTTGTTCGGCAAGGGAAAACTCATATCTACCCACGCCAGCGACACTGAAAGTGGCATTATCCGGAATACTCTCTTTAAGAAACGCCAAGTCCCTAGTTTCACCACTCATACCCCCATTTACTCCTAAAACAAAACTAAAACGCAATGGTTGGGTAATGATTCCTTTTTTGACAAGTCGTAAGACTGTATCAACGTGTCCTTTTTCAAAACATTCTAATTCATAGGCTACTTGTTTGGCTTGCATTACTTTTGCAAAGTATATAATGTCATTCTCGGTATTGACAAAAATGTCATCACCGCCAAAATTAAGGGTTCCACAATCTAAAGTCGCCATTTCCGGATTAAGTGTTAGTGGCCCAAGACGCTCATCACGACTCATTCCCACCGCTCCACCAGTAGATACTTGTAAAATTACCTTTGGGCATTCTTTTCGAATGGCCGAAAGAATTTCTGCGAATCGTTTTGCATCTTGAACAGGAGTTCCATCATCTCTTCGCGCATGAATATGCAATACACTCGCTCCCGCTTTGACTGCCTCACAAGCAGAAACAACCATTTCATTGACGGTGTATGGAACAGCTGGGTTACCTTCCTTAGTCACTTCTGCACCGGTCATGGCGCAGGTTATAATAAGTTTATCGGTCATTTGCGCTGCAACTTCTTGGGTACGACACAAGTTCCCATAGCTGTCGCAACCAAGATTTTTGTTTCCAAAACCATGGCAGCCGAAGGGGCAACTTCCGGCTCAGCAGCAATTACTTTGTAACATTCAAAAACCATTTTTCTGGAAGTGTTTCCCGCACTAATAATTTCCCCATATACTTCAAGAAAGTCTCCAGCGTAAACCGGTGCTAAAAAATCAATTTGTTCATAGGCGCGAAATAATCCTTCATCGCCATCATTTTGGATTAATAATTCGGTAGCGACATCACCAAAAAGTGCTAATATTTTGGCACCATCAACGAGATTACCGCCATAATGAGCATCTGCAGACGACATTCTTAGTCTTAACATTGTTTTCATGATTCGACTCCTTTCATCACGTTAACGTGATCAATTATCAAAGTGGCTTCAGTAGCTTTCACAACATCCTCAATTGAGTAAGCAGGATGAACTTCAACGAGGTGTAATCCATCACTTTTGACTTCAATAACGGCCATTTCCGTTACAATTAATCCTACTTTTCGATATCCTGTCAAAGGAAGACGACATTTATGCAAAATCTTTGGTTGGCCTTTATTGGTATGTGACATCGCAATGATTACTTTTTTAGATCCAGTAACAAGATCCATAGCGCCGCCCATTCCCGGAACACGTTTTCCAGGAACAATCCAACTAGCAAGACTTCCTTCTTCATCAACCTCGAGTGCTCCTAACACTGTCACATCGACATGACCACCTCGAATCAATCCGAAAGACACAGCTGAATCGATGAACGATCCTCCTGGATGAATTGTGGAACTGATACCGCCGGCATTTACCAAATCAGAAATGGTTTCTGATACTGGGCCCACACCAATAATACCGTTTTCACATTGTAAAGTAATCCGTTTTTCCGGATCAATATAATCAGCGACAATAGTAGGAATACCAATGCCTAAGTTGACCAAATCGCCATTTTTTAATTCCAAAGCAATCCGTTTTGCTATGGTGAATTTGTCTTCCATTAGTTTTCCACCTCCAAGATATAATCAATCAATGGATATGAAGTGATGACTTGCTCTGGATCAATTGTGTCAACAATTTCCCGCGGATCGGCAATGACGATATCGGCAGCGGTAGCCATAATTGGATTAAAATTTCGCATCGATTTGATATATCGAAGGTTGCCATATTGATCAGCTACCGCCCCGCCAATCAAAGCCATATCGGCGTGAAGCGGTTCTTCCAATAAGTAGCGTATGCCTTTCACTTCAATGATTTGTTTTCCGGTTTCGACCATCGTAGAAAGTCCTGTTGGGGTTAAAACCCCTCCCAATCCCGCGCCATCAGCCCGGATTTGTTCAACTAAAGTACCTTGAGGCACTAGTGTCACTTTCATCTTGCCTTCTTGCATTAACGTTCCAACCGTTGGGTTGGTACCAATATGAGATGCAATCAGGTGTTTGACACGACCAGCTACGATTAGTTTTCCCGATCCTGATGTTTCAAAACCACCGTCATTACAAATGATGGTTAAGTCTTTAACATCAGTCTCTAAAATAGCATCAATCAAGCGTTCGGGCGCTCCATTACTTAAGAATCCCCCAATCATGATAGTAATGCCATCTTTCAAAAATTGTTTAAATTCTGCTTTTTTAATGAATGCTTTCATGAAACCTCCTTATTTGGGCGGAATAATTACCGCTTCGCCAATCAATACGACTTCTTGGTTCTGGTTGGTAGCTACACAATCAAAGACAACCCGACCGCGATCAAAAATCAACTCTTTGACTGTGACTGTGGCAGTGATTTCGTCATTCAAATACACTGGTTTAGTAAATTTAAGTGTTTGATTTACATAGATGCTTCCTAGTCCAGGAAACTCGGTTCCAAAAATAGCGGAAAATAACGACCCAACAAGCATGCCATGGACGATTCGGGTTTTAAACATCGTCGTTGCGGCATATGTCTCATCTAGATGAGCAGGGTTGATATCTCCTGTGACTTTCGCAAAACCCAAGACATCACTTTCTGTGAATTGTTTAGTCATGTGAGAACTATCGCCAACATGCAAATCTGTAAAGGGAATCTTATTCATGGTTTCTCCTTTCAAAAAAAAAAGTTATATTTTGTCAATATAACAGCTCTCCATATTACATGGCAGTAGACCGGCACTCACCGGGATACCAAGCAGCACACTGTGAACGGTTGTGCTCTTTCGGCAACGGATCTCTTCTTGTTATCGCTTCTAAGGTTCACCTTATTAACATCAATAACAATACCGATTCGTTGCGCCTCTGTGTTCATGAAATTGTGATTAAATCTATATTTAATTATATATGAATATGAAAGCGTTGTCAACTCCCAACGGGCCTCAAAAGGTAAGATGAATCAATATTGTTTCTGAGGTCAACCAAATTATCTGATTGTTCATCCACTAAAGCCAGTAAAGAAGAAAAAAACCATCAAATTGATGGTTTTGCCTATATAATGTCGTATAAACTGTTTATGCTTCGCTGACCCGATTGACATATCCAGAAGTCATCGAAATATTCAAATTCCCATTTTTGACCCGTAAATCATCAAGAAATTTCTTGTGATTTGTATCTTTTTTAATATTAATAAGATATGTCAACTCAAATGTTGTTCCAAAATCAGTTGTTTTTACCTTTGTTAGTTGATAATTACATAGATATTTGGCAAATACGACATCAAAAGCATGCGTGTAATTAAGGCTTTCGGGAATCACTATTTTTAGTCGCGCTATAGATTCCTTTTCCACATCGAATTTAAGCAAATGTATTATATATAGTATTGTCGCTATGAATACCGAAATTATAATTCCAAAACCAATATAACCAAGTCCTGCTGAAAGCCCTAAAGCCACTGTTGCAAAAACAAACATAATATCTCTTGTATCCGCAATGTTGGTTCTAAATCTAACTAAAGCAAAAACACCAGCCAGTGAAAAAGCTCTGGCTAAATTATCAGACACCATAATGATAACTACTGATATAATAATTGGCATCACTAGTATTGTTGTACAAAACGAGCGATCATATCCGGTTTTTAAATGAGTCAAAATATAAACCCCGCAAAATACTACACCAAAAACCGTAGCAGTTGCCATAACAATAATCACATTCGCAAAAGTAATTTCTTCCATTGTTAATGCATATAAAGATAAAAACATATCATTTCACTCCTCTTAAGCTTACACTGTATGCCGCCCCAACTTTAGAAAAACTTTGGGAGTACACTCCATGTTGTGACAAAGTATTTACCAGCCATAATGGATAATTCTGATCAGTTTTGATTTCCATTAACACTTGCTCAGGTTTTAATAGTTTGATTCCCGAGTCGTCATCGAGATGCAAATTATAATTACGTTCGACAATATCGCTATCGAAAGTAATTCGAATATTATTATCGTTTTTAAAAGTCATTGCCATTCGTTCATATGTTATGAAATAGGATGGAATTACTCGATTGTTCTGTAGAAAGTAGTTTATTTCAGCAAGTACCTGTTGGCTTTCATAATCGTCAAAATGTGGCTGAATCCCATCATCAATCAATTGAAATGCTTCTTGGCGAGACAATGAGATGCGACGTTTATTAATGCGACCGAATGCTTTTTTTTTGATTTCGATAAAAACCATATCATCGGATAAAATAGGAAATTTATAACATCGCATTCGTAGTTTTTCTTTAAATTTTTTGCACGAGATTGACTGGCGAATGACATTGTTATCTTTTGTATCAAAGTATAGGTTATATATCCTGTAGCTGTTATTTTCTGAACAAAACGGATCAAAATCACAGCGGCATTTACAGGATTTAATTATTTGTTGCTTTTGAATTTCGGTCACAATATACTTTTCTTCATACCGATTAAATGTTTGTATATCCATATTTTTCTCCTATCTTCTTATTCCACCGGAACCAACGGTTGTCGCAATCGTTTGAATTGTAAATGTTTTATACAAAGTTCCTAACGTATATGTTGCATTTGTATAATATCCACAATCAAGTGAATCATATGCTGAAACTGTACCGCCAGTGTAAACAGAATAATCTTGACTAGTTTTTAAGTCGGGAGAACAAACTAGTAAACATTGATATGCTTTTTCAGGTTTAAATGTGATAATTTCCACACCAGAAGCATCAGAAATTCGAATTAGATTCGTTGACATGGTCGAAAAATAAATTAGCACTCCATACTGTGTCGATGTGGAACTAATATTTTGCGCCATCCCTGAAGAACCGGCAGCTGCGAACAATCCTCCTGTCATGGTAAATGTACTATCATAATCCAACGCTCCATTACCATTATCTGTTGGCCCAGATACAATGACAGTTCCACCACTCATTGAAACCGAACCGTTGGCATCAACGCCGTCTCCCTTTGCATTCACATATACATATCCACCTGTAAAAATGATTGTTGCATTTCCGGCTGAGGATCCCGGCCATCCGCCATAAGTACTCGACCCATCATTTCCTCCAGCCGCATTAAGCCCATCATCTGTAGCAACAATGTGAATAGTCCCACCATTGATGTAAATATTGACCGATTCCATTCCCTCATATGATTTAGTTATATTGATAGTCCCGCCATTGATTGTAAGTGTTGTATCGGCATGGATACCATCGTCTGAAGATGATAAACAAAAATCACCATTGTCAATTTGAATATTGTTATTCGCATGAATTGCATCGTCTTTTGAGACTATTGCAAACGTCCCTGAGGCAATCAATACTGCAACCTTTCCTTTCAATCCTTTGGCACTGGTGGAAACAATATTGGTATTACCAACTCCGGAAGTGATATCAAATGTTCCTCCAGTTATCGTTATTGTGTTTGAAGCATCCATTCCATCACCATATGCTACTATTGTAAAATCCCCGCTGCCAATATATATATTACCTTCTGTGGAATCATCGTCATTTTCGACATGAATCCCATCATTTCCAGAATTTAGGTTTATTGTCGCTGTTGTAATCTGTACACTGTCATTGGCCTTAAGGCAATTGTTTTCTGCGTTAATTGTGATATTGCCGTTGGTGATTATTAAGTCGTCATTACTGTTTACTCCATTTCCATAATTTGCATGGATAGTCAAAGTGCCTGTCCCATTAATGGTGATATCGTCATTACTAAAGATACACGATTTTAGATCCGAAGTTGATACTGTGCTATCGGAAAGAATATTTGTTGTGCCATCAGCTACATTGATGACTAACTTATCGCTTTGATTAGCATTGATAACTGGACCATCAAGAGAAGTTAAATCGGCGTTGCTTAATACTAAAGTTACTTTCTCTGTTGGAGAAACATCAATATATATTTGAACATTGTCACTAGATCCCATCAATATATAAGTTCCACCCGTGGAAATAGTGATAGTTGAACCGCTGATTTTTACGTCGTTATCGCCTTCAATTGATACGGTGGTATTTTCCGAACCAATTGTCGTCTCCCCATCGCCACCTGTTTCGGTAGTTCCAAATGAAATAATGCCATCACTAACTGTAATGTCATCAATCGTATCATCGGCTTCAAATGTCAACTCATGAGTATCAATTGCGTAAGTAGTCGCAAAAGTATTGCATGAAACAAGTATTAATGAAATCATAAATATCACCAAAACAATAAACGCTTTTTTCATAATACTAACCTTCGTTTCTTTGATTATATTAAATGCTTTGTTGGGCATAATAATCGCTTTATTGTGGTTTAATTATATTTATCTATTGTGATGTGATTATGTCAATTATTGGATTTTAAAAAAAATCACAAAAACATCAAAAAAAGCATTCATGGATAGTAAAATATTATTGGCTAATAAAAAAAACCATCGGTTTAAGATAACGAAACCAGTGGTGTTGATAATATACAATCCCCATTTCTTAAAAAGAAGCAATTTGATTTAAATATTACAATATACAAAATGCTGTAGATTTGATATAATAAAACGTTAAAAACAACATTTTTAACCAAAATATCATAAAAGAGGAAATCATATGATAAAACCTACTTATTCAAGCCAAGAAATAATGCAAAAAGCAATTGATAAAGCCCAGATGACCATGAATGAAAATATCGGTGGTCCATTTGGAGCCGTTATTGTCAATCAAACAGGAGCGATTTTAGCAATCACCTCAAATTCTGTTTTAGCTGATCATGATCCAACCGCCCATGCGGAAATAAAGGCCATTCGTGAAGCCGCACAAGCAATAAAATCTCACGATTTATCTGGATGTACATTATATACGACCGCATACCCATGCCCGATGTGTCTTGGGGCAATCATGTGGGCCAATATCAAAAATGTCGTTTATGGCTGTCGTCCTAAAGATGCCGATGAAATCGGTTTCCGCGATGACTTCATGTACGACTTCATTCAATCGGGAATGAACGACACTACGCTTTTGACCATTTCCGAGGAACATCGTGACGAATGCCGCAAACTTTTTAAAGAGTATCAAGCAAAACATAAAGAATTATATTAAATAGAAAGCATCGGCTGCCCGATGCTTTTTTTTATTTGTCGCCAATTGTCATTGCCATGACTGCTTTGGCTGTATGAAGCCGATTTTCCGCTTCACGATAGATGATTGAATGCTTGCCATCAATAACCGCGTCTTCAACTTCATTACCGCGATCGGCAGGTAAGGCATGCATATAATAAACATTTGGACTAGCCAATGCCATCATTTTTTCAGTGCATTTCCAACCTCGATTTTTCTCGAGTAAATCATCAATTACATCTTTTGAAGTGTTAGTTACCCAACTACCCCAATTTTTAGGAATGACAACATCAGCACCTTGAAAAGCTTCCTCCATATTATGCGTGATTCTAAATGATCCCCCATTTTCTTCGGCGTTTTGCTTGGCTTTGGTAATCGCCCAGTCAGGAAGTTCATAGCCCTCAGGATATGCCAAGGTGACATCCATCGCATATCTAGGGAACAACAGAATTTGACTCAAGGGAACACTAATTGGTTTTTTATGGCTGGTCGCATACGCCCAAATAATGGAAATCTTGAGATGTTTGGTGCTCGGTACGACTTCTTGAATTGTCATCAAATCAGCCAAAGCTTGCATAGGATGATATAAGTCATCTTGTAAATTAATAATTGGCACTGTTGAATGGGCTGCCATTTCACGAAGATACTTATTGCCAATTTGCCAAAAGCAATTACGACAAGCAATTCCATGTCCGTAACTCGATAAAATGGTAGCGGTGTCTTTGGGGCTTTCTCCATGAGCAAGTTGCATTGTCGATGTATCTAAATACGTTGCATGCCCACCTAATTCGGTCATTCCCGATTCCATGGAATTTCTCGTTCTCGTTGATTGTTCAAAAAACATTAGGAAAATCGATTTATCACGCAAATAAGGTGTCGGTTTGTTATTTCTAAATCGCTCTTTTAATTCACAAGACACTTCTAAAAGCTTATCAATTTCTGGCTTAGTCCACTCTTCTAATGTTATGAAATGCTTTCCTTTAAATAACGGCTTCATTATTTTTCCTCCCGATGATTAATTTGGTTAAGATACATAATTGGCATTGCGGCGTACATCGCAGCTGCCATCACTAAATCTGCTTTAAACGTTTTTTCATTTGGTGCATGTGCTTCTTCCTCGTTGCCTGGCCCAAAACCGATGCAGGGAATTCCAAAACGCCCCATAATCGATACTCCATTTGTCGAAAATGTCCACTTATCCACAATGGGTTCCCTTTTAAAAAGTTGCCGATAACTTTCTATCGCTGCTTGGCAAACGGGATGATCCTTCTCCAAAACCCAAGTGGGAAAATACGATTTTGTCGGATAAACTAATCCCGTATATGCTGGGCGGGCATACTCATACATATTCACAGTAGCGTTTGCTTTTGTGACTGAAGGCAATGCTAAAATCTCGGCAATCGCACTTTCAGCAGTTTCTCCCACCGTTAATCGCCGATCAATCGACACCGAGCAACCATCTGCGACGGCACATCGAGAAGGAGAGGAATAAAATATTTCCGAAACAGTTAAAGATCCTTTACCCAAAAACTTATCGTCAGCAAGATGCTTATGCAATTCCTCTAGTTCACTCAGGATAGGGGCCATTTTGAAAATAGCATTTTCTCCGCGTTCTGGGGCACTTCCGTGACAAGATACACCCATGGTAGAAACTTGAATTTCCATCCGACCTCGGTGACCACGATATATGCGACATGATGTTGGTTCAGTTATAACCACAAATTCTGGACGAATCTGATCTTTTTCAATGATGTATTGCCAACATAAGCCATCGCAGTCTTCTTCTTGGACTGTACCGGTGATAAGCAAAGTATAATCATCTTCTAGGCGTAAATCTTTGATAATCTTTCCAGCATAGACCATCGAAGCCATTCCACCTTCTTGATCAGAACCGCCTCGTCCACCAATCGTTTTATCATCTTCGTACCCTTCATATGGATCAAAATTCCAAAGTTTTATTTCGCCAATACCAACTGTATCAATATGAGCGTCCATTGCAATTAGATGTTTGCCATGACCAATCCAACCCATGACATTACCCATTGGATCGATTTCTACTCGATCGAAGCCAACTTTTTCCATTTCGGTTTTGATACATTGAACTACCGCTGCTTCATGACAACTTTCCGAAGGAATTTTGATCATGTTGCGCAAAAAGCGGGTCATATCATCTCGATATGCTTGAGCTTTTTGGAGTATTTCTATCATATTTAATTTCATATTTTAATCTCCTTACCTAGATTTCTTAATCAACTCATCGTAATGATGAATTTTTTGGTATTCCAAATCCCAAAAGTCCATATTTTTCATTGAATCAAGATATTGTTTTGTATAGCCGAAAGGGAGCCAATCCTTTTCTTTTTGCGCGAATAATTTTGCTTTTTGATCATCCATTCGGTAATCAGCGATATCTTCAGTTCCGTTTTTACGGAAAATATCATTAAACCAACGATTTAAAACATATGGCTCTAATTCTAGGTATCGGGTTTTTAAGTTTTCAATGACGCTATCATAACGATCAAATCCATCTGTGGCGATAGTTACGACATTTTCATTTGGTCCTAAATGAAGATATTTAGCCATTTTGATAGCACCAATGATGTTGCATATTGTCGATACGCCAAATAAGTCTTTCATAGCTTCTGCAATCGTTCTATCTACCCCATTATTGACAAGGATATCCGTTCCATCGTGGATTATTTTTAAGCCTCTTACGGCATCATCGTCTTTGATTAACACGATAAAATCAGTAGTCAAAACGTTGTGAATCAGTGTACACATCTTATCACCAATGCCCTCAATTCGATGTTGACCACGGCCACCATTCATCAACGTTGAACATTCATATGGTTCCAAAGCCGCGATTTTCGCCTCTGGAAAAGATGATTTGATATTGTCCCCTGCCGCTAAAGTTCCAGCACTTCCAGGTGCTGAAGTAAAGCATGCTATCCGGCCGTTGCCAATTCCTTTAACCGCTTCAACAGCGCTTCCGCCTGTCACATGACGATGGAAACGGTAATTAGGCATTAATTCAAACTGTGCCAAGGGTCGAAAATCAGGATTCTTTTTTAACTCATATGTTCTTTGTAAAGTCAAGATTACATCAGATTCAGTACCAGGAGTTAAATCAAGTTTTGCCCCATACTTTTTGATGCGTTCATAGCGTTCTTTGGACATGTTATCAGGCATAATGACAATTGCATCATATTTCATTAAGTTACAGATGTACGATACCCCAATTCCAAAATTACCGGTCGATGGGCCTAAAATCGTATGTTTTCCTGGAATAATATTGCCATCGATGCAACCTTCGATTAAAGTCGAATATGCCGGCCCAACCTTATGCGATCCCGAGGGGAAATACTTACCAAGCAATACCACAATATTAGCTTCAACACCAGTAAGTGCTTTTGGTAAAACAATTTTGTTTACTTCGTTGAACTCATTTTTCCAGGTAATGTTG
>Ga0265297_10010917_pt1 | contig 11267 bp, 19 predicted proteins | sample Munlanlwell13791_FD_192502 | JGI IMG/M metagenome (GOLD analysis project Ga0265297, IMG submission 192502) | Leachate microbial communities from a municipal landfill in Southern Ontario, Canada - Leachate well 137-91 | ecosystem: Engineered > Solid waste > Landfill > Unclassified | place...
AACGTTATCTTTGTTTTAACTATAATGGTAGTCATTTCAGGATAACTAACCATAATAGGATAACATGTAGATGCTAATAATAATAATGTAGGAATATATGATAATAAACATAATAGAAAAGCAATAGGAAGTTTTAATTGATTCATTTTAATTCCTTATAGAAAGTAGTCCGAGTGGGGATCGAACCCACGACTCCCAAATTAAAAGTTTGGTGTTCTACCATCTGAACTATCGGACTATTGATTATTTATTCAAAATCCTCTCGTGCAACATCAATTACATAAGGGAATCGCGGGACTCCATCAGGTGTTAATTGAAAGAACTTACACGTAGCAGTTTTACCTACATAGTTGTTCTTATTCTTCCATATCTTTTCCATCAAGATATGAGTACCTTTAATATTAGATTTGAATGTATCTCCACTCTTCAGTTTAAGCACCATGAATCCTGCCATACCACTTTTGTTACCTAAACCTTCACATACTTCCAGGATAGGATATTCATCAGTAATAAACTCTTTCCTCTTCAGAATATTTCTACTGCGTTTGTTTTCATACATAGTATCCAGACGAATAATCTGACCTTCATATCCAGAATCAATCCAACCACCATAGAATTTATCCATATCTATCTGGCTCTTAACTAATTCAGTCTGGACTAACACAATAGACTTGTCAAGACTTTTAACCAATTTGCTTAGAACTCCATAGCGAATACTAAACACATCTGCTGTAGAAGGCAAGTCATAAATCCAATACTGAATAGACTCTGCTGAATCTTTCAAATCCTGAGAGGTCGGTTTCTGTTGCCTTACCAGATGCATGATTTGATTGAAGTCATTCTTAAACTTATCACAATACAATTCACCATCAAAGATAAGATTAGGATTCTTATCAAACAATGGTTTCAAAGCATTGTATATATGTGGAACACTTTTAATTACTTTGCCATTGCGAGACCATAGACCATCCATCCGAGCAATACATCGTTGACCATCCAACTTTGGCTGAACGAAAACCGTATTGGCAAAGATTACTTTCTCTTTATAATCCTCATACTTATGACAAAGCATAGGTTCAAAGTATGCTGAAGCATTATCAATCTTTTTAATATCCGAGCTGTAACCTTTTTCAACTTTCTTCTGCCACTTAGCTTGAGCTTCCTTACTTGCCTGTTCTTCAGGCGTAGTTTCATTCGCCTTACCAACATTCAAACCAATAGCAATCGTAGGTTTGTTATTTGTAATTGTTCCACCTTGAATACCTTCTGAAGAGTAATACTTATTTCCATCAATATTCATAGTCCATTCTTGAATCTGACCCAACTCTGTGCGTTTGAACAACTTAGGAAGTGACTTCATTGTATCTCCTTGATAATTGGAATTAAATCTCTAATACGTTCTTTAATATAATCTAAAGTTGCACTAATAACTAATTCGTTTTTGTTATCGCATAATTCAGCATAAATAATATGTCTTCGATTTCCTTTTCCACGATGTATGTTTGTTATATTCCAATCTTGTAATGGATTCATTTGTTCCTTTTATTAATAAGCTATCACATTTAATCAACAATGTCAAGACTTATTTTATATAAACCATTCAAGTAATTCAAGATTAACTTTAAGAATATTTTTTATTAATTCTTTCATACCATTAGGTTTTCCAGGCTGACCCTTAACCTTTTATATTTTATTAGAAATGTTACCAATAGAGTAAACAATAATCACAACTAGATAACATTATTTGCCAACCGTTCTTAGAAACAATAGCAGGATCATCTTTCTTATCACCATCATAATCTGCTACACATGGAACATAAACTGTTTTACCGTAATTTGTTCCGCCAAAACCATAGATTACAAATGTTTTATAATCATATTTTGACAATTTAACGATCCATGTTCCATTGTTTATTTCAAATATAGCAAAATCAGCTTTCCTATCCCCATCATAATCACCTACACATGGAATGTAATTTGTTCCACCTAACTCATAGATTTTATACATATGATAATTATCGTTTGACAATCTAATTGTCCATGTTCCACTATTGGATTCATAAACAGCTGGGTCAATTACTTTATCTCCATCATAGTCAGCTGATACAGATATATTAGATGCTTGAACCATACAAACTAAAAGTTGCACCAAAGCTACTATCAAATAAAATTTAATCCATTTATTCATTGTAATCCCTTTCTTAATATTACTAAACATATAACTTGAAACTATATAATCTTTTGTTTATCTATAATACCTCCTTTTATTTATACTAAGTTATCTTGAGAAGTAAAGAGATTTTTCATTTCCTCATCAACTACAATCTTCTCAATCTCTACTAAGATTTTCTTAGCATTCTCACATACCGAACTTCGAGCAGTTGCATTCTCTTTGAAATCTTCTGGAGAATAGCCAGTAAAGATTCCAGCTATCTTATCAATGACAGTTGTAATGACACCATCATTAAAGATATTCATATTTCTAGCGACATTAACAACCTTCTCACAAGTATCGAAGGCACACTTGTAATGAGAAGAATCATCATTCATGTTGTCAATAACCCGTTGAGTATAGTCCCGCAGAAGATCAACAAGAACAGATAGACCTTCTTCAATCCTATCTTTATACCCATCCAGTTGAGCTTTATCAATCGGATCTTTAACAATAGAACTCAAATCAATCTTACGTGGAAACAATTCCATACCATAGCTGGATAGAACATGTCCAAGTGTATCTATCTTTGCATCATCAAACAAACCTGACATTGTATTTTTCTGGGTTTCAATCATTCCTTTATAATTTTCTTCTGTCCAAGTATCTTTAATATGAGTCTGAATAACTTCCCATTTCTCTTCCAGTTTCTTTTGAATTTCTGGATAACGATCTTGTGTTACATAAATACTTCCTTCACGTCCATTAAGTCCAAGACCACGGAATGTATTCCTTAATGTAGCACAATCCTTTTGAATTGGCTTTACGACAGAAGCAGGAAATGTATGAGCAGTTACACGGAATTCAGATTTATTAGCACCTGAATTCTGAACAACAATAGCATTTCCTTTATCACTTTTCTTTTCTCCACCATAACAATGAACTGTTAAATCAACTTCTACTAATGTAGTATTTTTAATCATAACACTTTCCTTTTTTTACTGAATTTTTTAACCAATGAGCTTCAAATAAAAGAGTGCCAGCGGAGGGACTCGAACCCTCATGCCCCGAAGGGCAGCAGATTTTAAGTCTGCTGTGTATGCCATTCCACCACGCTGGCTAATCATTTAGAACACAAACAACTCACCAGAAGCAGAGATACTCTGACAGTTTGTGCTGTTCAATTTATAGGTTCGATACTGTCCAATAGGCAACTGACTCTTTACCCAATCAACCAATGCAGGTATTTTACCCTGACAGGTAATCGGATAAGTACCAGGTTTGATTATATCTTTGTTTTCTACCAACACATTATGGAGATAACATTCATCCTCAATTTGAAAGGCTGAATTGCTACCAACATATTCACCACCATCTTTCTTCGGAGCAAGGATAGATTGTCTAACTTTTCCAAAGGCAACTAACAAATCTGTCTCACCAGCTTTAACAATCTCTTTCAATTCCTTCCTTACCCTACCAGTAGCTTGTCTGGTATATTCAATCCCAGCAGAATCAAACCATGCATGTCTGGTAATATTAGCTACCAGATTCTTATCAGCTTCCAATTCATCAAGCTTCTTAATAGATCGCTCATGAACTGATTCATAGTTAGCATCTGCATGAACTTGCTGATTAGTTACTTCACCATACCTATTAACATAACCATTAATTGTAATAAACTGACCACCTTGCGTTGACTGAATAATTTCACGAAGTTTCTGATTCATAATACTATCCTTTCTATTTGTTTATTTAAACGCTATCACAATTTAACTCAACTGTCAAGAACTATTTTATTGATTTCCTTTCATTTTGATAGTTTTAATGATAAGTATTTACGGAAGGAACACATATGAATATTAAAACATGTTATAAATGTAAACAAGAAAAATCTATTACTGAATTTGGTAAAGACAAATATACTAAAGATGGTTTAAATTGTAGATGTAAAAGTTGTGCTATTAAATATGCTCATGAACATAAAGATGAAATTAAGAAAAATTATTTAAAACATAAAGATGAAAGAAATATATACAATAAACAATATTATTCAGAACATAAAGAAGAGATGTTACAACAAAATAAACAATGGTGTTTAAATAATCCAGAAAAAAAGAAGTTATGTGACAAAAATTATTATCATAATAATAAGGATAAAGTAATAAACCGTGTTGTTGTATATGAAAGAAAACGTCTTAAAAACGATCCAATTTTTAGAATATTAAAACATTTAAGACGAAGAATGTGTTTAGCATTAAAATCTCAAGGTGTTAAAAAATCCTTACATAATATAGAATTATTAGGATGTACTGATTTAATATATCAAGAACATTTAAAATCTTTATTTAAACCAAAAATGCTTTTAGAAAATACAGCTCCTCGAAAATGGGTTCAACATCATATAATACCATTTCATTCTGTAGACTTACATGATGTAAAACAACTAAAGAAAGTGTGTCATTATACCAATATAGTTCCTATGTGGGAAGATGAACATATAGAATTACATAAACATGATAAAAAATCTTTATAAAAATTAATTCCTATTAGCTTCAAATCGTAGGGTGGTGGGATTGAACCATCCACCCTCTTAATTTTTAATCTCTGTTATTTTCATGGGATAGTTTGGTCACATTAACACCACTATCTTTAAATGATTGTATATCTCCATTAGCAGATACAACTACAAGAGAACTTGGATATAAAATAGGATTAGCTTCTACACATCCATCTGTTAAATAAACCACAACAGAAGGTCTATATCCTTTTTCTTTTATATATTCCTCAACACAACTCATAGTTGTACCACCACTATTCTTTGGATGATATGTCAAAATAGTATCTTCTTCACCACGCCGAATGCTTATATCATCTTCAGGTTCAACCGAAGTAGCCCAATAAATAACTCTCAAGTTAATCTGATCAAACCCTCTGACAATACCCATAAGCTCACTCATGAACTTATTATATTCTTTTTCTCCGATACTACCAGACACATCAATCGCCGCACATACATCAATATTTTCCCGCAGAAGTTTTGGATAATATATTCCGCTGGTATAATATTTCCGTGATGGAATGCGATAGCTGAAGTTACTTGGTAAATCCTTTGTCATAAAGTGACGAAGTTTTTCTCTCCAATCAACTTCAGGATCAAGCAATTCATTCAATATCCTTTCAAGATGTGAAGGTAAAGTTCCTCTGCTCTTAGCTTTTGCAGTTGCATCTGCTGTTATCTGTTTCCATTTACCAGCATTTTCCGTCTTTTGAGCTTTAGTTAATTTTTTATCTTCAATATGTTTATCAAATTGACCTTTATATTGTCCTTCTTTATTACCATCTCCATCGCCATCTCCATCGCCTTCTCCATCACCATCCTTATCACCTTTATCTTTACCATCTTTACCTTGACCCATTCCATAATTTATTTTAATTTTCTCTGCATGTTTTTCAAACTCATCATACACTTCTTCTGCACACATCTTTGAAATGTCAATGCTAATTTGCTTTCCACCCTTACCTGTAAATTTAAAGTTACCATTACTATCTGCCAATAAACAACCTTCAGGTAACTTTAAATGATCTTGTGTAAGAATCCAATTGATTACTAAATCCGTTGCCATGTTCCAAAGCATATGATCTCTATTACCTTTACGACTAAAGGTAAGCATAGCAACATGCATTGCTTCATGACATAGGACACCCTTTAAATAATCCTTATTCTTAGTTGCTAACTCTTCTACAAATTTAGGATTATATGTTAGATCGCCTATCTCTGAAACACCCATTGTAGGTATGTCAAGATTCTCTGTTATCCTCATATTCAATACAATATATGAGAAGAACGGATGGGTTGTATTTAAATCAAGCTTGGTCTTGATTATTTTTTCTCTTGGAGTGTAATTTAGAAATGCCATTGTATTTTCTCCTATTTAATATTCATTAAAATAATTGTAAACAAAATACCAAACAACCAATATCTCCAACCATTACCACCTTCAGGAAATAATATCAATCCAATTCCACCTATACTACCCCCTATTAAAAGTCCATGTAAAACTTCAGTCATTGTAATTTTCTTTCAACAAGAGCCACTCTGGGCTTGAACCAGAGTGACTCCCGTGTTGTGCCGATTATACTTCTACGATATACTTTGCATACTTTTGTATGAAAGCATCCGCAGATTTTGCTTTCTTAATACATCGCCGGAATTCTGCTTTCTTTCCTGCAATGATTTGCCGTAGAGTGATGATTGCATAATCTTCATCAATCACCATCAGAACACCCATGATATTATCAAACATAGGCTGATCTGAAGTTTTATTAAACAACTCTACCATACCACCCATCAATGCATACTTCTTATCAATCGCAAAATCTTTAATTGATTTCGGATTATCAAAGATAGTTTTCCAATCCAATTTCTGAAACAACTTTACATATGCACCGAATTCTGTTGCGAATGCTTCACCAACAGAAGCAGAAACCAATTGATGCACCAAAGTTTCTGTAATATCTTTACCACGAATCAACTTATCTGCTCTTGTAATGCCTCTGGGAGTAGAGGATTTATCCGTCCTCTTATCATTGATCTTATAGATATAAGTCGGTTTCCATTTGATAAACGAAATCAAGTGGGGACTTACACCTTCTGCAATCGCCCAGTCACACCATGCATCAGCATCAACCAGCAATTCCACTTGCATAAACCTATCTTCAAGAGGCAATGGCATCTCAAAGACATATGCTTTATCACAAGCCCGATTACCAGCAGACACAACAAAGACATCATCAGCCAGTTTCCTGTCTGAAATAATCCTGTCATGAATAATCTGATATGCCGAACCAGATACCAATGGAGTAGCAAGATTAATCTCATCAAAGAATATAATTCCATGAGCTTTCTCTTGCGTGTAATACAAACACCAGCTATGCGGAATATAATCTAACATATCCTTATTAGATAGATTGAATATGCCTTGCAAATCAGTCGGGTCTTTCTGAGAAATCCGCTGATCGCAGAACACAAAATAATCATCCGCATTCTTAATAGCTTCCAACTTCTGATCCATTGAGGTCTTTGCCCAATCAAGAAACTTTTTATTTTCTTTCTTGGCAAAAGTTTCCGCCCAATAACGAATCCGATGGGACTTTCCAATCCCTACTCCACCAGCAATAAACAATGGAACTTTCTTTTCATAACATTCTTGAACCATGCTATCCATACCAGCCATGTTTACTTGCAACATAACAACTTCCTTTCTATGAACAATTTATGACACAACACTTAATACTATTAACACAACAATTAATACACTAACATAACTTTAGTTAAATGTCAAGCTTTATTTTCTCCTTTCTTTAGATTAATTTTATCATTTAAATGCTTTATTTCATCATTTAAATATATTATTTTTAAAACACCAAGACTTACTCCTATTAAACAAATTACAGTAAAAAATAATATAACCATATAAGTAGCCATAATATTATTCCTTTAATAGAAATGGTTCCAACAATTCAGGACTTTTTTGTATTACTTCTGGTGTAATTGTCTCTTTATACCATGCCACTTTTTCTTCAGATTCCTTTAATGCAATTAATACTTCTTCTAATTCTTTTTCTATTTCAACTTTTTCTTTAATTATATCACAGCATGGACAATTCCTACCTTCATAACAAATTTCCTCATGATCATTATCACATAAGTTCATAAGAAATTTCTTTCATATTTTTTAAACCTCAAAGCATCAACCGATTACTTCACCTTTCTCATTACGAATAGTTCCTTTATAAGCAGACCAGAATTCTGTTCCAGATTTTGTAACTCTTTTATAAATGTCTGCAATATATCTCTTTCCAAACTCCCTTAATGCATTTGGAAATTGAACTTTACATACAACTCCACCACCTTCTTTATAAAAATAAACATGAAGTTTATGAAAACCTTGGCAACTTAATTTTGCATCTCTAATAACTTCAGATTCAAGCCCATCAATTAGTATCTGCTTTCTAATTGTTTTCTCAGACCTTTTTAATTCCTTCATTCTCAATCCTTTCTAATTCTTTTTTACAGATAAGCTTTTTCTTCTCATCCTTTTTACTAAGATTTGTTGAATTTTTAAGATACATATACCATGAAAAACAATACTCCTCATACGTTTTAAGATTTAAAATCCATTCTAAATCTTTAACATACTTGCGTTTATATTCTTTATACCGTTCAACTTCATTAAAGAAATTAAGTTGATCAGCAGTCATTTCTGTTACGGTAAGACCACCTAAAATTTTAAATCCTTTTTCTTTCATTGATTTATTTCCTTTTAGTTGCTACTTTGTAATGACATAATAGATGATATAAAACCATCCAAAGATTCCATGGAGAAATGCCCATCCGATAGAATGATAAAGACTCCATGAAATAAGAATTGCAATCACGTTACCAATACCAATCCCGACGTTTACATTGTTGTTACTCATAACACTTTCCTTTCTATTGTTTATACTAACGTTTTACGAACCGAACCTATTCTTTTATAATTTCAAAAACTTTATAATCACATTTAGATAACATAGTTTTCCAGGTTTCTTCTGTCGAAGAAAATATTGTTGGATCAGCTTTACCATCGCCATCAAAGTCAACAGCACTTGCAGTATAGTTTGTTCCACCAAAACCAATTAGTTCATACGTTTTATAGTTCATTAATGACAATCTAATACACCATGTTCCTGTCATTGGATAATAGATTGCTGGGTCTGCTAATTTATCCCCATCATAATCAGCGGTTACTGATACAGGTAGATAAAATATATTGTTTACATCAGTTGTTGAAGTCGGATAAAGATATCTTCCAGTTACACAATTTCCCCAATCACTAACTTCAATAGAATTTTGTGATTTTACCCAATAGTAATATGCAGTAGAATCTTTAGGATCAAGCCAACGAAAATCAGTAAATGTTATCTTTGAAGAACCAAACATATCACTAATTGTTCCTTTAATCTTTGTTTCGTTTGTATTATTTACTATTCCACGATAAACAATATATGATGTTGCTCCAGATACTTTGCTCCATGTTACATTAATTTGATTTGTTAATCCTATTGAAGCAGTTAAATCCGATGGAGGTAAAAGCCCTGCTTGTAAAGATGTAATATAAGAAAATATTATCATTATTACTATGAAATTAATTGCTTTTTTCATTGAGTATCCTTTAAGGGTTTTATAGGCTGACCCTTAACCTATATGTTTTGATTTACAAATCAGATATCTTAACATTCATTCGATTACGAAAATATCTAATTTGATTACTATTAATGATAACGCCATCCATATGAACATTATCAAGTTTTGCACCTTCAAGATCAGCTCCGCGAAGATCTGCACGTTCCAAAAACGCTCGTTGCAAGTCTGCATTCCTAAGATCTGCATTTCTTAAATTTGAATCTTCAAGCCACGCACCTCTAAGATTTGCACCTTTAAGATTAGCGTTACTCAAATCAAACTTCATGAGATTTTTCTCATATAGATGAGCCTCATTCAATTTGTATTTATTCTTTTCAACCAATTTTTTAAACTCATTAACCGGACTAATTTCCACTTCAGCAATAATTTCTTGAGAATGCGTTTTCTTGATAATTACTTCTTTCATGATTACTTTTCCTTTATTAATTATTAAATTTAATCACAACACAAAAAGATATAACGTATGTAATGTTTTGTTTATCTATATATTAATCCTTTTACTTGTTTGTATTTGAACCGTTCCATACAGGTTCAATAAGCGATTTCAATCCATCTTTATTAACTTTATGACAGATATATCCAACACTACAAATCATAAAGATAACCCCACATACAATAAGCGTAACTGCAATTCCAAAAAAGACTTTAAAAAGTCTGTTCATGTTGTTAAAATCTCTATCAAAGTTCTTATTAAAATCATTGTCAAACATTGTTTTATTCCTTTATATTAACCAATCTTTGCAATCATCCAAGCCATTTTAGAACACCGACGGCCAATATGAATTTCACCGACACCAGCGATTTGTTGAACAACACCAACTTCTTTACGATGGCAAACACCGCACCGAGCAAAGTCCAATGTAGGAAAAGACGATTGACCTTTCATATTTTCAGAATATATAACACCCCGATTTATATGAGCAAGAGCGTTTCCAATAACAATACTGCCGATTGAAACGTTCCCCATACCATTTACAGCGATTGAACCATTGCTTTGCATAACACTATCCTTTCTGTTTGTTGAGCGTTCAGCGTTTAGAGAGCGTTTGAAATGGTTACCCGTGATAGCAGTCACGGGACTGGATAAACAATACCCTTATTAAACTATGGTGTTTTATATACTTGTTTTATTATCACACTTAATAAAAACAAGACATGATTACCTACTTTCTATTTTGCATTGTTATATTAAAACTTTTGTGTAATACAGATATTACAATAATTCTTTCCATTAAATTCATATTTAACAGAAAGTTTTGTCGCGCATATACTACATGTTAAATGCTTATCCTGCCAATTTAAAATTGGATTAAATAATCTTGGATTATAATCATTACATTTTAAATCTTGATACCTAATACTTTCCCCAAATTCTCTTTTATTTATTGTTCTCCAATAATGATTATTATATTGAAGTGGATTATCCCACTTATAATAAACAAAGTTAATCCCAGCTATTCTAATTCCTAATTCATTACTATCAAATATAATCCAGCGGATTTTAAATAGTTTAATAATTAACTTGCCAATTAAATCTTTTATATTCATTAGATTTATTCCTTTATATAAATCCTTTATTCTCTTGATTATCTTTATACAATATAGAAAATCAATTGTCAAGAATATAATTAAACAATTTAATTCTTTATTAATTATAAATCCTTTATTCTCTTGATTATCTTTATACAATATAGAAAATCAATTGTCAAGAATATAATTAAACAATTTAATTCTTTATTAATTATAAATCCTTTATTCTCTTGATTATCTTTATACAATATAGAAAATCAATTGTCAAGAATATAATTAAACAATTTAATTCTTTATTAATTATAAATCCTTTATTCTCTTGATTATCTTTATACAATA
>Ga0265297_10010918_pt1 | contig 11267 bp, 7 predicted proteins | sample Munlanlwell13791_FD_192502 | JGI IMG/M metagenome (GOLD analysis project Ga0265297, IMG submission 192502) | Leachate microbial communities from a municipal landfill in Southern Ontario, Canada - Leachate well 137-91 | ecosystem: Engineered > Solid waste > Landfill > Unclassified | place...
TCTTTGGCTACGTGGTAGCCCTTTTTAGTTGTAGTTGTCATTTTGCCTTTTACCCCTATTATACATTTACATTGTTAATATTCAAACCCGTAGAAAGGGTGTCTGAATTTTGGGGTACCTGCCAATCCTCATACCAATTTTAGATTATACTATTCTTTGTCTAACGCTGTTCGATTCTAGACCTGATATGGGAATTTTATTTCTAACTTTTCAGTCAAAATAGTCGAGGCATCCTAGTCACCCGACTTAGCATGTGATGGCTGCGGGACTAGGATTCGAACCTAGATACTCAGGACCAAAACCTGATGTCCTACCATTAGACGATCCCGCAATGATTTTGTTATTTTAACATTTTTTTTATTTTTTTCAATGACAGCAGAGACAAATTTTGATTATGTAAAAAAATTTGTTATTATGAAAAAAAGTAAAAAAATTCTAAAAATGAGAATAATTTACCAAAAAAGAATAAACGATAAAGAAATAAAAGAAATTTCTGAATTTAAGCCCGGGTGCTGGATAAGAGTCAAATCCCCCACAAGCGAAGATGTTGATTTTTTAAAAAAAAATTTCAAATTAGATCCTAATATTTTAAGAGATGCTTTGGATTTTTACGAAATGCCCCGAGTTGAAAAAGATGGCGATATTGTTTACATATTTATCAGGGTTCCCCAAAAACAGGAAAATGAGATTTCAACAGCCCCTCTTTTAATAGCCGTTGGGCCGGATTTTACAGTTACTTTTGGCAATGCCGAAAACCCTATAATAAACAAATTTGCTGGAAATCAAATTGATTTTACAACAACCCAAAAAACTCAGCTTGTTTTATTGTTTCTCTCAGAAATTATGAAAGCTTATAATACATTTTTAACGGGAATCAATAAAAATGTGCGGGAGGTAAGTTCTAAATTCAGCAAAATTAATGAAAAAATAATTATCAACTTTGTTAATTCAGAAGAAATAATAAATGATTTTCTTTTGGGCCTTACTTACACAAAGCCTGCTTTGCAGTTAATTTTGGGCGGAAAATTTTTAAGACTTTTTAAACAAGACCAGGAACTTATGGAAGACCTTGTCTTAAAAACAAATGAACTTACAGAACTTTGCCGTTCCACTTTAAAAAATATTGTAAATATCCGCGAAGCATATTCCACAATAATAACAAACGACCTTAACAAAGTAATAAAGCTTTTTACCTCTTTAACCGTTATACTGACAATCCCAACAATAATTGCCAGTCTGTATGGGATGAACGTTAGCCTGCCGTTTTCTGATTTACATTATGCTTTTTGGATGGTTATTGGAGGAACAATTATTCTAATAGCAATTGTATTTTATATTTTCAATAAAAATAGGTGGCTTTAATAACAAAACGGCAGTAAAAGACCACGGGAGAGTGCCCGTGGTCTTTTATTTTCCTGTTTTTTTACGCTTTAAAACCTTATTGATTTGCCATTTCATTAAGTTCCTCCCTTGTTTTTGGCCCCACAACACCATAACCGATAGAGCTTGAGCTATCAACAATGCCGTATTTTATTTGAAATCTTCCCACTGCCCTGTAGGTTGCAGACCAAAAAAATCCCGTAATTAATCCTTCGGGATAAATATCCGGATATTTTGCCAAAAATGTTTGCAATTGTTTAACTTGTTCGCTCTTAATTCCCATATACATTTTTTCTGTAAAAATTTCTTCTGCAGGACTGTCTTCGGATATAATATTAATTGTTTGTTGAGCAATTTCTTCAGTAGTTTGCGAAACCTGAGGTTCTGTTGGCGTATTTTCAGCGAATGAATTCGTCCAGGCAATATTAGAAACAATGTGTTCAATATTTGATAAAGGTGAAAGGTTGACTGTTCCATAAGCTCTTACGGCATAGCCATAAGGTGTGTTTGACAAAATTGTGGTATCTGTATAAGAAAATATGCTGTTTTCTGTTATTGCTATTTCCTTTGAAGGATAACATTCAGAAGAATTTTCGCATCTGTAAATTTTATATCCCAATACATCTGTTGGGTCTTCGGGAGCAATCCATGTAAGTTTTACTTCAAGGTCTGAAACCGAAACTATCAAATCTCTTGGCGGATATTTCGGACCAACAACGCCCCATTCTGTTGCCGCTACAAAAAAATCTTTGAATTTTAAAAAATTAAAGTTATACAAAAAAACGTAAAACACTAAAATAACAATTTCTAAAAAAAGCGCAGCGCTTAATATTTTTATGTTTTTCATATTTTATGGCTTTCGGTCAAATTAAACCTGCTTTTTAAAAAAGCAATTTTTAATTCAGCCGAAGTATTAATTCTTTAATATCGTCTGGCCATTGCTGTTTAAATAAAAATTAATTTCTTTTAATTCCAACGTTTTGGTTTCTGTGTTTATTATAACCTGTACGCCCAGACCATTGCGGACAGCTTCTGAAAAATATTGATCAAAAACAAAATTTCCCAGAGAATAATATATTTTTTTGCCATTATATTCTTCTATTGACTGAATCACATGTGGATGAGATCCGATAATCAAGTCTGCTCCTGCATTTATAAATTGATGCGCCATCTCCCTGATTACTTCTGTGGGTTCTGCGGTGTATTCAATTCCCCAATGTGGCATAACAATAATAAAATCCGTCTTGTCTTTCAAGTTTTGAATTTCGGCAATTGTTTGAGCTTCATCCAATTGCGCTGAACCAAAAAATTCGTTATAACCCACAAAACCTATTTTAAAGTCTTCTATTTTTTTAATAATAGTTCTATTGCTATCCGGCCCTCCAAAAAAATCCACGCCTGCTTCTTTTAGATATTTTTCCGTAGAATAAAGTCCCGCTTTGGCAAAATTCAAAATATGGTTATTTCCCAGATTAACAAGCTTTATGTTTTCTGCGTATAAGGTTTGGGCAACTGATTTGTCAAAAGTAAAAGTGTAATTTTTTTCAGAGCCGGGTGCTGTTCCAGAGCTTATTGAATTATTGTCTGTGATTGGGCCTTCAAGGTTTGCGACAACAAGGTCATTGTTTGCCAGAATGGGATATATTTTATTAAAAATGAATTCATTTGACCCATTTTTTTTAGCAAAATATCTTATTCCCCTGTCAAACATAAGGTCGCCTGCAAGTAAAATTCTTATATCTTTTTTTTCTGTGTAAAAACCGGAGATATAACTTGTGACTGTCTTTTCTGTTTCAGTTGAAAAATCAGATGAATTCTTATTGGCTGCCAGCTCAAACTTGTATTTTTTTTGACCTAAAAATCCATATAGCGCAGAAATGCACTGTTTGCAATCGGTTGTTATCTTATTAATACTGTTTTTATCAATATCTCCAAGAAGACTTACGCTGTTTTTATCGTTTTTATCTGCTTGCTTTAACGAAACATTATGTGAAAAATCACTGCTTACAATTAAAATTGAATTTTTTTCTGTAAATCCTCTTAATAATTCTCCTAAATCAGCAAATTTTTCATAATTTAGAGATGCGTTTAAAACTAATGGGACAATTTTAGCATTTTTAAAAAATTTTTTAAGGAAAGGAATTTCAACATAAATTCCGTGCTCAAGGCCTATTGCAAAATTATCTTCCTGAACTTTTCCGTTTTCCAATAAAAAATCTATTATTTGTTTTTCCGTTTCTAATTCGCCGAAGGGTGTATTCCATGAATATTTGCTTGTATATGCCATTTTTCCCGTTGGAAAAAAATGATTAAAATGGTCAGGACAAATAAGAAAAACTGTTGAAATATCACTGCTTTCAAATTTGTTATAAAACTCAGCTATCATCTCTTTTGCCAGAAAGTGATGCGGAACAATTCCCGCTGCTGCATTTAATTTCTCCTCTTCCTGTAAATTTTCAAAAATATCTTCGTAAATTTGCTTATTATTATGCAGACTTGCCAGAAAAACCTGATTAATACTTGCGTTTTTTTCCGAAGAATTAAGGTTTTTAGAGGCAGTCAATAAAAAATAACTAACCAAGCCTATGGCAATGGTTAGCGCAATAATTAAGAATAATAATTTTTTTGTTGATTTTGACATTAAACAGCAGGCTTAGGAGCGCGCCAAAGTGCGCTCCTGGGTATACTTCTATTTTATTAATGATTTGTTCCAGTCTGGCATTTTTAGCAGTTTTATTGTAGAAGAATAATTCCAATTTTGCCATGTTTGGTCTGTAAGCCTCTTAGAAATCTTATCTGTAAATTCGTAATAAGAATAGACAAGACCTTTTGTAAGGCGGGTTCCGTTTGCGTCTTTAACTGCAACATAAATATAATTTGGGATTCCGTCAGCTTCATAAAGTATCTGCCCCGCTCCTGAACATTTTCCCGTTTCGTTGTTTCTATTGCAAATATCTGTATGGACATCTGCAATAAGGGCAGATCTTGCGTTGCTTTCCAGTTGTACTTGAGAATCAGGAGTTTGCAATATCTGGTCTAAAGAATATGCGCTCAATCTTAGTTTTTCAAAATCATCTTCAGATATTGTTTCGTTTTGCAATTCTAAAACTGCGATTTTTCTAAAAAATTCAAGATTCTCTAAAAATATGCTGTTTTTACTTTTTAGATTTTCAGGGATTAAATTAAATTTTTCAAGGCCGTCTGTTGTCATATTAACCAAGGCAATCAGCCTGTCAAAAAATTCAATATTTGGCTCAACATACCCTTTTACAACCGGGTTTGGCTCTTGTTCATCCCCGCCAGCTCCAAGCTCAGCATAACTTTGTTTTGCATAAAGTAAAGTATCGTGCTTTAGCTCTGTCCATGAACCGAGAAACGACTGGGTTTGTTTGCTTTTCCAATCAGAATTTTTCATAAACATTGGATATCCGGATGTGTCTGTATTTTTAAATAATGATTTTATGGTATACAACCATGACCAATAAATATTTTGCGTCCACTGGTCTTGTGTTGTTTTATCAAAATAAGTTTGCAAGTCCTGCATTTTATTTTCCAAAACTTTATCTGAATTTGACGCGTTTTTTTGAACCCATATGTTCAACAATTCTTTTGAATTAGCGTCTCCCATTAAAGTTGAAACCATCAACGATGTTGGCAAGCTTGGAAGTTTTTGGCCTGTTTCTGAATCTGGAGCCTCATCTCCCTGAGTTAGCGTTGAAAATATAAATGCATCCGGAGTGAATCTCTGACCCATAAACCTAAATCCTTTTGTTGAATTCTGTAAATCCTCTTTTGATGTTTCAAGAACAGATTCTGATACTATCACAGAAGACATTATTTGCGGATTTTGGTAGTTTTTTAAGGTTTCCTGCAGTTTTATTATCGCATCATCTGATTGGTCAAGGATTAAAACTCCGGTTTCTTCCATTGCTTTAGAAAAATCATATACAGACAGATCATCTGATGCGCCAACAAAAAAAGTTGTAGGCTGGTAAATTGATTCCCATTTTTGCAAAATTTCTTCTGAGAGTAGATTTTTTATGTTAACTGCATCTCTGGTAAGTTCTACGCTTTTAATTAAAAAGTTTGTTCTTCCAAACCACATCATTGTTTTAAAATAACTGCGCAGTATTGAATTTTTTGCATAATGGCTCCTTGGAGTGTATTGAGTATAGTCTTCTTTCATATCAGGCTGGAATTTACCCATAAGAGGAGACTCAATAACCTTGCTTGCTTCAAAAATCAATTCAATTTCCTGTTTTGCCGTATCTTTTGCATAATCTGAAATGTTATTTTTTAATGCAAGTTCATCAGCTATTTTTAAAACATTTTCTTTTGAGTCAATGTTGCTGTCAGAAACATAATTGTTCTTTTCAAAAGCCTGGTAATCGGGCAAAGAGGACTGCAAAACTGCAGAAGAGACCAAAAAATATGCTGAGATTCTTTCGTAGCTATCTTTTTGCGGTCCTTCTGCGCTGTTATATGCCAAAGAGCCGAACTCTAGTATTAAATTACTTAAGTCCAGTAAAGTAGGATAAAATTTTGACTCTTCTATAAAAATAAAATTCTGCTCTACTAATTTATGATATATATGAGTTAGATAATCAGATGTTATAAAAACAGCGTTTTCTGGCTCCCTATACCAAGTCTGCGGAGCTCCGCCTATTTGTTTATATAGACCTGTCCAGTCATCATTTCTTGTCGCAACAGAGTTTACATCAGAAGAATAAAATTTGTCAAAATTTGAAGCAATAAAAAAATTGTTTTTAATAAGGCTGTCTTTTTGGGCCTCTGTAAAATTAACTTTTGAAGATGTTTCAAAATTTGAAAGGTTTTTAATCTCAGCCAAACTGATTGAATATTCCGGCAATTGAGCCGAATAGGAAGTATTCTGTAAATTATATTCAGCAAATCTTGTTTGTTGTTCCTTGGATATATTTTCTTCCGTAGTTTCAATTACGACCGGATTAAAAGAATTCAATAAATTTTTAATGTATTTAACAGGCTCAAAATATAAAAATCCTGCTCCTCCCAAAGCTAAAATCATAATGATTGAGGCAAAAGAAATCAAAAAACCGGTTACTTTATCCTGACTTTTATTATTTTTTTGGGAAAAATTGGTCTGCTGTTTTTGATAAACATACTCGCCTTGCCTATTTTTTTCAGTTGCCTTTTGATTTTCTTTAGCTTTTGATTGATTAATATCGGGGATATAATCGGACTGTTTTATTTCTTTTCCAACGGGTTCTGCCTTTAATTCTGTTTTAGGTTCTATTTTTTGCTCATACTTTGATTTTATAGCAACATTTTCTGCAGATTGCTGAGATTGGGGGCTTGGTTGATTATCAGTCTGCTCCTGTTTCTGGGGCTGAGATTGATATTTGGTTGATTCTGGTTGCTCATTTGCCTTTAAAAAACTGTCATTTATTTCTATTTCTGTCCATCCATTTGCAGCCAAATCAGACCTTATTTGTTCTTTGGTTCTTCCTGCCTCTGAGGCTTTTTTAATATATTCTACGACTTGTTCGTCAAACATATTTTGCAAAATTTAATTTTTGGTTATTTTATTATTATACTCTTTTTCAAAGTCAATGGTATGTGGATAAATCAATAAAACCAAACGCCTCACTCCGCAGTGTGAGGCGTTTAAAATGAATAAAAAAGATTTTATGATTCTTGGCGCGCAATGTTTATTATTGCTAATTCCAAGGGAAGCTGCGCCAAAGATGAGTATTTCATTTTGTTTTCAGCTTCAATAAAAAACTCAAGCATTCCATAAATGTCTTTTTGATTAACAGCAGACATCTGTATTTTTAATTTTTCTAATTCAGGAACTGAAAATCCCGAATTATAAATATTTAAAAATTCGGGATGTATTTTTAGCAATAATCCCTGCCTTAAATAAAATATCAGCGTTTTGGAAAATTCCTGCAAGTCTATTCCGTTGTCTATCATTGAATTCAAAGAAAAAATAGCCGTTTTCGGGTCTTTTGAAATTAAACTGTCAACAAATCCAGCAATTTGCCCCACTTCAACAATTCCCAAAAGCTCTTTAATTCCCCTTACTGTCAGAGCCGAATCTCCGGATGAAAAACTTATGCATTTATCCAAAAGAGATTCCGCATCCCTGAGAGAACCTCTTGAGTTTAAGGCAATTAAAGATAGCGCAGAATCTTCAAATTTTATGCTTTCTTTTTTGAGGATGAATTCCATCTTCTTGACTATTTCCAGAATTTGTAATTTTTTAAAATCAAATCTCTGGCACCTTGAAGTAATTGTTGAAAGCATTTTATGGGCTTCGGTAGTTGCAAGTAAAAATATTGCGTGACTGGGAGGCTCTTCAAGGGTTTTAAGCAGTGCATTTGCGGCTGACTTTGATAATTGATGGCATTCATCAATGATAAAAATTTTGTATTTTGAATTTACCGGAGCAAATCTTATGCCCTCTATTAATTCTCTTATATCATCTACGCCCGTATGGGAAGCGGCATCAATTTCCACCAAATCAATTGACTTTCCCTGCATAATTTCGGCGCAAGAGGGGCATTTATTGCAAGGCTCAAAAGAACCTGAAGCTAAAGCTATATTTTGACAGTTTATTGCTTTGGCAAAAATTCTGGCAATTGTTGTTTTCCCCGACCCTCTTGGACCTGAAAACAAATATGCATGGGATATACTTTCCATTCCTATTGAATTGGTCAGAGTTTTAACAATATGTTCCTGCCCTATTATTTCTGAAAATTTTTGCGGGCGATATTTCCTGTATAAAACCAAATTTACATTGTTTTCTTTTGAATTTGCCATATTTTTAATTTAATTATTGTCGCACAATATTGCGGTCTCCGACATCGCAAAAGTCTTGCGGTGTCGGAGACCGCAATGACTATTTTTTGAAAACGATGAATTTATATCCCAAAAAGTTCCAAATAGCCGCAGTTAAAGCTGCAAAAATTATGCAAAGTTCTTGCCAAATATGTTCTGGCAGTCCAACGCTTATTTTACCAAAATAATAAAACGAAACAACATTTATTCCCAATCCGATCAAGGTTATTGCAAAAAACTGAAAGGCCTCTTTTTTTATTCCGTCCTTATCTGCTTTTTCAAAAGCCCAATATTTATTTTGCCAATATTTAACAAAAGTGGCAACAAGAAACGAAACTGCTTTAAAGAATAAGGAAAACGGAGCCATAAAAAATAAAAATTGGAAAATTTTAATGTCAATTACATCGGCAAAGGAACCTACCAAAAAAAATCTGCCGGATTGTTTTATAAAAGGATATTTTTTACCTATATATTCTGTCACCCGAAGACCCAACACTGAAAGCGCGGGAAAAATAATAAAAAAAATCAATCCGACTTTGCCCAAGAGGTCAACCATAATCCATGCCACCGAAAGACCGCAAATTATTGCAAAAATTATATCTTTTTTATCCATTTTTTTACGTTTAATTATTTTAGATTATCACATTTCCTTTTTTTTTGAAAGTTTGCTATTATTAAAAAATAATAGAAATCTAAAAATGCCTATTTTATATACAACCTTAAATAAAGTGCAAAAATTTCTTGAGTGGGCTGACAGTTACAGAAACAAAGTTTTGTATTTTTTTATAAAGCCGTTTTGGCCAAGATGGATATTGCCTAACTATATTAGCTGGATTAGAATTTTCATAAGCGTAATTTTATTCATTTTTATTTTCTGGCTAAAAATAGAAGATAAAATTTTAATATTGTCATTATTTTGTTTCGGGGCACTAACTGATTTAATTGACGGACCTATTGCAAGGAGCTTAAATAAAATTACAGAGTTTGGGGCAATGCTTGACCCCGTAGCAGATAAAATGCTCATAATGCCAATTGCGGTATATAGCTTGTTTTTTTATCATAAATGGCTGCTTTTGAATTTGATTATAATGGAAATTATCAATGTGCTGGTTATAATTTTTTACAAATCAAAAAAGCCTTATACCGAATCTGATATATTTGGAAAAACAAAAATGGTTTTACAGTCAATCACTTTTGTTGCCATACTTTTTACATGGCCCAATTCCCCGCTGCAATTTTTTATCAATATATTATGGCTGAGCATACCTTTGTCAATATTAAGCGTGTTCACAAAGCTTACAGAAGTCCAGCCTGCAAAATTAAAAAACTAAAATGAATCACAACATAAAAATATACAATACGCTATCTGAAAAAAAAGAGCCGATAAAACCCATAAAGGGGAAAAAAATAAATTTGTTTGTTTGCGGGCCAACTGTTTATGACTATTCACATATAGGTCATGCAAGAAATTACATTACATTTGATTCTTTTGTAAAATATCTGAGGCATTGCGGCTACGATGTCTTTTATTTGCAGAATATTACCGACATTGATGATAAAATAATTGCGAGGGCAAGAGAAAAACAGGTTTTACCAAAAGATCTGGCAGAGGCTTTTGGAAAGGAATATTTAAAAGATATGAAAAAAATTGGGGTTACCAGTGTATCAAAATACGCCAAGGCAACTTCATACATAAAAGAAATAATAAGCCAGGTAAAAAGGCTGTTGGAAAAAGGATATGCCTACCAGATTCAAGATGACGGCGTTTATTTTGATATTTCAAAATTTAAAGAATATGGAAAGCTGTCTGGCAGAACCATTTTGCAAGCTGAAGACGCAGTTTCAAGAGTTGACTATTCAAAAGACAAGAGAAACCGCGGAGATTTTTGCTTGTGGAAATTAAAACAGGAATCTTCAGAGCCAAGCTGGAAATCTCCTTTTGGCGAAGGAAGGCCAGGGTGGCATATTGAGGACACCGCCATAACTGAAAAATATTTTGGATTTCAATACGACATTCATGGAGCGGCCAGAGATCTGATATTCCCTCACCATGAAGCTGAAATTGCCCAAATGGAGGCAATATCGGGTAAAAAGCCAATGGCAAAATACTGGATGCACGTTGGATTTTTAACTGTTAATGGTCAAAAAATGTCAAAATCATTGAATAATTTTATAACAATAACTGATATATTAAACAGGCAGGTGTCTGCTGAAAATTTAAGATTTTTAATACTTAAAAATCTTTGGAACTCTCCTGTTGACTATTGCGAATCTGTTTTAATGGAAGTAAAGTCAGCAACTGAAAGAATTGAGGAATTTCTTAAAAAAATTAAAGATATAAAAATCAAAAAATCTCAAATAAAGGGAAAAAATTCAAAAGCAATAAAAGACTTAAAGTTAAACTTTTACAAAGAGTTGGATGATAACTTTAATACCCCAAGGGCTTTTGCTGTTATTTTTGACTTTATAAAAACAATAAACCAGTCTTTGGAAGAAGGAATTATTTCAAAAAAAGAAGCAGAAGATATTTACGGATTCTTTGAAGAAATAAACAAGTTTTTGGGAATTATTAATTTTCAAAATATTAAAATAGTAAAATCAGTGCCTGAAAAAATAAAAGCATTAGCAAACCAAAGAGAAGAATTCCGTAAAAATCAGGAATGGCAGAAAGCTGACCTTGTAAGAATTGAAATTGAAAAATCAGGCTATACAATAAAAGACACAAAAGACGGCCATGTTGTTAAAAAACTATAATCAAGCTTGACGGAGGTCGGACCTCCGTCAATAATAACTAAGTTCGGGGGGTGTCGGAGACCTCCCGAAGCTAAAATTGTATAAAAAACGCCCCGCTTTGTAAGTTGCATTGCGGGGCTTAATCGACGAGTTCAAAGGGCAGAATATCCAAGGGCAAGAACAAATCCGCCAGCTGGCGGACAGAACCCAAAGGACTAATTCGAAGATACCTGCTGGGCGAAGGCGAAACCACTGTCAGAGTCCCAGCGGCCACCGGGCCTGTCACAGTCGGCGCTCAGCCAATGGCCACCATTGTCACGATCCGCGACAAG
>Ga0265297_10010919_pt1 | contig 11267 bp, 8 predicted proteins | sample Munlanlwell13791_FD_192502 | JGI IMG/M metagenome (GOLD analysis project Ga0265297, IMG submission 192502) | Leachate microbial communities from a municipal landfill in Southern Ontario, Canada - Leachate well 137-91 | ecosystem: Engineered > Solid waste > Landfill > Unclassified | place...
CGTCCCAAAGAAATAATTTATTATATCACTGAATTGTGGAAACATATCTTTTAATAGTTTTCTGATTCGGGAAAATCCACATGGCAAATTCCTTCGTTGTCAATGGATTTGATTTTTATGGTTCGTATTGAGTTTAAAATATCTTCGGAGAATTTTGCTTTTACCCTTATATAATTATCAGTATAGCCTAAAACAAAGCCTTTATATATTTTTGATTCAAAAAGGGCATCGCATTCCCTGCCAATATTTTCATTATAGAACTTATTTTTTTTATCGTCAGATATTTGGTGTAACTCCCTGCTTCTCATTTTCTTTATTTTTTCGCCGACTTGTTGTGTTGCTTTTTCCGCTTTTGTATCCGGACGGGAAGAGTATGTGAATACGTGAATATAAGAGATGTCCGTTTTGTTTATAAAGTCAACGGTTTCCTGATGTTCTGTTTCTGTTTCCCCGGGGAAGCCTGTAATAATATCTGTTGCTACACAGGCATGAGGGATAAGTTTTTTTATTTTTTCAACTCTTGCTGCAAACAATCCGGTATTGTAATTTCTTTTCATCAGTTTCAGTATTTTATCAGAGCCGGATTGCAAAGGAATATGAAAGTGCGGCATAAACTGCGGATGTGATAATATGAATTCAATAACTTGATCATTTACAAGGTCGGGCTCAATGGAAGACAGCCGGATACGTTTTATATTTTTAAATTTTTCTATTTCGGTAAGTAAGTCTAAAAGCGTTTCGGAATTTTTTCTTCCAAAATCTCCCAGATTGATACCTGTCAGAACAAGTTCGTTGCATTTTCCGGAAGTGGCATCTTGGATGTTTTTTATTGTGCTTTCCACAGTGGCACTTCTGCTACGGCCTCTTGCCAATGGTATGGTGCAATAAGAACAGAAATAATCACAACCGTCTTGCACTTTGAAAAAAATACGTGTACGCCCTTCATGCGACCACGAAGGGACAAAGGTTTCAGCAGTATTTCTTTGAAATATTTTTTTGTTTTCAAGTATGTCAACGATGTCATATTTACTGTTGTTGCCGAGCAGTAGAAGATTTGTCCCTTCTTTGCTCAGCCTTTCTTTTTTTAATTCAGCCATGCAACCGATAACGGCCACACAAGCTGCCGGATTTTTTTTTTGTGCCTGCCGTATGCTGGCGATACATTTACGTTCAGCTTGCTGTGTCACCATGCATGAGTGTATCACATAAATATTTGCAGTGGAAGTAAAATCTACAAGGCGATATCCTTTTTGTATGAATTTCTGCGAAATAGCCGAAGATTCTGCAAAGTTCATTTTACAACCGAGTGTATGAAAAGCTACTGTAGTCATAAGCGCGTGCAAAGATACATTTTTATAACCGGAAAGAGTTAATGTACTTGAAAAATATAAAGATTTACTGGATTTACTGTGGTGTGCTGATTTTTCAGATATGAAATCTTGTTATAGCATAAAAATATAAACGATATGTATAAAAATAAGAATAATTCCTTCCCGGCTTTCGAGCCTGCGTCCTTTTCCGGTAAAAAGAAAGAGAAAAAGCAGAAAACCTGCCAGTATGTTAATCCAAAGGTCAAGAATGGATGCAGAAATAACCTGTACAGGATAAATCACTGCTGAGGCGCCGAGTATAAAAAATATATTGAAAATGGTTGAACCCACTACATTACCGATGGCAATGTCCACATTTTTTTTCTGACTGCGACAATAGATGTTGCCAGTTCAGGTAAAGAAGTGCCGATAGAAACAATTGTAAGCCCGATGATACGCTTCGACATGCCAAAATCCATAGCAATGTTTATTGCACTAGATACAAAAAATTTTCCGCCTAATATCAAGCCTGCCAATCCTATAAAAATTTAAAATACAGAATTTATATATGAGCGTTTTTTCTTTGATACTTCCTCAGTTATATTGTTTGTTTTGTTTTTCGAGATTTCAAAGTTATAAACCAGAAAAATTACAAAAATAACAATAGTAAGAAACCGTCAGTTCGTGAAATAAAACTTTCATTGCTTTGGTCAAGGATAATATCATTGGTGGCAAACAACAGGGCAATGGCAGCAAGCAGACTCAGAGGTGTTTAAAACCATGTGGTGTCTCTTTTCACTGCCAAGGGTCTGATGATGGAGCAAATACCCAAGATAAATAATACATTGAAAATGTTGCTGCCAAGCACATTTCCCATAACTATTTCATTGGATTTGTCAACTGCAGCAAAAACATTCACAACAAGTTCCGGCGCTGAAGTGCCGAAGGCCACTATTGTTAATCCTATGACAATATCAGAGATGCCCATGCGGACAGCCAGGCTTGATGCCCCGTCAACAAGTTTGCTGGCCCCCAGAATAAGCAGGACGAATCCTGCAATCAGTTATAGAAAATCAAGCATTCAATGTATTTAGTATAACTTCAAATTATGACACAAAAAAAATGTAACATGTTTTTGAAGTCACAAAAATACACTTTGTATCAAAATAAATCGGGCTATAGTTTTAATATTTTCTTTTTTGCCAGAAATGTTTTATTGTCAGAAATTGTTATAAAATATATTCCATTGCTGTATTGATTAACAGCAACTCTATCTTTAAGGCAGCCTGTTCCCGACAATTTAGTTTTGTGCAGTATATTCCCATTATAATCAAACAAGGTAATATAGAAGTCGTTAGGATTTATACTTTCAAATTCTATACATAAGTATTCATTTACCGGATTGGGATAAACTTTTATTTCATATAAATTCCACGGTAAAGTATAAATAAAAGCATCTGTTTCAAAAACAACATGTATGCTATGATTTTCGGTAACATTCACAAATTCATAGTTGGAAACGATACCTATGCTGTTTCCGTCAACCAACACATCAGCAATATAGTAGTTAGCATCCGGAGTAAAAGTAAAACTTTGGTTGCTGCCGTACTGAACTTCCACATCCCCTGCAGGATTTATAGTTCCATTTGCACTTGATGTAGCGGTTATTATCAGTGTATCAATATCAAAAATTACATGTATGGTGTGGTCTTCGGTAACATTCACAAATTCATAGTTGGAAACGATACCTATGCTGTTTCCGTCAACCAACACATCAGCAATATAGTAGTTAGCATCCGGTGTAAAAGTAAAATTTTGGTTGTTACCATACCAAACCTCCACATCCCCTGCGGGGTTTATAGTTCCGTTTGCACTAGCTGTTGCAGCTATTATCAGCGTATCCGTGTCAAAAATTACATGCAGGGTGTGATTTTCAGTAACATTCACAAATTCATAATTTGAAACAACGCCTATACTGTTTCCGTCAACCAACACATCAGCGACATAGTAGTTTGCATCCGGAGTAAAAGTAAAACTTTGGTTATCACCGTACTGAACTTCCACATCCCCTGCGGGGGTTATTGTTCCGTTTGCACTAGCTGTTGCCGTTATGGTCAGTGTGTCAATTTCAAAAGCTGCATGTATGGTGTGGTCGGCGTTTACATTATTAAATGTATAGGTAGCAACAGGGCCGACACTTGCGTCATCAACAGCAACATCTAATATATGAAAACCTGTTTCCGGTGTTATAGTGTATAACTGGTTGTTGCCCGCATCAACATAAACTGTATCGGGAGGGTTGATAGTTCCTCCTGTATCGGTTGTAGCTATAATTTCATAAAATGCAACTTTGGTAAAATTATGGATGTAGGTATGGCCGTACTGTGAAAAAGCATTTTTTGCCCGTATGCCAAGAAAATTGCTTCCTATGGGCAATGCCGACAAATCAAATGTTTCTGAAAAATCCCAGAGCGTGTCAGCAGGCAGCGTCATGGGCGTGGCGTTTCCTATACCGGGCTCGGTGTTGAAAAAATATTCATACTCAGTCAGGTCTGATATGGGCACATTGCTGTAATTGTCAACGTAAAAACGATAAGTATGTGTTATGCCCCAGTTATTATATGCATCTCCGGCACGGATACCAATAAAATGCATACCATTTCCAAGAGCACTGATGTCAATAATCTCATTCAGTGCCAACAAGCTGTCCGGCGTAATGGGAAGGGATATTTGTTTGCAATAGCCGCTGTCATGGTCAAAAAAGTATTCCACTTTAATAATATCGGGAATTTCGCTTTCCGTAGTATAATTATCAACCAGAAAATGGTGAACATGTGTAATACCCCAGTTGCCAATGCTGTCTTTGGCACGTATGCCGAGAATATGATGTCCGTTGGTTAAGCCGGTAACAGGAAAGAGCTCATTCAGATTGAGTAGGCTATCGGGTGTGATACTTATCTGAGTGGCAAGCCCGTAACCTGGGTCGGAATCAATGAAGTATTCTGCAGCTGTTACATCCGACAATACAGTCTGGGCCTGGATTGGCATGAAGAACAGCATAAGCAGAATACCTGATATATACTTAAGATATGCTTTCATAAAACTAATTGTTAGATTTAATTTTTATGTCTGAAGGCAGGTTGCTGTTTCCGGAGCCGGTGGCGGGTGCGTAAAAATAATATATTGCAGGAACCGGAGGTATGCCAGATAATTTATAAGGGTTGTTGCCTCCAAACATCCCGCAATCCTCTCCCAAAGCACCATACCCTATAGCCGGATTCGATACGTCATCAATCAACCTGTATTTGCCATCAGGGCTTGGATCCGAAAGATTGAAAACCAAATTCATATCTACATTTTGCATGTTGTCGGGCAAAGGGAATTGAGTGCCATTGCCAATGTTGTTGCTGACAATAGAATTGGTGCTGGAAAAATTTCCGTTTTTTATTATGTTATTAAAGACATTGGCATTATACAGGTAAACATTCCCTGAAAAAACATTGTGTGTTACGGTTGCCGAGCCATTGCTTAAGTTGTTTAAAGCAGTTCCTCCTGATGTGTGAGCAATATAATTGTTTGAAATAATAAGGCCTATGGTGCCTGAATTGGGCGTGTAAATAGCCCATCCGTTTCCTGCACGTTCTATATAATTCTGAACAATTATTGTTTTAGATGCATATATTCTAATCGCAGGTTGATTATCGCTGTGCGTTGAGGAAAGATAAAAACAATTTCTCTTAATGGTTATACATGTGTCGTGTATATCTATACAGGTGTAATAGTTTCCGGAAGAAAATTTAATTCCCATAACTATCGAACCGGTTGAACCTTCATAAAAAGAGCTTCCTCCAACAGTGGCATTAAACTGGTTTGCCTGAGTTTGAGGATTGTTGCCCAGAAAATACCCGGGGCCAATAATGACAACTCTTTTACTGCATGAAAAGCCGCTATAGTTAACAGGAGAACCTTCCACATAAATAGTGTCGCCGCTTGCTGCAGCGTTAATAGCTGCATTTATTGTTGTATGGGGTGCGCCCAGCCCCTGATTGTTTACTCTTATCCGGGCTGCCTGGGTTGTAAAAGCAGTAATCATGATTACTGCAAACATGATGTAAAACTGTTTTTTCATGATTTTTAGATTTATGGATGAATAATTATTTTACAAATGAATAAATTTGAGATGTTAAAAATAATATAAATTTTATTTACAAACAACTTTTTTAAATTAAATTTAAAAAATGTTCTCTCCTGATAAAATATCAGTATTTGCCCTGCGATTTTTTTTCACGCCTAACGATTCTCACCCCAATAATAAGAATTGCCAGTGAAATCATACTAAACAAAAGCCCTATAAAATTAAAATTGAGAATCAGGTCAATCATTCCGTATATGATACCTAGGCAAAGTATCCCTACAATAGAATAAAGTATAAATCTGTTTAATCTCCGGATATTACGTGCATAGTGTTTTGGGTATGCCGGGGGTTGATGCGTACTGCGCTGGTAATAGCTGGCATCTGCAGGATGCCGGAAGCGGGGGTCGGTGTTTACTTTATGTGACCCGGGGTATTTCAGCTCAAAATCATAGCGTTTTCTCAATGCGGGGTCAATCAGGGTGTGATAAGCTGTATTTAACAACTGAAAAATTTCAACCGAGTCTTTACCGTGATAAACGTCAGGATGATATTTGCGGGCTTTTTCTTTGTATGCTTTTTTTATTTCATGGGGTAATGCGTGGTGTGATATCCCTAATATTTTATAATAATCAATAACCGCCATACCCTTATTTTTGGGTTTCTTTAATGATTTTGCCGTTTGCTTTTTTCAGTATTTTTCCGCCTTTATTAATTATTTCTACGCCTTCTTTTATAAAAAGACAGGCATTTTTTTTTAGTATGATTTGCGCTTTATTATTAAGAGTGAGTTTGCTATTGGCTTCTAAAATCATGGTGCTTCCATTGTCAATGACCAATTTCGATTTTGGTTGTAAAATGATTTCGCTTCCTGTTTTGGCAACGAAATTAGTAGTAGGGGAGAAGTACCCGCTGATGCTGTCGCGAAACAACTGATTGGGCGTATAATTCTGGTCTAATAAAATAGTTTTTCCGCCTTGCAATATCAGCTTTTCATGAAGGATAATTTTTCCCGTCCATCGGGTGTTGTTTTTAACTTCGTAATCGTCCCAGCCGATATCCACTTTGAAGGTTCCATTATTAAGGTCTTGCATTTTTATGTACAATCCGCTGAGATAAATACTTCTTGTATTGGGAAGTGATGTTTTATTGAATTTTTTTGACCCCTGATTTACATAATATGTTACTGTATTGACAGGTGCGGGGTTAGTTCCAATATCCATCACAGCCCCATCGGTAAAGGCATCCAGGTTGTCGCCGAGGTAGGGCAGATTATCGTATCGTTTTCCTTTACGATAAACAATAGCGGGAAATTCAAACCTGCCGCGGTCGCTGATGCTTTTAAGATTTCCTTCTGTATCAAAAAAATGTGTTTGCTGGTCCACATAACCCGAAAGCGGGTTGGGTTTGTTGCAGGATTCTGAATGATACACCGACTTCCATGCTACGCAAAATACCGTATCTGTAAGCGAAATGAGTTCCATATCCCAATTGCCTTTGGCGTTTACAACCCTGAGGTTGTCAGTTTCATTAAGCGGAAAAACTTCTTCATATTTATTACCCTCGATAATATCCCTGCCTACCTGAATATAGGAGTATATACCCGGTGTTCCTGCGTCTCTGCATTCGGCAGAGTTTGAAAACTGCAGAAAATCTAATTTTCCGTTTTTCCCTACCTGGTGGTTTTCGAGCCACAGGTATTGATTTGATGCATTTTCATCCACATAAGGAAGTTGTATCCGGATGGCGTCACCTGTGCTGACAAAGTCGCGCAGGATAAATGTTTGTCTGCCTGATGCTTTGTTGATGTCTGAATTTTTTCCACTGGCAGCAATGGCAAATTGGTCGGGATTGTTGATGCTGTCAAACCATCCCAGCCGCCAGCGTTCGTATGCGTTACAACTTATCAGGCTGGAGCTGTAGCCGCCGATGATACCCCAGCCGCCCTGAATGCCTATGAAAGTACAAGCCGAGTAAGTCCCGTAATGATTTCCTCCTGAAGCATGAAACCCGTTGCCGCCCAGCAGGGCGTGAGAAAACTCATGAATGAGTATGGATTTTCCTGGTATTGAAAACTCAGACATTCCAAGGTTTTGGCACGAAAGCATTCCGTGTTCGTAGTAAACGCTGTTATAAAATTTTAACATATTGGATTTGCCGGCGCTCATAAAAAAGTTTCCTTCACCGGGGTTGTGTTGACCGTAATTATAGAGCTGCTTACTTCCTTCGTAAGTTCTGCCGCTGTTTCTGAGGATTACCTGAATAAAATCAATCTTTCCGTTGGGCGTTGTACTTTTTTTTAAGCCTGATTTTCCGCGTTCAAAAAAGTCGTAGTCGGATATCGAATCGTGGCCGAACACCGTCCTTACGCCTCCCTTCTGGTTAATTAGGTTTATAGAAGCTTTTATCAGGTCATTATATGTAAAGTCTTTGCCGGGTTTATCTGGTGTGATAGCCGATTGAGCAATGTTCACTATAATAAAATCTCCCAGATAGATAAAGTTACCCAGGCTCGATTCGTAGAAATATTTTGTGACCCAGCCTGTGGGTTTGTGGTTGTGTAAGTCGCTGTTCATAAAACCCGAAAGCATAGCGGTGGGGACATTATCGTTGATGCTGTTTGCTTTTCCGGCTTGCCAGGGGTGGGTCTTGTCGTTGTACAGCGGGTCACGTTCAGGTGTTTGGTCGTAAACGATATTGATAAGGATGTTCAGGGCACGCATTTTTATTTTTGCAGGAATGCTGTTACCGTTACGACTCGAATATTTGAACTGGGCTAAAGATAGAAGCGGCAAGGTGATGAATAATAGGATGAAAAAATTTTTTTTCATAAATGAAAAGGCTTGCTGTTTCATTATCAAAAATAACTAAAAATGCGGAGTCTGCAAAAAATAAAGCAGCAGTTCCGTAAGCCGGGTTCTGTTTTAGCCTGTCATTTATCTGGCTGCGCAGTTACCTGAACAATCTAACGGCCTACCCTCCGGAATCGGGCGGGCAGCCCTCTGTCTCCGGTTTATTTGGCCTTTCAACCCATAAGGTTTGCCCGTGTGCTATGTTGCCATAGCAAGCCGTGAGCTCTTACCTCACGTTTTCACCCTTACCTAAATACCGAAGTATCCTGGCGGTTATTTTCTGTGGCACTGTCTGTCTTCCGGTTGCCCGGAATCCTTCCCGTTAGGAAGTATGGCGCCCTTTGTTGCCCGGACTTTCCTCCCCCCCGACAGGCAAATCTGTCGGGACAGCGACAAGCCGAACTGTTGCTTTATCAATGCAAAATTATGAAAAATAACTGATATGAAGCGTGTATATTAGTATGTGAATTAACCAACTGATTATTTTCCAAAAAATAGCTACTTTCGCACTACAATAATTTCATGGATGGCATCAGAAAAAGTTTATATAAAAGGCATGGGGATGATATCTGCCATTGGTTTTAATGTGCAGGAAGCCCTGCATTCGCTCCGTGAATTGAAATACGGAGTGGGGCCAATAACCCATTTGGATACGGTTTATAAAGGAACTATCCCTGTGGCGGAGGTAAAAAAAACCAATGAAGAACTGAAGAACTTTCTTTGTATTGACACAGATACTGTTATTTCCAGGACATGCCTTCTTGGAATGTGTGCTGCATCAGAAGCTGTTAATTCGGCAGGCATTGATACCGGCAAATTCCGTTGCGGGATTGTTTCCGCTACCTCTGTAGGAGGTATGGACCTCAGTGAGATTTTTTATGATGAGTTTTACAACGACCACAGCAAAGGCGATAACAGGTATGTGAAAAGCCATGACTGTGCCGACAGCACCATGCGTATTGCCCTATTTCTCGGTATAAAAGACTTTCAGGCTACCATCAGCACGGCGTGTTCTTCGTCAGCCAATGCCATCATGTATGCTTCCCGGCTGATAAAGAATAATATCCTTGATATAGCAATTGCCGGAGGCACCGATTCGCTGACAAGGTTTACTGTCAACGGCTTTAACACCCTGATGATACTTGACAAAAATCATTGCCGCCCGTTTGATGCAGGTCGTGCGGGCTTGAATATCGGCGAAGGCGCTGGTTATGTGGTACTTGTCTCTGAAAAAGTATTAAACGAAACACAGAAAGAAGCTTTTGCCGAAGTGAAAGGTTATGGCAATGCGAACGATGCTTATCATCAGACCGCTTCTTCTCCCGACGGACAGGGAGCTTTTCTGGCGATGAGCAAAGCTATGTCGATGAGCGGCCTGCAACCCTACGAAATTGATTACATCAATGTTCACGGGACAGGAACAGGGAACAACGACCTTTCGGAAGGCATTGCCATGAAGCGCATTTTTGGAGACCACGTGCCGCTGTTCAGTTCTACGAAACCTTTTACAGGGCATACCCTTGGAGCTGCAGGGGGAATAGAAGCTATCATATCCATTCTTGCAATAAAGAATAAATTGGTTTTTCCAAACCTCAACTTTAAGGAGCCTATTCCCGAGCTGAATATTTCGCCTGTTACCCGTTTAACGGAAAATGTTAAAGTTACTAATGTTTTATCCAATTCTTTTGGTTTTGGAGGCAACAACTCATCCCTGATTTTATCCGAAGTGTAATAAATGGACAAACTTCAAACTCTCTTATGAAAGCATATATAAAATCATTTTCGTTAATAAGCCCTTCACCCTCGTTTGAAGAAGTGTTGCAAGTATCAGCACAGATTGAATATAATTCCCAATACCTGACCTGTATTGAACCGAATTATAAATCTTACATCAACCCTACTTTGATACGCCGCATGAGCCGGGTTGTTAAGATGGGAGTAACAGTGGCGTTGCGATGCCTGAAAGATGCCGGTATCGAGAACCCCGATGCGATTATAGCAGGCACAGGCCTGGGTTGCATTGAAGACACTGAAAAATTCCTGAATGAAATCATCATCAACAAAGAACAATTTCTACCTCCTACATCATTCATACAATCCACACACAATACCATAGCTGGGCAGATTGCACTTCTGCTGAAATGCAACAGTTATAACTACGCTTATGTTCATCGAAACTTTTCGTTTGAAAATGCCCTTCTGGATGCCCTGATGATGTTACATGAAGAAGAAAATAAGAATATACTTCTTGGTGGTGTGGATGAAATTACGGCAGTTTCTTACGAAATAATGAAGCGTTTGGGGATTTATAAAAGCGTTGAAGGGCTGACAACAAATGTTTTTATAAACCCCACAGAAGGAAGTATAGCTGGAGAGGGGGCATCTTGTTTGTTGCTATCCGACAAGAAAGAAAATGCTATTGCTCTTATAAATGGAGTAAAAACATTTGTTAATCCTGAAACTTCAGAAGAAATAAATAAACAGATTAATGAGTTTCTAAAATCTCACGAATTAACGCCAGAAGATATTGACAATATTATTATGGGATACAACAGTGATAGCCGTTACGATGTAATTTATAATAGTGTAGAAAAGGAATTGTTTCCCAACAAAAACATTTTGTATTATAAACATCTCTGCGGTGATTATTTTACATCTTCGGCATTTGCAGTCTGCATGGCAGCTTATATACTAAAAATAAAACAAATTTCTCCTGCCATAATATTTAAAAAGGGAAATGAAGCTGTTCCCAAACACATTTTAATTTATAATCAGTTTTCCGGACAAGAGCATTCATTAATTTTATTATCAGGATGCTGAAATACAGAACATTCACTATTATTTTTATTGTCAGCATTGTCAGCATTGCAATGCTTTTCCTTTACTCTGGTATCTCTCCTTGGTGGTTTTTTGTGGCAGCTTTATTGTATTTGTTTTTTTTGGTGGTCGGTTCTTCATTTATTAAGATGTCAT